>Ga0137373_10002101_pt1 | contig 21778 bp, 20 predicted proteins | sample SagtaG_5_FD_104912 | JGI IMG/M metagenome (GOLD analysis project Ga0137373, IMG submission 104912) | Vadose zone soil microbial communities from Sagehorn Ranch, Mendocino, California, USA - Sage1_R_80_16 metaG | ecosystem: Environmental > Terrestrial > Soil > Vadose zone | place: USA... | reverse complement strand
TTCCGGCGGCTGCGTCAAATTGGTGATGATCTCGCCGATGCCGAAAATGCCGATGGCAAGCGTGGCGATGTCGATGCCGTCGGTCAGCTCGGTGATGCCGAAGGTAAACCGCGTTCCGCCCGTGTTGCCGTCGGTGCCGACCAAACCGAACAGCAGGCCGAGCACGATCATGGCGATCGCCTTGACCACCGAGCCGTGGGCGAGCACCACTGCGGCGATCAGCCCGAGCACCATCAGCGAGAAATATTCCGGCGCGCCGAATGACTGGCCCACCTTGGCGAGCGGCGGTGCAAATGTGGCGATCAGCATGGTCGCGACGCAGCCGGCGAAGAACGAGGCGAGCGCCGCCACCGCCAGCGCAGCACCGGCCCGCCCCTGCCGCGCCATCTGGTGGCCGTCGATGCAGGTGACCACCGACGATGTCTCGCCCGGCAGGTTCACCAGAATGGCCGTGGTCGATCCGCCGTATTGCGCGCCGTAGAAGATGCCGGCGAGCATGATCAAGCCCGACGTCGGTTCGAGATGAAAGGTCAGCGGCAGCAGCATTGCGATGGTCGCGATCGGGCCGATTCCGGGGAGAACGCCGATCAACGTTCCGATCAGGGCGCCGCCGAGCGCGAACAACAGATTCGCCGGCGTCAGCGCTACGCCGAATCCGACCGCGAAATTGTGGAGAAGCTCCATTTACCACTCCGGCCAGACCGGGATGGTCAATCCCAGCCCGAGAATGAAGATGCCCCAGGAGAGGATGATCAGCACCAGCGCGGCCGCAAGGGTCTCTATAGGTCGCAGTCCGCGCGCCGCCACCGCACCCACGCCGATCAGCAGCAGGATCGAAATGATGAGCCCGAGCCGCTCAATGGTGAGCCCGAAGATCACCAGGCTCGCGGTGACGAAAATGACCGGCCGCAACGCCGAGACGTCACTGGACGACAGCGGCCGCGCGTCTTGCGCCTCGCGCAGCCCCTGCACGAGCACGACAGCGCCGAGGCCGAGCAGCAGCCAGCACAACAGCCGCGGCACGTAGCCGGTGCCCATGCGCAACGCGGTCCCGATCGGATAGTCGCGCGAGAGCCACAGTCCGAGCACCGCCACGCCGATGAATAGCAGGCCCGCGAGCACATCCCTGCGCGCAAGCGCGCGCCAGAACGGATGGGGAAAGTTGTTCTGTTCTCCGCCGACGCTCAACCGCCGCTCCCAGGACCATGGTCACTCAGCGCAGCGCCGTGGGGGTGGGCATTGCGCCTTCGGATCCTATCATCCGCAGCCGTTGCCCAGGCGCAATGCCCACGTGCGCGGTCGCGTGGGCAAAATCTACGCGGTAGACTTGCGTTTTGTCCGCCCTCCGCGAAACGATTTTGCTCACCCTACGGATTTGCTGGAATCACCGGGAGCAACAAATAAGATTCGTTCTCCCCACCGGCGTAGATCGTATTCGTTCCGGTGTTGTAGTCGGCGTGGTAATGCATGTAACCGGCGCTGCCGATGCCGTCGCGCGGCTGGATGTCGAGCCGGATGCGGTGGCCGCGTCGAAACACCATCGAGGTCGGCCAGATCTCGACCTCGACCCGCACGATCTCGCCGGGCTCAAGATAAAGCCGCCGCTGATGGCGATGATAGGGCCGATACGGCAGCGACAGCTGCGTATCCAATTCGCGATGTGAGACGCGCAGCCATCCCTTCGCCACCGGTACCGGGGTTCCTTGCTGGCCGGTCTCCAGCACGTCGTTGCCGTCCGCATCGATGTTGCGGATGGTGAGAAACAGATCCATGTCCTCGGTCGCGCTCGCGACCCACAGCACCGCGGCGCCAGGGCCAGTCACCTCGACGTCCTGCGCCAACGGCGCGGTTTCGAGCGTGACGCCCATGTCGGCGGGAATGGCGCCGCCCATCACCTGCGAGGACGCTGCCGACGTCGACCCCATCGACCCCTGGCTGGTGGCGGGATAACTCCGCGAGCTGGAAGCCGGCGGATTGGCATCGACAAGCCGCCCAGATCTCGTGCCCGGCGCCGGCTGCGACAAATCGAGATAGCACTTGGTCCAGCGCGTGCGCGCGAGCGGCCATTCGCGCTCGAAGCGCCACTCCACCTCGTCGCGGCCCTTGCGGATGGCGAGCTTCACCGGCGGCTCTTCCATGACGCCGTTGTCGACGCCCTTGAGCCAATAATCGAAAAACTGCAGCTGATCGCGCCGCCCCTCCTCCGAGTAGAACGGATGCACGTGCGTGCTGGCGTGGATGCGAAGCTTCTTGTGCGGCGTGGCCGCGCGCGTGAAGGCCTCGGTGTTGCCGCGCAGATGCAACCCCATGCCGGTCCAGTTGCCGACGCTGAACATCGGTACGGTGATCTTGTCCCATTGCGCCTGGGCGCCGCGAAACGCGCCGCTGTCGAGATTGTTGCTGAGCCAGAAGTAAAGCGTGTCGGCGTGCCACCTATTCGGATGATGGCGGGAGGCGCGACCGACGACGTGATGCATGAGATGCGCCATGTACCAATTGGGCATGAACAGGCTGAGCAGTCCGCCGTGGAACAGCGCGTCGCGGTAGAGATCGGCGAAACCTTCCCAGGGGATGATCGCCTTCAACGAAGGCGGCTGATGGTTGGCGACGAACCACTGGTTGATGGCGAAGTAGGAGATGCCCAAGAGGCCGACCTTGCCGGAGCACCACGGCTGCGCCGCCGCCCACTCGATCGCGTCGTAGAAATCGATCGATTCCGCGAGCGACCACGACTCGCATTGCCCGGGGGATTTGCCGCTGCCGCGCCCGTCGACGCGCACCGCGGCATAGCCCCTGGGCACCCACCAGTGCGGGTTGACCGTCTCCCAGTTCATCAGCGGGTTCGGTTCCTCCTCCAGATTGCTCGGCGGAATCCAGAGCTTGTCCTTCTAGTAGGGACCCAAATTCAAGATGGCGGGAAATGCGCCGGCAGCGTCCGGCCGAAACACATCGGCTTTGAGGCGCGCGCCGTCGCGCATCGGCACATCGACGTCTTTTTCGACAACGATGCCGTACGCCGCCGCACCTGGCGCCGGCTCCATCTTCATTGCCGTTGTTTCCCCACTGCCCCCCGCAGTTCAATCCGGCAGCTCGATCTTCACCTCGTCGGTGACCTTCTTCCAGTAGGTCACCTCGGCCCTGTTCCATGCTTGCGCGTCTGCGATCGAAGCGCTGGGAAGGGGCCTGATCATTTGCTGCTTGAACGCCGTCGCCACTTGCTCGGAGCTGAGCGCCTGCACGGCCGCCTTACGCACGATTTCGAGCACGTCGGGCGCACTAGCGGCTGGCGCATATAACGCCGACCATAGGCCCTTGGCATTGGGATAGCCCAGCTCCCTGAGGGTCGGCACATCGGCATATTCGGGCACGCGCTGGTCCGACATCACCGCCAAGGCCCGCAGTTGCCCGGCCTTCACGACACCCATCGAGCTCGCCGCATTGAGCAGCGCGACGTGGGCGTCGCCGGTGACGAGATCGTTGGTGATGGCAGCGCCGCCCCCCTTGTCGGCAGGTGGGTGAGCACGATGCCGGCCCATTTGGCGAAAGCTTCCATGTCGTAGTGATTGTTGCTGCCGACGCCGACGCTGGCATAGCGCACCTTGCCGGGATTGGCCTTGGCATAGGTGATGAACTCGGCATAGGTCTTCGGCGGGAAGTCCTTGATCGTGGCGCCGAGGACGAGCGGAACCTCGCTCAGTCTCGTCACCAAGATCACCTCCTTGTCGTAGTCGATCTTGAACTTCTTCTTGTAGATGATGGGTGTGAGCACGTTGGTGCCGGGATTGCCGATTTGCAGCGTATAGCCGTCGGGCCTCGAACGGGCCATCTCCTCGATCGCAAGAATGCCGAACGCCCCAGGCTTGTTTTCGACCAACACCGGCTGGCCGAGAATCGGCCGCATCTGCTCGGCGACGATGCGCATGACGATATCGGTGGCGCTGCCCGGCCCGAACGGCACGACTACTTTGATGGGTTTTGACGGATATTTGTCTTGCGCCGTCGCCGTTGCGCTGCCGACGGCGAGGACGAGCAACAGGATGGCCAGGCGCTTCATGTCGGTTGGTCCAGCGCTGCCGAGCTCTCAGCCGGGCTAGTCGGTCAGATCGATCTTCACCTCGGCGACCGTCTTTCGCCACGCGGCAAGTTCGCCCGCAAGCCACGATTGCGCCTCCTCCAATGACGCGTTGGGCTTGACGCTGACGAGCTGCTTCTTGAACGCGTCCTGCAGCTGCGGAGCGTGGCTGGCCTCGACGATCGCGTTGAACAGGATCGTCAGAACCTCTTTCGGCGTCTGGGCCGGCGCCAGCATGCTCTGCCAATGCAGCGTGCCGACGCCGGGATAACCGGCCTCGGCGAGGGTCGGGACATCGGGATATTCCGCCAGCCGCGTCTCCGCGAGCACCGCGATCGGCCGCAGCTTGCCGGCCTTGATCATGGATGCCGTGCTTGCGGCGTTGATGAACGCGACCTGCGCGTCGCCGACGACGAGATCGTTGATCATGCCGGCGGCGCCGGTCTTGTTGGGAATATGCAGCATCTCGACGCCGGCCCGCTTCGAAAAGACTTCCATGTCGAAATGCGGGAAGCTACCGACGCCGGCGCTGGTATAGCGGAGCTTGCTCGGATTCTTTTTCGCGTAGGCGATCAGCTCCGCCACCGTTTTGGGCTCGAAATTGTGCGTGGTGGTGAGGAGGAACGATGGATAGATCGCGAGCCGGGAAACCGACACGACGTCCTTCTCGAAATTGATGGAAAGCTTCTTGGTGAAGAGGACCGGCGTGATGGCATTGGTCGTGACGTTGCCCACCATCAGCGTGTAGCCGTCGGGCTTGGAGCGGGCCATCTCCTCGATGGCGAGCATGCCGAACGCGCCCGGCTTGCTCTCGACCACGAATTGCTGGCCGAGGCTTTGGCGCATCTGCTCCCCGAATAACCGTGCGGTGATGTCGGTCGCGCCGCCGGGGGCATAGGGCACGATGATTTTCACGGGCCGCGAGGGATACTTATCCTGCGCAGAGGCTGTGACCGCGCCCAATGCGAGACATAGCGCCAGAGCCAAACCGAAGCGTTTCATCCCCATCCTCCAGGTGAATAGACGGCATCGCCGCCCGACACGCAGCGTCCATTGTAACCCAGGTGCGGCAGCCCGAAACAGGCCGCAGCCCGCGCGACGTTGTCGCTCCTCGACCCGGATGCTCAGGCCGCCTTGACGCCGTGCAGGCTGTGGGTCGCGTCCTTGCAGGTGAAGAAGACGACGTCACCGTCCGCCGTCGCTTTGCCCGAATGCACCACGTTGGCGGGAACGTAGATCACGGACCCCGGCTTGGCCTCGACCTCCTGCTCGCCGATCCACGCGCGAAACGTGCCTTGCAGAACGTAGATCCATTGCTCGTTCGGATGGGAATGCGGTTCGGCGCCGGTGCCCGCCGGCATGCGCATCAGCGCCACGATCATGCGCTCGCCTTCGACGCAGGCGCCGTTGGCGGTCGAATAATCGGGACCGCCGAGAATATGGTTCACCTTGGTCAGGTCGAACACGTATTCGCCGTTGCCCGCGCGCTTGGCGCCGGGAGTCCGCGCCGCTTGTTGTGACATGTACGGGTCTCCTCCACTTGCTGCCGATGTCGTTGCGAGGCTTGCGAAGTCCGCCGCGTCAGGCGAACGTCCGCGCCGACGCGGTGTCGAGCAGCGCCCGCGCCCGCCCGCCAAGAATGACCGACTGGTCGGCGGCCGAAACCGACAGGCTGCGAACCTGCGCCACACCCTCCGGCATACCCATGTCGAAGGGGTAATCGCTGCCGAGCAGCACGCGCTCGGCGCCGGCATTACCGACCAGGAACTCGAGCGCCTGCTTCGAGTGCACGATGGTATCGAAATAGAAGCGCTTGAGCGACTCTGTCGGCGGCTTGGCAAGCTTGCGCTTCGGCTCCTCGCGCACGTGCCAGCCGTGCACGAAGCGCCCGGCTTGGTAGGGAACAAACCCGCCGCCATGGGCGAGGCAGATCTTCAGCGCCGGATAGCGCTCGAGCACGCCGCTGAAAACCAGGCATGCGGCGGCGATGGTGGTATCGAGCGGATTGCCGATCAGATTGGTGAGGTAGTACGACGAAAGCCGATCGGCGCCCGCCACGTTGATGGGATGAAGCAGAATGAACGCATCGAGCTCAGCCGCCGTGGCCCAAACCGGCTCGAGTTCTGGATCGTCGAGGTTCTTGCCCGCGATGTTCGAGCCGATCTGGGCGCCGCGCAGCCCCAGTACGCGCACGGCGTGACGCAGCTCGTCCGCAGCTTGTCTCGGCGCTTGCATGGGCAGCGTTGCAATGGCGAGAAAGCGGTCGGGGCGAGCCTTGGCAAGTTTGGCGAGCTGCTCATTCTGGATTCGGGCAAACGCTGCCGCGACCGCCGCCGGCTGGGCATAGAGGAAGGTCTGCGGAGAAACCGAGAGCACCTGAACATCGACCTTGGCTGCCGCCATGTCCTGCAGACGCCGCTCCAGATCCCAGCCGCCGCGGGGAAATTGCCGGTAGAGGTTCCCGGCTACCTCGAGGGTGGCGAAGTGATCATCGATGTTCGACAGCTTAGGTCCCACTTTAGGCGCTTCGCGCTGCATCAGGCGGATGGTCTCTTCCATGAGAATGTGCGCGTGAACGTCGATCGTCTGCATCGTTTGGCTGGCCATGGGATCTGCTGCTCGTGAGGGGAGAGGGAGAGACCCGAAGCGTAATGCATCCCACCCGGCAGATCGAGTAGCTGATGACGGTTGGATCGTGATAGGTTTCGCGACCGACCCGGTGGAACCGGAACGCAGAGATGCTCGATCAGCCCGCCGCCGCGCATCGCACCCGATTGCAGCAGCGACCGCGACTCGATTTTCAGGATCATCTGGCGGATCTCGAGGCCAAAGGTCTTCTCGTTCGCATCGATCGTCCCATCAACAAGGACACCGAGCTTCATCCGCTGGTGCGCTGGCAGTTTCTGGGTGGCGTGCCGGAGGACAAGCGTCGCGCCTTCTTGTTCACCAACGTGACCGACTCGAAAGGCCACCGCTACGACATTCCCGTGGTGGTCGGCGCCCTTGCGGCCTCGCCCGACATCTACGCCATCGGCATGGGACAAGCGGTCGAGGCCATCGGCGAGGCCTGGATGCGCGCCATCGCCAATCCGATCGCGCCGGTCGTGGTGAGCACGCCGCGCTGCCAGGAGGTCGTGCTCACGGGCGAGGATCTCAAGGCGCCGGGCGGCCTCGCGCGGCTGCCGGTGCCGGTGTCGACGCCGGGCTTTGATTCCGCGCCCTACCTGACCGCGACGCTGTGCGTCACGTGTGATCCCGACAGCGGCATCCAGAACATGGGCACCTACCGTGCCGCGCTCAAAGCCGCCGATCGGCTGGTGGTGCGCATGGTGGCGCGCGAGGCGAGCGGCGCCGGCGGCTATTTGCACTGGCTCAAATACCGCAAGCGGCGCGAAGTGATGCCGATCGCCATCGTTATCGGCTGTGCGCCGGTGGTCATGTTCACCGGGCCGCAGAAGCTCGCGATCGACATGGACGAGCTCGGCGTGGCCGGCGCGCTCGCCGGCTGCCCGATCGAGACGGCGAAAGCCGCGACGCTCGACCTTTACGTGCCGGCGTCCGCGGAAATCGTAATCGAAGGGCTGATCGATCCCGACAAGCTCGAGCCCGAAGCGCCGTTCGGCGAGAGCAACGGCTATGTCGCGCTCGAAGCCTACAACATGCCGATGCGCGTGACCGCCATCACCCACAAGCGCGCGCCGGTCTTCACCTCCATCATCAGCCAGGTGACGCCGAGCGAATCGAGCGTCGTCAAGAAGGTCGCCTACGAGCCGCTGTTTCTCAGCCATCTACGCGACCGTCTCGGCATCAACGGCGTTCGTCGCGTGGTCATGCACGAGCGGCTGACCAATCTGCGCCCCGTCATTTTCGTTCAACTCGCGGAGGGGGTGCCGCGCAGCGAAGTGTGGCGCGCGCTGCATGGCGCCGCCACCTTGCAGTCCAATTGCGGAAAGATCGTCATCGCGGTCAGCGAGGATATCGATCCCGCGAGCATGGATGCGGTGCTGTGGTCGCTCGCCTACCGCACCAATCCGATCGAGGACGTGCATCTGGTGCCCCACCGCGGCGGCGTGCAGGGCGCACAATACGGCCCCAAATCCTCCGACTCCGGCATGCTGGTCGATGCCACGCGCAAATATCCGATGGCGCCGCTCGCCTTGCCGACGCGCGAATACATGGAGCACGCGCGCGCGCTGTGGGAGGAGCTCGATCTTTATCCGCTCAGCGTCCAGTCGCCCTGGCATGGTTACGGTCTGGGCGATTGGACCGACCGCTGGGAGACCTTTGCGCGCCGCGCAGCGACCGGCGACTGGGAATTGACCGGCCGCGAGACGCTGGCGCGCCAGCGCGGCGGGCTCACGCCCGAATCGCCCGCCCGCTTCGACGACGAGCCGAAGAAAGAGCCGCCGCAGTGAGCCGGGCTTTGATCGACTTGCACCAACCACTCGACCCGTCATTCCGGGGCGCCGCGAAGCGGCGAGCCCGGAATCCATAACCACAGCCGGCGATTATGGATTCCGGGTTCCCTCGCTACGCTCGGGCCCCGGAATGACGGCCGATAGATTCCGGACGCACCGCCAAGCCTATTTCTCATCCACCACGCGACTGCGCAGCGTGCCGATGCCGGAGATCTCGACCTCGAGCACGTCGCCCGGCTTCATCCACAAGGGTGGATTGCGACGGTGACCGACGCCTTCCGGCGTGCCGGTGGCGATCACGTCGCCCGCCGCAAGCGGCGTGAAATCGGAGCAGAAGGCGATGATCTGCGGCACGGAATGGATCAAGAGATCGGTGCTGGACTTCTGCACCTCCTGCCCGTTGAGCCGCGTGACGAGGGTAAGGCGGGTCGGATCCGCAATCTCGTCGGTGGTGACGATCCACGGCCCGAGCGGGCCGGTGGCGGGGAAGTTCTTGCCGGACGTCACCGAGAATTTCTGATAGTCGCGCACGCTGCCGTCCACGAAGCAGGTATAGCCGGCGACGTGGTCGAGCGCGCGCTCGACCGGAATGTGGCGGCCACCGCGAGCGATGACCACCGCGAGCTCACCTTCGAAGTCGAAGCTTTGCGACACCGAAGGGCGGATCATCTCGCCCTCGTGGCCGGCGAGCGTGTTCGCGAGCCGAATGAACATGCTCGGCTGTTTGGGCACCTCGCGCCCGGTTTCCTCGGCATGCGAGCGATAGTTGATGCCCGCACAGAGGATCTTCTCGGGATTCGGAATCGCCGGCAGCCATTTGATGTCGCTGAGCCTGTGGTCTGCCTTGGCTCCGTCGGCGCCCTTCCTGATTTCGGCGAGCGCGTCGGCGGCAAGCGCGTCGCGCAAGCTCGCATAACGACTGCCGAGACGCTGGTTCAGGGTGACCACGCCATCGTCCGTCACCACGCCGAAGCACGCCTTGCCGTCGGCAATATAGCTCGCAAGCTTCATTCACGACTCCATATGGGGCTGGATTCGCCGCGTCGCGTTTTCCTCTTACGTCATCCCGGGTCCCAAACGAAGCAGATAGTGGAGAAGCAGGCGGATTGGGGACGGTTTTGACGACTGGCGGATTACGCTACGCTCATCGGCCCTACGCTGAAGGACCGAGCGATGACGAGCCGCAGCCCGCGCCGAGAGTTGCACAACATGCTCGTCCCCGGCGCGGCCTTGCTGCTGCCGGGGGTCGCCAATGCGCTCGCGGCACGCGTGGTCGCCGACCAGGGTTTTACCGCCGCCTATGTGACCGGCGCCGGCATCGCCAACACGTTTGTCGGGGTCCCCGACATCGGGCTGGTGACGGTGAGCGAGCTTGCGGCGCACGTCGCGGCGATTCGCGAGGCATTTCCCGGCCCGCTCGTGGTCGATGCCGATACCGGCTTCGGCAATGCCGTGAACGTGGTGCGCACGGTGCAACTGCTCGAGCGCGCGGGCGCCGATGCGCTGCAGATCGAGGACCAGGTCTTTCCCAAGCGCTGCGGCCATTTCGCGGGCAAGGAGGTGATCCCGGCCGCCGAGATGGTGGCGAAGATCAAGGCGGCGGTCGACACCCGGCGCGATATAGATCTCCTGATCATCGCCCGCACCGACGCCATCGCACCGGAGGGCTTCGCCGCGGCGCTCGAGCGCGCCGCCGCTTATCGCGAGGCCGGAGCCGACGTCACTTTCGTCGAAGCGCCGACCTCGATCGAGGAGATCGCCGAAATTCCCCGCCGTCTCCCTTGGCCGCAACTCATCAACATCGTCATCGGCGGCCGCACGCCGGAATTGCCCAACGCAAAGCTTAAAGAATTGGGCTATGCCGGGGTGATCTACGCCAACCTCGCGCTGCAATCGGCGCTCAAAGGCATGCAGGCGGCGCTGGGCGAGCTTCGGCGCAAAGGACATATCGGCGACGCGCTCAATCTGATCGCCGATTTCTCCGAGCGGCAGCGCCTGGTGCACAAGGACGAGTTCGACGCGCTCGAGCGCAAATACATCGCAAAGGACTAAGCCGCCGTCAGCGTCCTGTCAGCGCGGGGTGCGTCGAGTTTGACGTGATGGCCTTCAATGCATCGCCTTGCCGCCGTCCACGTTGATCGTCTGCCCGGTCATGAAATCGCTGGCGGCCGAGGAAAGAAACATCACCGCGCCTACGAGATCCGCGGGCACCTGCACGCGTTCGATGGCGCGGCCGGCAAGGCGCGTGGCGAGATAGTTGGCCGATGAGGAGGCGACCTGGGTCTCGCTCTGGGTCATGCCGGGGGTGACGGCGTTCACGGTAATGCCGAACTCCCCCACTTCGCGTGCCAAGGCGCGCGTAAACCCGATGACGCCCGCTTTCGAGGTGGTGTAGTGCAGCCGGTTGGGCGTTCCTTCCCACACCCGCGAGGAGGAGATGTTGACGATCTTGCCGCGCCGCTGCGCCTGCATCGCCGGGAACACCGCGCGGCAGGACAAGAACATGCCGCGCAGGTTGACCGCCATGACGCGATCCCATTCCTCGACAGGGATTTCGAGCCACGAGCGCCGCGGCAGCACGCTCATCAGCGAGGCGTTGTTGATGAGCACGTCGATCGTGCCGAAACGCTCCAGGGCGGCCTGCGCCATCGCCTTCGTCGAATCTTCGCTGGCGATGTCCGTTGCAAGGCCAATCGCTTCCAAGCCCTGCGCAGCGAGCGCCTCGGCCACCGATTTCGCCGCCGCGCCGTCGATGTCGGCGGCAACGACCCGCGCCCCTGCCTTGGCGAATTCTTCCGTATAGACTTTGCCGATGCCTTTGCCGCCGCCGGTGATGATCACGGTGCGTCCGGTCAAATCGAAACGCTCGTTCATATCGGCCCCGATGGATCGGAGCGCACGCTACACGCCCAATCCGCCCTTGTCTTCGATGAAGCGGGCGATCTCGTCGATGCCCTCGCCGGCGCGCAGATTGCTGAACACGAAGGGCCGCGTGCCGCGCATGCGCCTGGCGTCGCGCTCCATCACCGCGAGCGAGGCGCCCACGTGCGGCGCGAGATCGATCTTGTTGATCACGAGCAGGTCGGAGCGCGTAATGCCCGGGCCACCCTTGGACGGGATCTTGTCGCCGGCGGCAACGTCGATGACGTAGAGCGTCAAGTCGGCAAGCTCGGGCGAGAAGGTCGCGGCCAGGTTGTCGCCGCCCGACTCGATCAGAACGAGATCGAGCGCGGGAAACTTCTTCTGCATCTCACCGACCGCGGCGAGATTGATGGAGGCGTCTTCGCGGATCGCCGTGTGCGGGCAGCCGCCGGTCTCGACGCCGGCGATGCGCTCGGGCGCAAGCGCCCCGGATCGCACGAGATATTCGGCGTCCCACTTCGTATAGATGTCATTGGTGATCGCGGCGATCTCGTAGCGGTCACGCAGCCGCTTGCACAAAGCGTCCATGAGCGCGGTCTTGCCCGAGCCGACCGGGCCGCCGATGCCGACGCGCAGCGGGCCATGAGGATTGGTCACGGATCAACTCCTGAACAACCGCGTGTGCTGCGTCTCGTGGCGCATGCTGGCGAGATCGGCGCGGAAGGCGGCGCCGCCGACGTCGTCGAGTGCGGTGACGAGCGTGCGTTTGGCGGTCGCCGCCACGAGCGGTTCGAACGCGGCGAGAACGCGTTGGCCATCGGTCTGGCCGAGGGGAACGAGCCGCACGCCGGCGGAAACGAGGTTCGCCGCGAGCGCCTGGAGATAAGCCTGCAGCGCGGGGGCGAGCGCAATGCCGTGCCCGGCACAGGCAACGGCGACCGCAACCGGCAGCGCGATGGCTCCATCCCAGATCGCCAGCAGCCGATCGAGCGCCGGCGTTGGCCACGCCGCACGCGTCGAGTCGAGAAAGGCGCGGCCCTGCGCCGTCGTTTCCAGGTGCCGCTCCTTCGACGGCGCAAAGGCGGCGGCGAGCTCGGCGACCGCACGCAGCGCGTCGTCGTCGGACGCAACCACGGCGCGATGGGCGTGGGCGAAAAAGACCGCGTCGCAAAATCCGCTGCCGTCGGCGATCATCACGGCGAGCCAGCGCTCGAGGCTTGCTGCATCGGTGATGTCGCCAGCCTCGACCGCCCACTCGATACCGCTGGAATAGGAGAATGCGCCGATGGGATAGGCCGGCGATAGCCAGGCCATCAGCCGGTAGAGCGCGGACGCGTTCAAATTCCCGTCTGCTGTCCGCTTAATGGTCATGGTAGACGGTAGGTCCGTGCTCATACGCGCCACGCTCCGGATCGAACGGCGCCTCGACCGAAGTGAGCCGCGCGCCGAGACCACGCAGCATCTCCTCCAGCACGTGATCGCGCCGGATGCGCAACCTGTCCCCCACCACCTGCATCTCGGTGTGGCGATTGCCGATGTGCCAGGCAAGCCGCGCGAGCTCGTGTGGGCTTGCCGCCGTGATCTCGGTGAGCGGCTCGACCTTGCCGGCCACGCGCACGATTGCTCCGTCCTCGAGCACGAGACCGTCGCCGTCTTTGAGCGCAGTCGCATGCGGCAGATCGAGCAGAAACGCCGTGCCGCGCTCTCCCCTCAACGCGACCCTGCGGCGATGCCGCTCGGTAGCATCGAGCACGACACGGTCGATGGCACTCGCCGCGTTCCAAGTGCCGGCTGCTCTGATTTCGGACGCCCGCCTCATCGGATTTGTCATCAAAACAAAAAGTACCGTTGCGCCATGGGCAACACCTCGGCCGGCGCGCAGGTCAATAGTTCGCCGTCGGCGGTCACCTCGTAGGTCTCGGGGTCGACCTCGATCTTGGGCGTCGCGCCGTTGTGCACCATGCTCTTCTTGGAGATGCCGCCGCGGGTATTTTCGACCGCGACGAATTCCTTCTCGACGCCGAGCTTGGCGCGCAACCTGCGCTTGAGCGCGGCTTTTGACACGAACACCAGCGAGGACGCGGTAAGCGCCTTGCCGAAGGCGCCGAACATCTCCCGGTAGTGCACCGGCTGCGGCGTCGGGATCGACGCGTTGGGATCGCCCATGGTCGCGGCGATGATCGTGCCGCCCTTGATGACGCAGTCGGGCTTCACCCCGAAAAAGGCCGGCGACCACAGCACGAGATCGGCGAGCTTGCCTTTCTCCACCGAGCCGATGTGCTTCGACACGCCGTGCGCGATCGCTGGATTGATAGTGTATTTGGCGACGTAGCGCTTGGCGCGCGCGTTGTCGTTGTCGCCCTTTTCCTGTTTGAGTCTGCCGCGCTGCTTTTTCATCTTGTCGGCGGTCTGCCAGGTGCGGATGATGACCTCGCCGATGCGTCCCATCGCCTGGCTGTCCGATGACATCATCGATAGAGCGCCGATGTCGTGCAGGATGTCCTCGGCGGCGATCGTCTCTTTCCTGATCCGGCTTTCGGCGAAGGCCACGTCCTCGGCGATCAGCGGATCGAGGTGGTGGCACACCATCAACATGTCGAGATGCTCGTCGATCGTGTTCCTGGTGAATGGCCGCGTTGGATTGGTGGACGACGGCAGCACGTTCTTGAGCCCCGCCACCTTGATGATGTCGGGGGCATGCCCGCCGCCGGCGCCCTCGGTGTGAAAGGCGTGGATGGTGCGGCCCTTGAACGCCTCGATGGTGTCCTCGACGAAGCCGGATTCGTTGAGCGTGTCGGTGTGGATCATTACCTGCACGTCGTGATCGTCGGCGACCGCGAGGCAGCAGTCGATCGCCGCCGGCGTGGTGCCCCAGTCCTCATGCAGCTTGAGCGCGCAGGCGCCGCCCGCGACCATCTCCTCCAGCGCCGCCGGGCGCGACGCGTTGCCCTTGCCGGCGAAGCCGAGATTGACCGGCAACGCGTCGGCCGCCTGGATCATGCGGCCAATGTGCCAGGGCCCCGGCGTGCACGTGGTGGCGAAGGTGCCGTGCGCCGGCCCGGTACCGCCGCCAAGCATCGACGTGACGCCGGACATCAGCGCCTCCTCCACCTGTTGCGGACAGATGAAATGAATGTGGGTGTCGAAGCCGCCGGCGGTGAGGATCTTGCCTTCGCCGGCGATCACCTCGGTGCCGGGACCGATGATGATGGTGACGTTGGGCTGAATGTCGGGGTTGCCCGCCTTCCCGATGCCGGCGATGCGGCCCCCCTTCAAGCCGACATCGGCCTTGACGATTCCCCAATGGTCGAGGATCAGCGCGTTGGTGATCACGGTGTCGACCGCGCCCTGTTTGTTCGCGATCTGGCTCTGGCCCATGCCGTCGCGGATCACCTTGCCGCCGCCGAATTTTGCTTCCTCACCGTAGCTGCAGAAATCCTTCTCCACCTCGATGATGATGTCGGTATCGGCAAGCCGCACGCGGTCTCCGGTCGTAGGTCCGAACATCTCGGCGTAGACGGCGCGCTGCATCTTGGCGGACATTCGTTCTCAGCTCCCTTGGGTTGGCTGCGGCGACGCATCGCGCCAGCGATTCTCGAATGCAGGCCGCAAGATGTCGTGCGCGAATTTGAACCCGTCGCGACGCCGGCGGCCCACGGTCTCCGGGGAGAAATCGCGCATTCCATCCTTGTCGTCGGCCGGATGCTGCGCGGCAGGAATGAGCGTGGCGGCCGGATCCTGCATGTCGATGTTGACGATCGCGTCGATGATCTTGAAGCGGCGCGCCTCGTCCAGCCGGGCCTGTAGCCGCTCGTCGAGCGCACCGGGCGGAACCAAGGCAGCAAGGTCGTCGATCGTTTCCACCAGCGCATTGATGCGCCGCGCCGTGTCGTGATCCTGCCGCAGGCGGTTGCCGAAGCTCAGCTCGTGCATGCGATCCTCGACCGCGGCGAGGTTGCGCGGCAGCCGCGCGCGCAAGGGATAGAGATTCATCACGACGAGCATGCGGTCGACATCGGGATCGGTGCTGAAGGCGTCAATGGCCAAGCCGAGCGGAGTATTGTCGACGAGACCGCCATCCCAATGCGGCATGCCCTCGATCTCGGTCCAGGGGAATCCCGGCGGCAGGCTGCCGCTCGCCAGCACGTGGCGCGGTTCGATCTTGGTCGCGGCGATCTTGCCGAGCGGCTGATTGACGAACGCTCGCAGCGTGCCGGTCACGACTTCGACGGCGGTCACTGCGAACGCGGTCGCGCTTGCGTTGAGAGCGGCGAAATCGACATGGCGCCCGAGCGTCACCAGCAGCGGGCGCGTGTCATAGACATAGGTCCAAGTGGGAGCAGTCCAAAAATCCGGCCGAGGCGTATAGAAACCCGGCAGCCCGAAATAGGCGAGGTCGCGCTGTGCCGCCTGCATCCAGAACGGGGGCGCCTCCAGCATCAAATCGTCCCACAGCGCGTTGAGCCGAGCGCGGGCGTCGGCACTGCTCTTCGCGCCGACCACGCAGGCGGCGTTGATCGACCCGATCGACACGCCGCTGACGACCTTGAGCTGGATCTGGTGGCCCTGCTCCGAAAACCCCTCGATCAGCTCGAGCAGCGCGTTCAATGCGCCGCATTCGTAGGCTCCGAGTGCGCCTCCGCCTTGCAGAACCACGCCGACTTCGACCAACTTGTTCGCCGCCTCGGACATGTCGCCGCTCGGATTATAGCTTTCCCATCACGTCTTGCCGGAACCCGTAAATCGTGCGCTTGCCGGCAACCGCGACGAGCGTGACCTCGCGCGTTTGCCCTGGTTCGAAGCGCATGGCGGTACCGGCGGCAATATCGAGCCGCATGCCGCGCGCCTTTTTGCGATCGAATTTGAGCGCCGGATTGGTCTCGAAGAAATGATAATGCGAGCCGACCTGGATCGGCCGGTCGCCGGTATTGGTGACCGACAGCGTCGCGGTCTTGCGGCCGGCATTGAGCTCGATCTCGCCGTCCTTGATGAACATTTCACCGGGGATCATGAAACCTCACGTCGCTCTCGTTTTCACCTGATCGGCTCATGCACCGTCACCAGCTTGGTCCCGTCCGGGAACGTCGCCTCGACCTGGATGTCGTGGATCATTTCGGGAATGCCGTCCATCACCTCGCTGCGCGTGAGCACGTGTGCGCCCGCCTCCATCAGCTCGGCGACGGTTTTGCCGTCGCGCGCGCCCTCGACGATGAAATCGGTGATGAGCGCTACCGCCTCGGGATGATTGAGCTTGACGCCGCGCTCGTGCCGCCGGCGCGCCACCATCGCAGCCATGGCGATGAGCAGCTTGTCCTTCTCGCGCGGGGTGAGCATCATGACATGCCCTTCAACGCTGGTGTTTATCCTCAGTTCAGCCAGAGCCGGGGTAGCGGTGCGCCGCGAAGTACGGCGAGCACGGCAAGGAGATCATGTCGGAGCGCTGCTCCGTCGGGTGCGCAAAGGCGCACGACCGTCAGCCCGTTCCAGGTGGAGGCACCCGCCTCGCCACGCAACCGATTGCCGAGCGCGCGCACGCCGGCCGCTTCCTCGCCGGGCACGATCAGCACGGTTGCGAGCGCGATGCCGCCCTTGGCTACCGCGGGCTGCGCGAGCTTGTTCGCCACCGCGCCGTCGAGCCGCATGGCTTCGGCGTGGATGAGCCGCCCGCCTCGGCGCAGCCGCCAACGGTCGAACAGAAAACCCTCGTGCACTGCTTCGCCCATACCAGAGCGTCCGAACACGATTGCCTCCGCCAGCAACAGCCGTGCATCCGCGGCGAGATCGATATCGATTGCGCGTTTGAGCCGGGCGCGATCGAACACAATCATCTCCTGCGGCATCCAGGCAAGTGAGGCGGCGGCGCCAACGGAAAGCTTCACGTCGATGGTCGCCGCAGCTTCGAGGGTGCGATAAACCTTTTCCGCCGCGGCCGTCGTGACGACGAGCCGCGCGCCCGGCTCAACAGTCACGTCGAGCCTGAGGCGATCACCCCCCGCCACGCCGCCGCCGGTGTTGACGATGACGGCCTCGAGCTCGTCCGAAATCGGTCCCGGGCAGCGAACGCGCAGCGGACCGTCCTCGCGCACGCGCGCACGCCGCGTCACGGCGCCGCTTGCGCGCACCGCCAGCGTAATGCCGCCGACGGCACGGTTCTCTGCAAAGGTGCACGCTCGATCGGCCGCTGCCCGTCCCACGCCCTTCGTCCTCGCCGCTAAATGGCCATCGCGCGTTTGAGCGCCGCCTCGTCCATGCTCTCACGGCTGCAGGAATAGACGATCGCGCCGCGATCCATGACCACGAAATGGTCCCCCAACTCGCGCGCGAAGTCGAGATACTGCTCGACCAGCACCACCGCGATGCGTCCGAGATTGCGCAAATAGGCGATGGCACGAGCGATGTCCTTGATGATCGAGGGCTGAATGCCCTCGGTCGGCTCATCCAGCAACAGCAGCCGCGGACGCATGACGAGCGCCCGGCCGATCGCGAGCTGCTGCTGCTGGCCGCCGGAGAGATCGCCGCCGCGGCGTCCGAGCATGTCGTTGAGCACCGGAAACAGCGCGAACACGTCGTCGGGGATCGAGCGATCCTCGCGCTTGAGCGGGGCAAAGCCGGTCTTGAGGTTCTCTTCTACGGTCAGGAGCGGGAAGATTTCGCGCCCCTGCGGTACGTAGGCGATACCGCGGCGCGCGCGCTCGCTGGGCTTGAGGCGGGTGATGTCCCGCCCGTCGAACGTGATCGCGCCCTTGCTGATGGCATGCTGTCCGGCGAGCGCGTCAAGGAGGCTCGTCTTGCCCACCCCATTGCGTCCGAGCACGCAGGTCACCTTGCCCGCCTCGGCGGCGAGCGACACGTTGCGCAACGCCTGCGCCGCGCCGTAATGCAGATCGATCGAGTCGACTTGTAGCATGACGTTAATCGAAGTGATGAGAGGCGATTGACCGCCTGCCGCGCGGCGGGTTCGATCGGCTCCCTCTCCCACCGAACTCGGGTTTACCCGAGTTCGGCACTTTGAAGTTGGCCGAAGTCGGATAGATCCGACTTCGGCTGGGAGAGGGGTTAAGGTCTATCGAGAGTTCTATAACCCCCTCACCCCAACCCTCTCCCCAAAGGGGAGAGGGAGTCCACCGAGTCCGCAGCACAATCATCGATCTGAACATTGCGGCCGCTCCTTACCGTCCCAGATAGACCTCGACCACGCGCTCGTTCTGCGAGACCTGGTCGATCGTGCCTTCGGCCAGCACCGAACCTTCGTGCAGGCAGGTGACTTTGACGCCGAGCTCGCGCACGAACGCCATGTCGTGCTCGACCACGACCACCGTGCGCTCGCGATTGATCTCCTTGAGCAGCTCCGCGGTTTGCCGCGTCTCCGCATCCGTCATGCCGGCAACCGGCTCGTCGACCAGGAGCAGCTTGGGCTCTTGCGCCAGCAGCATGCCGATCTCGAGCCACTGTTTCTGACCATGGGCAAGCGAGCTGGCGACGCGGTGGCGCACGAGTGACAATCGGATGATCTCGAGGATCCGGTCGATGCGGCGCCCCTCTTCGTCGGTCTCGCGCCAGAACAGCGTCTTGCGCGCGCGCCGGTCGCCTTTCAGCGCAAGGCCGATATTGTCCTCGACCGTGTGCATATCGAAGACGGTCGGCTTCTGGAATTTGCGGCCGATGCCGAGCAGCGCGATCTCGGTCTCATCGAGGCGCGACAGATCGTAGGAGCCGTCGAAGTAGACATCCCCGGTGTCGGGCCTCGTTTTGCCGGTGACGACATCCATCATGGTGGTCTTGCCGGCGCCGTTGGGGCCGATGATGGCGCGCATCTCGCCGGGCTCGATGGTGAAGGAGAGATTATTGAGCGCGCGGAAGCCGTCGAACGATACGGTCACGCCGTCGAGATAGAGAAGCGCCGTGGTCGTGCGCGCGTCCATCGCTCACTCCGCCGGCCGGGGCGCCGCGTACGGGACGCCCGCCGTGATGCGCCGCCGCTCCCGCCATTCGCGCCAATGATGATGGATCGTGCCGACGATGCCGCGCGGCAACAGTAGCGTGACGGCGACGAACAGACCCCCGAGCACAAACAACCAATAAGGCGCAAGCACGCCGCTGGTGAAATAGGTCTTGCCGTAATTCACGAGCACGGCGCCGAGCACCGCGCCGGTGAGCGTGCCGCGCCCGCCGACGGCGACCCAGATCACCGCCTCGATGGAATTACCCGGCGAAAATTCGCTCGGATTGATGATGCCGACCTGCGGCACGTAGAGCGCGCCGGCAACACCTGCCATGCAGGCCGACAGGGTGAAAACGAAGAGCTTATAGGCCTCGACCCGGTAGCCGAGAAACCGAGTGCGTGCTTCGGCGTCGCGAATGGCGACCAGGACCTTGCCGAACTTCGAACTCACGATGACCCGGCAGATGATGAAGCCGAGCATCAGCGCAAGCGTGGAGCTCACGAACAGCGCTGCCCGCGTTCCCGGCGCCTGCACGTTGAACCCGAGGATGTCCTTGAAGTCGGTGAGGCCATTGTTGCCGCCGAAGCCGAAATTGTTGCGGAAAAAGCCGAGCATCAGCGCGAAGGTCAGCGCCTGCGTGATGATCGAGAGATAGACCCCGGTGACGCGGCTCCTGAACGCGAACCAGCCGAATACGAAGGCGAGCAGGCCCGGCACGAACAAAACCATGAAGGCGGCGTAGGCGAAATGCTGAAATCCGTACCAGTAGACCGGCAGTTCCGGCCAGTTCAGGAACACCATGAAGTCGGGCAGAACCGGATGCGCGTAAACGCCGCGCGTTCCGATCTGCCGCATCAGGTACATGCCCATGGCGTAGCCGCCGAGCGCGAAGAAGGCGCCGTGGCCGAGGGAAAGAATACCGCAATAGCCCCAGATCAAGTCGATCGACAGTGCCAGTAACGCATAGCAAAGATACTTGCCGAACACCGCCACGAAATATGACGACAGGTGAAACGGCGAGGTCGCGGGCAGCGCGAGATTGAGCACCGGCACCAGCACGCCAATCGCCGCCAACGTGGCCAGAAAGGCAAGCGCGCCGCGATCGAGCGAGCGCAGGACGAGACCCGCGATCATGCCTCGACCGCCCGGCCCTTCAAGGCGAATAGACCTCGCGGGCGTTTCTGGATGAACAGGATGATCAGCACGAGGATTGCGATCTTGCCAAGCACCGCGCCGGCGTAAGGCTCGAGGAACTTGTTGGCGATGCCCAGCGTGAACGCGCCGACCAGTGTGCCCCATAGATTGCCCACGCCGCCGAACACCACCACCATGAAAGAGTCGATGATGTAGCCCTGGCCGAGATTGGGGCTGACATTGTCGATCTGTGACAACGCGACACCGGCAAGCCCGGCGATGCCTGAGCCGAGCCCGAAGGTGAGCGCATCGATGCGGCTCGTGCGGATGCCCATCGAGGCCGCCATCGCCCGGTTCTGCGTCACCGCGCGCATCTCGAGGCCGAAGCGGGTGAAGCGTAGGAGGGCGAGCAAGCCCATGAAGATGAGCAGCGTGAACACGATGATCCACAGCCGGTTGTAGGTGATGGTGATTTGCCCGAGGTCGAACGAGCCGCTCATCCACGATGGGTTGCCGACATCCTTGTTGGTCGGACCGAAGATGGTGCGCACGCCCTGCTGCAGGATCAGCGACAGGCCCCACGTCGCGAGCAGCGTCTCGAGCGGCCGGCCGTAGAGAAAGCAGATGATGCCGCGCTCGATCAGGATGCCGACAAAGCCGGCGACCAGGAACGCCAGCGGAATGGCAATGGCGAGCGAATAGTCGAACAGCGCGGGATTGTGCGCGCGAATCAGCTGCTGAACGACAAACGTGGTGTAGGCGCCGAGCATGACCATTTCGCCGTGCGCCATGTTGATGACGCCCATCACGCCGAAGGTGATGGCAAGGCCGATCGCCGCAAGCAGGAGCACGGAGCCAAGCGAGAGTCCGTACCAGGCGTTTTGCAGCGCGCTCCAAAACGCAAGCCCACTTTCGATCGAGGCGATAGCGTCGGCCGCGCCCTTTTTGACGGGGGGAGAGGCGCTCGCCGGCAACCCGCCGAGCAGCGCGAGCGCGTCCTGATCCCCGCGCTGGCGGATCACGGCAATGGCGTCGATCTTGTCGACATCGGGCGCGTTGTCCAGATAGAGCACGACCGCGGCGCGCGCCTCGATCAAGGCCTGCTTCACGCGCGCGTCGGTTTCGCGGGGAATAGCTTGATCGAGGGCTCCCAGCGCATTCGCGTCCTTGGATTTGAGCACGGCCTGCGCGGCCTCAAAACGCTTGCCCGCATCGGGAGCCATCAAGGTTAAGCCGCCGAGCGCGGCTTCAACGATTCGCCGTAACCGATTGTTGAGGCGAACCGGCGCGAGGTCGGACGGCGCGCTTCCGGCGACCGGTTGACCGGACGCCGCGTCGATCAGCCGGTC
>Ga0137373_10002089_pt1 | contig 21836 bp, 21 predicted proteins | sample SagtaG_5_FD_104912 | JGI IMG/M metagenome (GOLD analysis project Ga0137373, IMG submission 104912) | Vadose zone soil microbial communities from Sagehorn Ranch, Mendocino, California, USA - Sage1_R_80_16 metaG | ecosystem: Environmental > Terrestrial > Soil > Vadose zone | place: USA... | reverse complement strand
TGACCGCCGACGGCCTCGCCGGAGCGCCGTACCGCAAAGTGCATCTGGTTCCGTTCGGCGAGTACGTGCCCCTGCCGAAGCTCTTCTTTTTCGTCCGGCAGATCTCGACCGAGATCGGCGAGTTCTCGCCCGCGCCCGCGCCGACGCTCTTGGCGTCCGGGAGCTTGCGCGTGGGGATGGGCGTTTGCTACGAGATCACGTACGAAGCTTTGTCGCGGGCCGAGACCCGCCTCGGCGCGAACCTGCTCGCCACGATTTCCAACGATTCGTGGTACGGTCGAGCCGGCGCGCAGTCCCAGCATTTCGCCGCCGCCGTGCTCCGCGCCGTGGAGAACGGCCGGCCTCTTCTGCGCTCGGCCATCACCGGCATCTCCGGCGCCGCGGACGAGCGCGGACGTATCCTCGCGGAGCTTCCGCCCGACCGCCGCGGCACCCTGCTGGTGGCGGCGCGTCTGACTTCCGAAAAGACGGCCTGGACGACCTGGGGATACGCTCTGCCCTTCGCCTCGGACATCGCGGCGGCCGCCGTGTTACTCTTCGCCGTCGCCCGCTGGTGGCGGCTGCGCTCCCATGACTGAACGCGACGATCTCGTCTCCGCCCTGCAGGCAGCCTCGGCGCGACTGCTGTCGCTCCGGGGCTACCTTTGATCTCGTCGCCGCGCGGAGCGCGCTGGAAGCGCTGAGAGCGAAAGCCTCGGCCCCGGAATTTTGGAACAAACCGGAAGAAGCGCAGGCGGTCCTCCGGGAGACGCGGGGCCACGAGCGCACCCTCCAAACGGCGGCGCGCTTGGACGAGCTCGAATCGGAGCTCTCGACCCTCGTCGAGCTCTTGAAGGAGGGCGAGCCCGCCGAGGCGGACGCGCGGGCGGCGCTGTCCGCCGCGGCTGCCTTCGCCGACGATCTGGAGCTCTCCGTCAAGATGAGCGCGCCGGAGGATGCCAACAACGCCTGGCTGTCGATCCACGCGGGTGCCGGCGGGACCGAGTCGCAGGACTGGGCCGAGATGCTGCTGCGCATGTACATGCGTTTCTGCGAATCGCGTGGCTGGAAGGCCGAGCTGATCGAACGCCAGGACGGCGAAGAGGCGGGGTTGAAGAGCGCCACGCTGCACGTGGTGGGAGATCACGCGTACGGATACCTGAAGGGCGAAATGGGAGTTCACCGTCTCGTCCGGATTTCCCCGTTCGACGCCGCGCAGAGGCGTCACACGTCGTTCGCCTCGGTGTACGTGTCGCCGGAAATCGATGAGGACATCGCCATCGAGATCGCCGACAAGGATCTGCGGGTGGACACCTACCGGTCGAGCGGCGCGGGCGGCCAGCACGTCAACGTGACGGACTCGGCCGTGCGCCTGACGCACCTGCCGACCGGCATCGTGGTGACCTGCCAGAACGAGCGCAGCCAGGGGCGCAACCGGGACATGGCCATGAAGGTGCTGCGGGCGCGGCTCTACCAGAAGGCCCTGGACGAGCGGAAGGCCGAGGAAGAGCGGCGGGTCGGCGAAAAGAAATCGATCGAGTGGGGCAGCCAGATCCGCTCGTACGTCCTGCATCCCTACCGGATGGTCAAGGACCACCGCACCGGCTACGAGGCGGGTGACACCGACAAGGTCTTAGACGGCGGGCTGACGCCCTTCATCGACGCGTTCTTGAAGGCGACGGCCGACGAGCGAGTCTCCCGGTGAGCTCCGGAACGCTTGCGCTGTCGGGATGGATGGAGGAAGTCCGGTCACGCCTCGCTCGACGGGAGAGGGCGGAACCCCTCGACGAGGTGGGCCAGAGACGGGCCGCCGTGCTCGTGCCGCTCTTCGTCCGCGAGGGCCATCTCTGGATTCTTTTCACGCGTCGCACCGACACGCTCGAGCATCACCGCGGACAGATCTCCTTTCCCGGCGGCGCGGAGGAAGAAGACGACGAGAGCCTTCTGAAGACGGCCCTGCGCGAAAGCGAGGAGGAGATCGGCCTGAAACGCACAGACGCGATCCCCCTGGGGACTCTCTCGCCGATGGTCACCGTCACGAGCTTCTACGTCGAGCCGTTCGTCGCGGCGATTCCGCAGCCCTACGTGTTTCAGCCGCAGGAAGCCGAGATCGCCGAGATCATCGAGGCGCCGATCGCGGCTCTGATGGATCCCGCGGTGCTCGAGAGGAAGCCGATGCCCGGACGTCCCGGCCTCATCCTCTTCTACCACTACGGCGATCACGTGATCTGGGGAGCCACCGCCAGGATGCTGAGCGAGCTCCTGGACGCTCTGAAGTAGAGGCGGCTGTCATCTCGAGCGAAGTCGAGGGATCTACCCTGGTCCGCCCAAGGCAGCTCTGCACGGAAGTCTCGGTTGTGCCGTAGGGGCGGGGCTTGTCCCCGCCCGCCCCCGGCAACCGGGCGGCGGCAAAGGGCACCCCAAGGGCACTGAACCGGAACGACGCTCTTAGGAGCTACGGACTCTTCGGCCTGTAGTCGAGGGGGTCGATACACGAGTCGTAAAGGGTTCGATCAATTCGGATCCAGTCGGCGCCGTTGATTCCTCGACGGTTCCGCGCCGTTGGGCTGATTGGAAAAGCACATGCGGGTTTGATCCATCGGCTTTGCTGCGCAGAGAGCCGCCGCACCTCGTCTACGGCCTCAGAAAGATCCTGATCTTGACTAAAAACGAGGGCTACGTCGTACGTACCCTCTCTGGCAAATCGCACGACGTCGAGAGCGAGTCGAACGTCGATACCCTTTTCTTGCCCCACGAGGGTCGTCACGGTCGACCCATCAGCGAGCGTTACTGTCTGATTTCGATATCGAAGGGAGCGGGAGAATGTCGAAACTCCTCGGGTGCCAAGGACTGCCAGCTTTGCCGCCCAGAAGTGATGCCAGAACGGTTCATCAGCCTCGTCGGGGACACCGGTATAGAAATGGACATGACTGAGCTGCCAGCCCTTCGACGCGCAGACCCGTCCTGCCAGCACGAGCGGGTCGTAGTTAGGGTATCGGTAACCGAACGCTTCCTTTGCGGCGTAAAACAGGTTCTGGCCATCGACGAAGGCGTGCGTTCGCTTGGTGGCTGGTTCGGACGGCAGGCTGGGCCCCCGGGAAAAACAAAACCCCGTCAGAGGCCTTGCGGCTGATCCAACGGGGAGCAGATGAAGGTCATTCTATGCTTCCGGTCGAGATTTGCAAGAGACGCATTCGGTACCGGCAAGGCATCTGATGTCAGTAGCTTATCGCCCGTCTGGGCCTACGCTCTTGAGTCGCGACCTCGCAGCGGACGACCTTTTCCGTGGGGGGCGGTGAAGTAAGCGGAGTTCATGCTGCCGCGAGAGCGCTGTGAAGGACGTAGGCTCTTTTTTTCAAAGTCCAAGGCGCTTCCCAAAGGCCTTTTCAAGACTGCCCGCGGACTGACGCTATTTGCGAGCGCTACCGGTGGTCTCGCCAGTGCTCTTACTTCAGCGCACCGCCTAGTACCGCGTCCCAGGGGTCGCCGGAGGGCACCTTCTTCGCCACGGCTGAGTAAAGGGAGAGGCGGTTCCAGATTTGGAACTCGATCCCAGAGACGACGGCGTCGTCTTCGCTACTCCACCGGGTCACCAGCAGGCCAGGTCCGTAGGAGATCGCCTTGCCACGAAGCCTCTCGAGGAACTGCTCCCTCTTCTCCTCCGGCAGCATTCCCGATTCCATGTCGTACGAAGAGTCGATGAGCCGCCCGGACAAGAGGAAGGTAAAGCCTCGCGCCAGCTTTTCGTTGAACCTATACAGGGATTCGCCACTCAGGGGCACGCGGACAGAGGCCTCGGCATTCGGCTCCAGCGGCCCGAACCCAGGCACGACAACGTGCCCGTTGGCCGGCAATTCCCCCTGGGACGCAGCCGCGATTTCGCGAAAGAGGCTGGTGCGGCGAGCCTCCCGGTGCAGCCGGTCGCGGCCGTTTCGGGCGAAGGCGGGGTCAACCGATCGCAGGGTCCTTGCTGGTATTCCGGCTGCCCGCAGATCTTCAAACCCGAAGGACAACATGAATCTTTGCAAGAGATTGCTCTCGACTGCGGAGAAGCGGTTGTTGCAGTCATAGCAGCAAGGAACCTTGGGCTTCTCCAAGTCTCGCGGCGTGGTCTCCGGGTACCACGACGACGGAAAGATGTGGTCGAGGTTTCGCCGAGAAGCGTGGGCCAGGCAATAGGTGCATGCCCCTGGACCTGGCTGCCGGGGTTTCCTTTTCATCCTGAGGATTATCTGGCCGAGCCCGGACAGATGATGTCCGACGCTTCGAATTCAGTTGTGCAGCCCGAGGCTTGACCCCGTAGCAACCAGCGAGCACTCTTGCGAGCCTGGCCATGATCGATGTGTCGGTCTATCACGACGAATCGAAGGAGGGCGGCTATTGGCATGGACTCCTGATCGTTCCGGCCACGAGCAGAGGAGAGCTTCTTGACTGGCTGCGGGAAGCGCGCCGCCGTTCGAGGTATCCCGATCCCCTTGGCATCAAGAACTGCAGCCCGTCGAAGCGGAGGCGGATCACGTGCCTCAGCAGCTGGATCTCGGCTGGAGTAGGGTCACTGCCTCGACACGGGTCAGTTCCGATTTGCCTCGGGCCCATCGTCGAGCCCGGCCGTGGTCACAGGAGGTCGCCTTTTAGAAACCCCCGCCCGCTCAACGTGAAGTTTGGTGCGCTCCATTCCCCGGACGGCTTTGCATCGATGATGGGTATATGGGCCGATGTTGTTGAGACCACCCTGCGGATCGCATTAAAGGGCGTCCTCCATTACCAGGATCTATCGAGCGAAGGTCAAGCGCTAAACGTTAGGTCGTTGATCCTTGACGGCGACCGCCACTACAACCGTTCCCTCGATGAGAGTCGCGTTCTGGGCCGATTGCGCAACGAGCTCCGTGGCGGGATTACGATAGCCGACGACGCATCGATCGTTCCTTTGTCGTCGGACCATCGACGGGAGCCGGCTCACTACGACGACTCTCAGTTTCTGCAGCTTGCCGATTGCCTAATTGGCGGCGTGAGGCTGCTCGCCACTGAGCCGTCACATCATCTCGTGGTCGGCGGGAACCTTGAACCCCTGAGGGCGGTCATGGACAGATTCAGCGAGGGGCCCGCTCGGATGCTGAACAGCCGGTTCGGTACGAACTTTTCGGCGACTTCGTTCGCCATCACGCCCGGCGGGCAGTTCGAGTTTGCGCCCGTCGTATGCGGTTGGCCTGACGAGCCAGAACAGCTCCAACTCGGATTCTAATATCGCGCTATCGCGCCTGCGTTAGCATGGTTGTCGGGGCGCACCTCTCCCGTTCTTACGCAGGTATTTCGCCGACGTCGTAGTCCGCTCTTCCATCGGCGGAAGATGCGAGGCCTTCGCCTCGATGAGGGCAAGCGCCACCGGCTGGGTCTCAGGGTTCACCTTTACACGGAGCGTGTACTTGATTCGACTTTTCGCGCGGCGGCTGACGGTCCCGGTCGCGTCATCAATCTCGATGGCTCCAGCCGTTTCCTCCCGCTTGATCAGATCCTCGGTCCAACCGCAGGCGTGGATGGCCGGGTCGATCAGCTTCGCTCGGGTGTCGGCTTCGGAAAGCATCGGACTATTCATGTTAATGGATCGCGACGGTCACATGACCACTCTCAGCCGCGCCGGTCGTTGCGCGGTTGAGCCTGTTCGGGTACCGCGGCCCCGTGGCGAGCTACGAGGGGTAGATCCCTCGATTGCGCTCGGGATGACCGGGGACGCAGGTCAATGTTCCCCGTACGTCTTCTCGCCCGCCTCGACGCGGACGGGCAGCCGGTTGCCGGGCGGCGGCAGAGGGCACGTGGCGTAGGGAGTGAAGACACAGGGCGGGTTGTAGGCCTTGTTGAAGTCGAGGACGACGCGGCCGTCCTTTGGCGGGCGGCCGGGCGTAGAGGAACCGACCGCCGCCGTAGGTCTCATAACCGTTCGTCCGGTCGCCGAAGATGACGAAGAGGTCCTCTGTTCCGGTTTCCCGGACGGGCTCGAGGCGGAAAGTCTGGCCGCCGAGCTCGAAGACGATCGCGCCCGGGCACTTCTCCCGGTCCGCTCCGCCGATCACGTTCGGCACGAGGAGCTCCTTGGGCGGATCGTAGGGCTCAAAGCGCGCCTCCAAGCGCCATGCCCGCTCGATCGGGAAGGAATCGATGCCGGTAAACGAGAGGAGCGGCGGGTTTACGCTGTTCTTTACGCGCACGGCGAACCGATCGCGCCGCTTGATGACGTAAAACGAGATGGGGCCATACTCGAGAACCGTCGGATCGCCGTCGGCATCGGTGCGCAGCGCGGTCGCCGCCGCCGGCTTCCCGCCCGCCGTGAGCGCGATGCCCGATTCGACGCCCACCCGCACGGTCCCGCCCTCGAGGACGAGCTCGCCCATGCACCGGGGCGTTCCCGCAGGCAGCACGACGCGGTTGGTCGGGTCGCTGCCGAACGGGTTCGGGCCTTCCTCGAGCCAGAAGAGGCCGGCGAGCGTCAGCCATCCGTCGGGACGCGTCAGCCGCTCGAGGCGCGTCCGCCGCCACGTCTCGATCTCCTGCCGGTGGGCGTCGGCGGAAGGAGCGGGAACGAGGGTCAGGGCGAGGATCGCCGGCGCGATCAAGACGTCGCGCGGTCGATCGCGTAGAGCTCGCGCGCGCGCACCAGATTCGTTTTCGCCGCTTCCAGATTCGCGTCGATCGAAAGCGCCTTCTGGAAGGCATCGACGGCCGGCGCGAAAGAGCCCCGCCGCGTCCGCACCACGCCGAGGTTGTTCCACAGGAGAGCGGAGTCCGGTCGCACTTCGAGCGCCTTGACGAGCGCCGTCTCCGCCTCGGCGAGCTTGCCCGACTCCATCAACGCGACGCCGAGGCCCGCCGCGGCCTCCTCGCTCCTCGGGTCGAGGTTGCACGCCGAGGCGTAGGCCGTCGCGGCTTCGTCGGCGCGCTTCTGCTCCATCCGCAGAAGACCCAGGGTGTTCCAGACGGAGAGGTCGTTCGGGGCGAGGCGCGCCGCGTCCGCCAGCTCACGTTCGGCTTCCCGGCGCATGCCCTTCTTGCGGTAGGCGCGGCCGAGATTCTCGTGAAAGACAGGGCGGTTGGGGGCGAGGCGCACGGCCTCGATCAGCTCTTCCAGCGCCCGCTCGGTTTCCTCCGAGCGGTACAGAAAGACGCCGAAGTCGTTGCGGGCTTCGGCGGACCCCGGGTCGATCTCGATCGCGCGGCCGTAGGCGAGCCGGGCCGCCGTGCGGTCCTTGAGCTCGTCCATCGAGCGGCCCAGGCCGAGCGCCGCCGGGACGTTCCGAGCGTTCAGCTCGAGGGAGCGGCGGTAATGGCTCGCGGCCGTGTTCCACTTCTTCTGCTTCTCGGCGAGCCGCGCCAGGCCGAGCTCTGCGCGCGGGTTGCCGGCGTCCAGGACGATCGCGGCCGTGTACTCGCGCTCCGCCTCGGCGTCCTGGCCGAGCGCGAGGGAGGCATCGGCCGCCACGCGATGCGCCTCCGAGCTCTTCGGGTCCATCTCGAGAGCCCTGGCGGCCATCGTCTGGACCCCGCGCACGTCGCCGTCTTTGAGAGCGCGCTCGGCCGCCTCGAGCAGAGGCGCAATGCTCGCCGGGGGCGGTCCCGCCGTCGGCACCGGACCCGGAGGCGGCGCCCCGATCGGCACCGTCGTCACGAGGCCGCGCTCGAGGTCCGTGGCGCGGCGCCGGGCCGCATCGGCCTCGACGCCCTTCCCGAGCCGCTCGTAGGCTTCGGCGAGGAGCCGGTGGAGCTGCGGATCGGTCGAGGATTCGGCGCGCTTGAGGTCGTACAGGGCGTCCTCGACTCTGCCCTCGTTGAGCTTCTCGCGCGCCGTGCGCTTGAGCTCCGCGACGTCCGGGGCAGGCAGCTGGGAGGCCCCGACGACTTCGGCGCGGACCGCGAGAGCCAGACGGGCAAAGTCCGGGCTGTAGAACTCCGCCGGAACCTCCAGAGCGGGCCGCGCGGCATAGGCCGCCTTGAGGCCCTCCCGCGCGACCTTCGAGCTGCCCGAGATGAAGTAGGCCCACGCGCTCTGCAGATGCAAATCCGCCTTGTGATCCGGCGCGACATCGGGCGCCTCCGCAGCCTTCAGGTATTTCTCGCCCGCATCCTTGAAACGCCCCGCGTCGAAGAGCCTCTTCGCCTCGGCTTCGAGCTTGCCGGACTCCTGCGCCGCGGCCGCCAGCGGCAGCGCCGCGCAGAGGAGCGCCGCGGCCAGAAGAGACAGGCGCTTCAGGCGCCGCCCCCCGGAGCGATCGCCGACGGCGGCGGAGGACTCCACGACTTGCTGGCTCCCTGGGGCACGCGGATCTCTTCGGTTACCGGCTGGACGCCCTCGCGCGAGAGCGTGACGCGATACGTGCCGGGCTTCAGCTGGATGCGCTTTTCGCCGGCCAGGACGCCCCTGAATTTGTTGTCGATGAGGATGTTCGCGCCGGACCAGGCCGGTGCCGCGATGACGAGGATGCCGACTGGGAACATGTAGTTGACGCGCGGTGTCCCGTTCGGCCCGACGGTGAACTTCTCTTCTGCCGGATCGAGCCCCGCCGCTTCGAAGCGCACCGTGTGCGTGCCCTCCGAGAGCTGCAGCGTGTGAGCGGGCACCGACGGTCCGATCTTCTGTCCGTCCACGGAGAAGGTCGCCATCGGCACCGAGCTGAACTGAACCGGATACTTCCTCACGGGTTTCGGCGCGACGGGAGCGGCGTCTCCCTTGGGGACCGGCCGGGCCGTCGCCTTGTCCGAGGAGGATTCCGGAACCGGGGCGTCGACCCCCACGACGGGCTGCGGGAAGGCGGCGACCGCCGTCGGCACGATCGGGGCGGCGGTGGCGACCGGCACGGACGCCGCGACGGCCGGCGAGGCAGGGGAAGTCTCCCGCCGCTGCTGGGTGAGGTACCAGGCGGCGCCTCCGACGGCGAGGATCGCGACAACCGCTCCGCCGATCCAGAGACCTCGGCGGCTCGGGGGCACGACCTCGAGTTGCCCGGTCGTCGTGCGGCGCAAAGTCTCCGATTGCGACGGATCCCGGAAGTTGATGACTTCGAGGCCGCCGCGCGGGCTCGTGACTGTGACGCCGGTGGGCGGGGTGGCGCCCTGCGGGACCGGCACGCGCGCCAGGGCGCCTGACGGCGGCGTGATGTGGGACGGGGTCATATGCGTCGTCGGCATTCCCTTGCTCGGCGTCTTGACCGTGGTCTCGGAATCGAAGGGCTGCACCGCGCGCGTGGTCACACCCCCCTCGGTGGCCCGCGTCGGGATGCTGAAGCGCGCGGAGTGGCCCGCCATCTGCCGGTGCACCGCCAGGAGCTCCTGTTGCAGAGCCTCCATCGTGGGGAATCGATTGGCCGCGTTCTTCTCCATCGCCTTGGCGACGACGGCGGAAAGGGAAGCCGGCACCTCGAGATTGACGACGTGGACGGGCTCCGGCGCCTCGTTCAAGATGCGATAGAGCACCGTCGACAGGTGCTCCCCCCGAAAAGGCTTGCGGTAGGTCAGCAGCTCGTAGGCGAGGATGCCCAGGGCGAAGATGTCCGTCCGCCCGTCGAGCGGCTCGCCTCGGATCTGCTCCGGGGCGAGGTAGGCCGAGGTCCCGAGCGTGATCCCGGTCTGCGTCAAGTTGGAAGCCGTCGCCAGAGACTTGGCGATGCCGAAATCCATGATCTTGACCGAGTCGTCCTCGAGGATGCGGATGTTGGCCGGTTTGATGTCGCGGTGGATGATCGAGTGGCGGTGGGCGTACCCGAGGCCGTCGGCGATCGCGATCAGGATCTCGACGCGGCGGTGGAGCGGGAGAGCGTCGCTCCTCTTGATCTTCTTGTCGAGATCCTCCCCGGTCAGGAACTCCTGGACGATATATGGTATGCCGTTCTCGACGCCGAAGTCGTAAATCGTCGTGATGTGCCGGTGGTGGAGGTTGCCTGCGAGCTCCGCTTCCCGGAAGAATCGGCTCTTGACCTCATCGTCGTTCAGCTGGCATGTCTTGATGGCCACCGTGCGCTTGATGAAGGGATCGCGCCCCTTGTAGACGGCGCCGAAACCCCCTACGCCGATCTGCTCCGAAATCTCGTATTTCCCTATTTTGTCTGGCATGCGCGCCCTGGTGTCCGCAACGTCGATTTTAATCCAAGAGGACGGGATCTAAACTGCCTTCCGTGAGAACGGCGGTGCGAAGAGCGTCCCTTCTGCTGGCATGCGCGGCGGCGGCCTGCGGAAAGGCCGAGGCGCCGGCGGCAGCCAAACGGGTTGCGGCCCGCGTCGCGCCCGTGCTCCGGTTCGCGCCGCCTTCCAACGGGCTGTTGACCGACTCGCAGATCGATCATTTTGTCGCCGTGCGGCGGGTTGCGCGTGGCCGAACGGAGGCCGACGCCGCCCGGGCGCTCGGCGTGGACCCGGACGAGCACGCCTGGGTGCGAGCACGCATCCTCGAAGCCGAGATCGCCTTGGACGAACGCCGGGTGCGCGCGGCTTCGGCCGAGACCTACGCTCGCACGCTCGCCCAGCTTCATCAGACCCGGGGCGCCGTGCGCGACCCCGCGACCGCCCGATCGATCGACGAGCAGATCGCCGCCCTCGAGCGCGAGCGCTCCGCCTGGAAGAAGCCCGAGCCGCTGTCTCCCGTCGTCGCGGCCAACGCGAAGCGCGTCGAACGACGCCGCGCCGAGATCGAAGCCGCGTCTCCGTGACGCTCGCCGACTTCCTCGAGAGCGAGATCGAGACCGGATCCTTCCCGGGCGGCGCGGCGCTCGTCGGTTCCGGCGAGGCCGTCGTTGAGTCTGCGGCGGCAGGAAACGCGACGGTCCTGCCGCAGGCGGCCGCCCTGTCGGGCGAGACGCTCTTCGACCTCGCGAGCCTGACGAAACCCCTGGCGACGGGCGCGCTCTTCGCGCAGGCGCGGCTGGACTTGGGCTCGCCTCCCGGCCGGTTCTTTCCGGAGTGGAAAGCGACGCGGTACGACGGCATCACCCTCGAGCATCTCTTGACGCACACGTCGGGTCTGCCCGCCTGGTATCCGCTGTATGCGCGGGGAGAAGGGGCTCTGGCGTACCGCAGGACGCTCGCCACGATCGAGCCCGTGGAGCCCCCCGGCTCGAGAGTGATCTACAGCGACTTGAACTTCCTGCTCTTAGGCGACCTCCTCGAGCTCCACTATGCCGCGGCTCTCGATCGCGCGTTTGAAAGACTGGTGGCGGGGCCGGCGGGGTCCGGCGCCCGGTTCCTTCCGCCCGACCCCGAAGGAACCGCCGCCACCGAGAGAGGCGATGCGACCGAGCGCCGCATGACGGAGGAACTTGGCCTCTCGTACCCGCACTTTCGCGCGGGCGTCGTGCGGGGCGAGGTCCACGACGGCAATGCATTTCGTCGCGGGGGAGTGGCGGGCAACGCCGGGCTCTTCGGGACGGCTCGAGACGTCTGGGCTCTGGCGCGGACGTGGCTCGAGGCCGGCCGCGACGGGCTCGCCGAGGACCGGACACCGCATCTGCCCGAAGCCCGAGGCCTCTCGTGGCAGGGCAAGCGGGGCTCAGGCTCGGCGGTTGCCGAGATGTCCGACCACGCCTTCGGTCACACGGGCTTCACGGGAACGTCGGTCTGGATCGAGCCCGAGCGCGACCGCATCGCGGTCCTTCTGACCAATCGCGTCCACCCCGAGGTCAAGCCGGGCAACTTCCATGAGGTCCGCCGCCGCTTCCAGGCTGTCGTCTGCCGCGGAGGGTGGTCGCGGTGCGGGTCGTGATAAAAATGGGGGTTCGAGGTCACATTATGAATGCCCATGACAAGGACATCGTCATCTTGGACGGCGCTCGGACTCCCATGGCGGAGTACAACGGCGCCTTCTCCGACATCTCGGCCATCGACCTGGCGGTCCACGCTTCCAAGGAAGCCCTGGCCCGCTCCGGCACGGCGCCGTCGGAGGTCGATCACGTCATCTTCGGAAATGCGCAGCAGACCTCCAGCGACGCCATCTACGGAGCCCGGCACGTGGCGCTGAAATCCGGCGTCCCGAAAGAGGTGCCGGCTTTGACCGTCAACCGGCTCTGCGGCTCGGGCTTCGAGTCGATCGTGCAGGGGGCGCACCGAATTCTCCTCGGAGAGGCGACGACCGTGCTCGCCGGCGGCATGGAGAACATGTCGCAGGCTCCGCACGTGATCCGCGGCGCGCGCAAGGGCTTCAAGTTCGGCCAGGGGCAGCTCGAGGACTCTCTGGTGGCGGCTCTCCTCGACACCTACGCCGGCCTCTCGATGGCGCAGACCTCGGATCGCGTGGCCGCGAAATACGGCATCACGCGCGAAGAGCAGGACGAGTACGCACTTTCCTCCCAGCAGCGCGCGGCGGCGGCCTGGGCGGCCTGCCGGCTCTCGGAGGAGGTCGTCGCGGTCGAGGTCAAAGCCGGCAGGAAGACGATTCGCGTCGAGAAGGACGACCACATGCGCCCCGACACGACGCTGGAGGGTCTCGCGGCTCTGGCCCCCTCCTTCGGCAAGGGCGGGATGGTCACGGCCGGCAACGCGTCCGGAATCGTGGATGGAGCCGCGGCCGTCGTCGTCACCTCCGCCGAGAACGCCAGCAAAAAGGGGAGAGCGCCGCTGGGCCGGCTCGTCTCCTGGGCGGTCGTGGGCTGCGAGCCGGAGCTGATGGGGATCGGCCCGGCGCCCGCCGCCCGCGCGGCTCTGGCCAAGGCCGGCTTGAAGCAGGCGGACATCGACCTCTGGGAGATCAACGAGGCGTTCGCGGGTCAGATCCTCGGTGTGATCAAGGAGCTCTCGCTGGATCGCGCCCGGCTGAACGTCAATGGCGGCGCGATCGCGCTCGGACACCCGCTCGGCGCGAGCGGAACGCGCTGCACGCTCACGCTCTTGAAAGAGATGCGCCGGCGCGGCGCCCGCTACGGCCTGGCCGGCGCCTGCATCGGCGGCGGGCAGGGCATCGCCGTGGTGGTGGAAGGTCTGTCCGACGCGGGAGGCGGGCGCTGATCTGGACCGAGCGGATCCTCGGTTTTCCCGTTCGCGCGGCGGCGGTGGAGGATTTTCTCTCGGAGCTCAAGGCGCACGGCTCGGCGGACTTAAACGCGGTGATGACGACTTTGAACGACGCGGAGCTTTGCCGCGAAACCCTGGAGCACTGGACAGGAAACGCCTGGGTCGTGGTCGCGCGGTCGATGCCCTTGGTTGCGCTGCGCGGCGAGCGTTTCTCGCGCGACCTGACGCTGCGCGAGTTCTGCGGAGGGCCGCGCTCCGACTCGTCCTCCGACCTGTCCTCCGAAGCCCTGGCGGAGGAGGAGCGCCTCGAAAGCGAGATGGAAACGCCGGCGTCGCCAGAGACGGAGGAGCGAAAAGACGATGAGCATGCGTAAGGTGGGAGTGCTCGGCGCGGGCCTCATGGGCGCCGGCATCGCCGAGGTGACGGCAAAGTCGGGCTACGACACGATCGTGCGGGAGGTCGACGACGACCTCGCGAGCAAGGGCCTCGCCCGGATCGAGTCTTCGATGGCGAAGGCCGTCGAGAAGGGCAAGCTCACGGCCGCCGACCGGGACGCCGCCAGAGCGCGGTTGACGACGACGACAACGCTTTCGGACCTGGCTGACTGCGACATCGTGGTCGAGGCGATCGTGGAGAACCTGGATTTGGAGAAGGAGACGTACCGGGAGCTCGACCGAATCTGCCGACCCGAGGCGATCTTCTGTTCGAACACCTCGTCGCTGACGATCACGGAGATGTCGGCGGCGACGAAGCGAGCTGACCGCTTTGCCGGACTCCACTTCTTCAACCCGGTGCCCGTCATGAAGCTCGTCGAGGTGGTCCGGACGATCGCGACTTCCGAGGCCACGGCCGAAGCCGTTTTCGCGTTTGCGAAGTCGCTCGGCAAGGAACCCATCCGCACCCACGACAACTCCGGTTTCATCGTGAACCGCCTCCTCGTCCCTTACCTGCTCGACGCGGTGCGCGCCCTCGAGGAGGGCGTGGGCTCGAAGGAGGACATCGACAAGGGCATGGAGCTCGGATGCGGCCACCCGATGGGGCCCTTGAAGCTGCTCGATTTCGTGGGCCTGGACACGACCTACGCGATCGCCGAGATCATGTTCCAGGAATACCGCGAAAAGCGCTTCGCGCCCCCGCCGCTCTTGAAGCGCCTGGTCCTGGCCGGCCGCTACGGCAGGAAGTCCGGGCGAGGCTTCTACGAGTATGGAGGCAGCCGATGAGCGACTTTCTCCGCGCCGAGACGGCCGAAGGCATCCGGACGTTGACGGTGGACCGTCCCGAGAAACTGAATGCCTTGAACTCCGAGGTTCTGTCCCAGCTCGAAGCCGCCGTCGCGGCGGCCGAGTTGGACCCGGAGACTCGATGCCTGATCATCACCGGGGCCGGAGAAAAGGCATTCATCGCCGGAGCAGACATCGGCGAGCTCGCGAAGGTGTCTCCGGTCACCGCGCGCGACCACGCGCGCCGCGGCCAGGCGGTCTTCGAGGGGATCGAGAAACTGCCGATCCCCTCGATCGCCGCCATCAACGGCTTCGCATATGGCGGCGGCCTCGAGCTTGCGATGGCGTGCACGCTGCGGGTGGCTTCGGAGAACGCGAAGATGGGCCTGCCCGAGACCTCGCTCGGGATCATCCCCGGCTACGGCGGCACCCAGCGCTTGGCCCGGCTCGTGGGCCGCGCGAAAGCCCTCGAGCTGGTCTTGACGGCGGAGAAGGGGATCACTGCGGCAGAGGCCCACCGGCTGGGCCTGGTCAACCAGGTCGTCCCGGCGGGACAGGCTCTTGCGGCGGCCGTGGCACTGGCCAAGAGGATGACCGCAAACGGCCCCGCGGCCGTTCGTTACGCGATGGAGGCGATCCAGACGGGCCTCGACATGACCCTGGCCGGCGGGCTGGCCCTCGAAGCCACGCTCTTCGGCCTCTGCGCGGCGACCGAGGACATGAAGGAAGGCATGAGCGCCTTCCTCGAGAAGCGCCCCGCCAGGTTCACAGGTCGACGAGGAGGGACGTAGGACGAAGGAGGAAGGACGTAGGGCCAGGGCCAGGTCCCACGACCTACGTCCTACCACCTGCGACCTCTTCTGGACTACACTTACCCTTGCCGAGCCAGACTGCCATGCACCCGCCGGAATCCGATCTCGTCTACGACTGGAACAGAGCCGGGGGAGCCGTCTATCCCGCGCGCGGAGCCGTCGAAATCGACGACGAGACGCTGCGCGATGGATTGCAGTCGCCTTCCGTCAAGAGCCCATCGCTCGAGGACAAGGTCCGGATCCTGCACCTCATGGAGGCGCTCGGTATCGACTCCGCGGACATCGGACTGCCCGGCGCCGGGTCCCACGTCGTGGCGACAGTCACCCGCCTCGCCCGCGAGATCGTGGATGCGAAGATGAAGATCCGGCCCAACTGCGCGGCGCGTACCGTTGCGGCCGACATCGTGCCGATCATCGAGGTCTCGCAGAAGGTCGGCATCCCGATCGAAGTTGCCTGTTTCATCGGCTCGTCGCCCATTCGCCAGTACGCCGAGGACTGGGACCTCGACCGGATGCTGCGCCTGACCGAGAGCGCGGTCTCGCTGGCCGTGAAAGAGGGCCTGCCCGTCATGTATGTCACCGAGGACACGACGCGGGCACATCCGGATCACATCAGTCGCCTGTACACGGCGGCGATTCGCGCCGGCGCATCTCGCGTTTGCGTCTGCGACACCGTGGGCCATGCCACGCCCAACGGCGTGCAAAACGTCATCCGGTTCGTGTGCGGCTTCGTGGCCGGAATCAACCCCGAGGTCAAAGTGGATTGGCATGGCCATCAGGACCGCGGCCTCGGCGTCACCAACGCGCTCTGGGCTCTCGAGGCCGGCGCGCACCGCGTGCATGCCTGCGCCATCGGCATCGGCGAGCGCGTCGGGAACACGCCGATGGATCAGCTGCTCGTCAACATGCAGCTTCTGGGATGGATCCATCGCGATCTGAGCAAGCTCCACGAATATTGCGAGCTCGTATCTCGCTCCACGGGCGTGCCCATTCCGGACAACTACCCGATCGTTGGCCGCGACGCCTTCCGTACGGGAACGGGCGTGCACGCGGCCGCGATCATCAAAGCGCGCAAGAAGGGCGACGATTGGCTGGCCGACCGCGTGTACTCCGGCGTTCCGGCCGCCATGGTGGGTCGGCGGCAGACGATCGAAGTGGGACCGATGAGCGGCCTCTCGAACGTGCAGTGCTGGCTCGAGAACCACGGCATCGAACCGCGGGCGGAGCTCGTCGACGCCGTGTTCCAGAGGGCCAAGAAGAGCGACCAGGTGCTGACGGATGAGGAGATCCTCGCAGTCGTTCATGGCTTCCTTCCCGCTCCCGTTGCGCGCTAGTCGGCCGAGGTCCATCGGCCGCCGCGCGCCCGCGGCGACCCGAGAGATCTCGAGAAGCGCCCTGCCGGCCTACCTCGACCACCTCGCGGTCGAGCGCGGCCTCGCTCGCGCGAGCGTCGACGCCTACCGGCGCGACCTCACGGCCTTCGATGCGTGGCTCCAAAAGGAGGGCTCGCCGGAACGGCCCGACCGCGAGACGCTTCGGCGGTACCTGCGAGCCGCTCGCGAGCGCGGACTCTCGTCCCGCTCCGCGGCCCGCGCTCTTTCGGCGCTGCGCGGCTTCTTTGCCTTCGCGTGCGTCCATCTGGGCTGGAGCGACGACCCGACCGCCGATCTCGTCAACCCGAGAGCGGGCCTCGCGCTTCCGAAGGCGCTCTCGGAAAAGGAGGTCGATGCGTTGCTGGCGGCCCCCGAGGCGGCGGAGCCTTTGGGCCTGCGCGACCGAGCGATGCTCGAGCTGCTCTACGCGTCCGGGCTGCGCGTCTCGGAGATCGTTGGGCTCTCGCGGGACCGCGTGGACCTTGCGGCCGGCATCCTGCGCGTGACGGGCAAGGGCGGCAAGGAACGACTCGTGCCCTTCGGGGCGTCGGCGACGCGCTGGCTGCGCCGGTACCTGGCGGACGCGCGGCCCGGCCTCGACCGGCGGCGCTCGGCCGTGCTCTTCCTTTCGGTGCGCGGTCAGGCCATGACGCGGCAGCGCTTCTGGCAGCTGATCGAGAAGTACGGCCGCGCCGCGGAGATCCGCGGGCATCTGACGCCCCACTCGCTGCGCCACTCGTTTGCCACACACCTGCTCGAGCACGGCGCGGATCTGCGCGCCTTGCAGATGATGCTCGGCCATGCCGACATCGCCACGACCCAGGTCTACACGCAGGTGTCCCGCGGCCGCTTGCGCGGGCTGTACGATCGGTACCATCCGCGCGCGAGAAGGCGAGGGCGGGGGAGCACCGGGAAATGAGGGCGCCGCTCCTCGCTGCGACGCTTCTCCTTCTGCTGGCAGCCGCGCCGGCCGCGGCCGATCTCGTCGTGTTCGAGGACGGCCGGGTCGTGAAGGCCGCCTCGTGGACTCTGGGGACGGACACGATCGAGATCGGGCTGCCGGGCGGCGGGAGCTTCACGGCGGACCTCACGCGCGTGGACCGGATCGTGGAGGACGAGGTCATCCCGCAGGAAGAAATGGCGACCGCGTTGCCGCCGCTTCCTTCCGTCGCCTACGACCTCTCGTACCATTCGGACCGCAGGCCCCTCGTCGCTTCGCCCTGGGATGTCCTGATCGACCGCGAAGCGAAGCGCCAGAATCTGGACGCGGCGCTCGTGGCCGCGGTGATCCGGGCGGAGTCCAACGGGGACTCGCGCAGTATCTCGCGCAAAGGGGCTCGGGGACTGATGCAGCTCATGCCCGCCACCGCACGCCGCATGAACGTGCGTTGGCCCTTCGATCCGACGCAGAACATCCGCGGCGGTGTGCGGTACTTGAAGGAGCTCGCCGAGCGGTTCGAGAATCGCCCCGAGTTCATCCTCGCCGCGTACAACGCCGGCGAGAGCGCCGTGGAGAGCTTCGGGGGCGTGCCCCCCTACCGCGAGACGATCGGATACGTGAAACGCATCCTGTCCTGGTGGACCCCGGCAATCCTGGCCTCGGCTGGCGCCGGCTCCGCTCCCGTCGCCCTTCCCGGTCCCCGCTAGCAGGCTGCTGAAAAATGGTGTGGAGCGGCGTTGCGAGCGCCGCGGGTAGCCCCGGGCCAGGCTTGGCTCGAGCGGCGCGGCGGGTTATTGTCTCGCCGCCGATGGCGCGCCGGATGATCCTGTTGCTGGCGGTCCTCTTTCCGGTGGCGGCGAAGCTCCCGGGGCAGGGGCTCGTCCCGCTCGACTCGAGCCAGCGGTCCGTGAGCGTCTTCGTCCTGGCCGGGCAGGGCTTCCTGCTCGACGGCCAGGGCTTCTCTGAGTTCGTCAGCCCTGTCATCGCCGTCGGGCGACCTCTCTCGGGTCGCCTCGAGGGGCAACTCGAGCTCCATCCGGGCATCGTCATCCGCCAGCCCACGACACAGCCGCCCACGGCCGTGCGGCAGACGGTCTGGGCCGCCGCGCTCGAGATCGGCCTGCGCTGGTACCCGATGCCGCGCGAATGGAAATGGACTCCCTATGTCGAAGTTATCAACGGCCTCCTGGGTGCCCGCCATCGGGTCCCGCCCAGGGGCACCAACTTCAACTTTCTGACGCAGGCGGGCGCAGGAGTGATTCTGCCTCTGGGCCGGCGCTGGCATCCCTTCGTGGCCGCGCGCTGGTTCCACATCTCCAACGGCAACCTGGGGCTCTACAACCCTGCCTGGGACCACTGGTCCATTGGCGCGGGCGGCCGATTGGCCTTCGAGCCGTGAGCGACGCGAGCGCCTGGCCGATCGCGATGGCCGACGTGCTCGAGGCGCGCCGGCGTCTGCGGCCCCATCTGGCCCCGACGCCGCTGCGGCGGTACGCGACTCTTGACGCGGCCGTGGGCCGCGGCATCTCGGTCTTCGTCAAGCACGAGAATCACAACCCGACAAACTCGTTCAAGGTGCGCAACGCTGTGTCGGCCGTCACCGCCTTGCCGCCCGCGGCTCTTTGGCGAGGCATCGCCGGAGCGACGCGCGGAAACCACGGCCTCGGCCTTTCCTGGGCCGGCGCGCGGCTGGGCGTCGCGGTCACGATCTGCGTGCCGCAGGGCAACAACCCGGAAAAGAACGAAGCCATGCGCGGCCTCGAGGCCACGCTCATCGAGGAGGGCAAAGACTACGACGAGTCCGTCGTCGTGGCCGATCGGCTCGTGCGCGAGCGCGGCCTGACGCTCATCCACTCGACCAATGATCCCAGCGTGATCGCCGGAGCGGCCACGATCGCTCTCGAGATCCTCGAAGAGGCTCCGGACCTCGATGCGCTGGTCGTTTCGATCGGGGGAGGCTCGCAGGCCGTCGGCGCGATGACGGTCACGCGCGCCCTTCGGCCCGGCCTCGAGGTCTTCGGCGTGCAAGCCGCCCGGGCTTCCGCGGCCCACGACTCCTGGCACGCAGGGCGGCCGCTCACCACGGAATCCGCCGACACGTTTGCCGACGGGCTCGCCACGCGAAGCGTGTACGCGCTGACGTTCCCCGCGCTTCAGGCCGGCCTCGCTGGTTTTGTGACGGCGACCGAGGCCGAAATCGCCGAGGGAATTCGACTGTTCTTGCGCACGACGCACAACCTGGCCGAAGGCGCCGGAGCCGCGGGCCTGGCGGGCCTTTTCTCCTTGCGCGACCGCCTGGCCGGCAAGAAGGTTGCATTAATCCTGTCCGGAGGCAATTTGGACGCCTCGACGCTCGCTCGAGTTGTTGCCGGACAGCTGTAGGCGTCAACCCGCGCGGGGGGCGATCGTCCAAGGGATAGGCACAAAGAAGTGCCGGGAGGTCGTGTCGATGAACAGAATTTCCGGCTCACGTCTCTTTCTGGCCGCGGCTCTTCTCGCGGGCTTACTCGTGGCGTCCCCGGCGAGGGGAGATCGCATCTACGTGCGCATCGCGCCGCCCGCCCCGATCGTGGAAGTGAGAACGGTTGCCCCGTCGCCCCGCCACGTCTGGGTGGAGGGCTATCACCGCTGGGACGGCAAGGTCTACGTCTGGGTGCCGGGCCGCTGGTCGATGCCACCGCGTCACGCCGCCGTCTGGGTTCCACCGCACTGGGTCCATCACAGGCGCGGGTGGTACTTCGTGGGCGGCCACTGGCGCTGAGAGGAGGAACACATGACGAAGAGAACCCTGAATGCCCTCTTGCTGTCGGCCGCGCTCGGCGCGGCGGCATGGACGGGCGCCGCCGGATGCGCCGTCGCTCCGCCGCCACCTCCGGACGTCGTGTTCGTGGATGCCACGCCGCCGGCCGCCGTCGTCGAGGTCCGAGGCGAGATCCCGGGTCCCGACTACATCTGGATCAATGGCTACCATCGCTGGGACGGTCGCGCGTACGGCTGGGTCGCGGGGCGCTGGGAGCGCCGGCCGCGAGCCGGCGCGGTTTGGGTTGACGGCCGGTGGCACCGCCACAACAGAGGGTGGTATTGGATCGAGGGCCGCTGGCGGTAGAGCTCAGAAGCTGTAACGGATCTCGCCGAAATAGCGCTTCTGCCGCTTGAAGTGGCCGAAGATGCCGGTCTCGGGGCCGCCGAAGGCGTCGGCTCCGAGACCGAGGCGCAGGTCCTTGCGGAAGCTCCAGAAGGCCTTGAATCGGGCCATCCAACCCTGGTCCTTGAAGCTGCGAACTCCCAGGATTTCGGCCTCGAGCCGGTCCTCGAAGGCCTTCGCCGCGAGGTCGACCGAGCCTCCCAGGTCGAAACCCGGAGCCGCGAAGAGGTCGGGATCGCGCGAGAAGATCCCGCGAGTGAAGAGCTGCAGATTGAGGCGTGCTCCCGCGGCAAACGGATACTCGACCGCGACGATGGCATCGATCGTGTTCTGTCGCACCAGTCCGTCGGCGTCGTCGAGGCGCGTGACAGGAAAACGGCGGTCCCGAGTGTAGACCGCCTCCGTCTTGACGACCACCGCGCCGAGATCCTTGCCGAGCGTGAGCCCCGCCTGGCGGATGCGAGCGTGGTCGGGCCGGTAGACGAAAGTCGGCACGGCGCCGGGGAGGATCTGCCGCGCAAAGGCCGGCGCGGCGTCCACGCTGTCGTAGTAGAAGGCCCCGGTGTCGAAGCCGCCGGCGAGAAAAGAGACGCGCGCTCCGTAGGCGCCGTTGGCGAGCGTGTGCGGCGGCGTGTGCTCGTCGCGGATGAGCTCGCTCGCGCCCGCCGGCGGCGCAGGCGGCAAGGGATAAAAATCTCCGCCGGGCACGCCGATGCGGTCGTAGGTCATGTAAGGGATGCCGATCGCCTCGGCGTGGAAGTTGCCCTTCGTCCATTCGACGCGCAGAGCCCACTGCGGGATGCGGATGAAATCGAGGTCCCTCGCGAGAAACTCGTGCAGCTCACGGGCCGAGACGACGTCCGCGAAGAAGAGGCCCACGACCTCCCCCCAGACGATGTGCTGGCGGCCCGCGCGGATGTCGAAGTCGCCCACGGAGGCGTCGAGGTAGGTCTCGCGGAACCCGTAGAAGAAACGTGCGTCGTCCTTGACCCGCGGCGTGTAGAAGTCCGTGACGTCGTAGATGGCGTCGTACCAGAAACGGCCGGAGAGCTTCCACTGGATGCCTTCGGCGAGACTGCCCGACGCGCCGCCCTCCAGCAGGCTCTTGAATTTCGAGCCGTGGCGCGGCGCCGGCACCGTGTAGGCGCCCTCGAGCTGGTAGAAGCCGAAGAGCTTGAAGCGCGGGGCGCCTCCTTCCTCGGAAGAGGGCAGGTTGATCGCGGCTGCGGCCGCCGGCGGCGGCGGGACGGGCACCTCCGATGCTTCGGAAGGCGGAGCCTCGGGCTGCAGAGCCACCTCGACCGGCTTTGCGGGAATCGGCTGCGGTGCCAAGACGGACACGGGAGGCGGTGTCTGGGGCTTGGGCGGCGCCGCAGGTGCGGGTG
>Ga0137373_10002085_pt1 | contig 21851 bp, 25 predicted proteins | sample SagtaG_5_FD_104912 | JGI IMG/M metagenome (GOLD analysis project Ga0137373, IMG submission 104912) | Vadose zone soil microbial communities from Sagehorn Ranch, Mendocino, California, USA - Sage1_R_80_16 metaG | ecosystem: Environmental > Terrestrial > Soil > Vadose zone | place: USA... | reverse complement strand
GTATTTCTTGTTCTGACTGGAAACGCGCCGGAACGGGTAGATGCGGCGAGCGACAAAAATTCGGGCGGCAGGGAGCTTCGACGCAAGCGGGGCCGTCGACCGCGTCGTGCTCGATGCCGACGAACGGCATCGCCGCCGCATCGTGCTCACCGGCGAGACGGGCACGCAATTTCTGCTCGACCTCGATCAGGCGGTGGCGTTGAAAGAGGGCGACGGGCTCGTGCTCGACGACGGCGCGATCGTGGCCGTCGCCGGCAGGCCCGAGCCGTTGGTGGAGATCGAGGCCCCGTCGCCGCTCGATCTCGTCCGGCTCGCTTGGCACCTCGGCAACCGCCACACCCAGGTGCAGATTGTCGGCACCAAGCTGCGCATCCGCCGCGATCGCGTGCTGGAAAGCATGCTCGCCGGGTTGGGCGCAAAGCTGACGCCGATCGAAACACCATTCGAGCCGGAAGCCGGCGCACATGCCCACGCGCAGGGCAAGTATGATCACGATCATGCGGACCATGAACATGGCGCGTGAAATCAAACATAGCCGCGTACTTGGGTTCGCTCCGCGTGCCGCAGATTCCGATCATCTCTCCGCTGCGGGGAGATGTCGGCCCGAAGGGCCGGGTGAGGGGGGACCGAGTTCTCCGGCGAGTCCCGCTCCCCCTCACCCCACCCCTCCCCCCAATGGGGAGAGGGAGAATGCCGCCGCGCCGCCTGAGCAGGGGGAGTGGGAGAATGCTACGGCGAGCTCCGAGTCTGCGGCCACGTTCGCGACGCCATCGGCACTTTATCGGCTGATGGCTTGGCTCTCGCCGGCGTATCCGGTCGGCGCCTTCTCCTATTCGAGCGGGCTCGAATGGGCGGTGGAAGCCGGCGATGTCAAAAATGCCGATGCACTCGCGGCCTGGCTCGCGGTGATCATCGGGGAGGGGAGCGGCTTCTGCGACGCCGTCCTGTTCGCGCATGCGCATCGTGCCGCCGCAGCCCGCGATGAGGACGCGCTGCGTTCGATTGCCGAACTCGGCGCCGCATTCGCGCCGTCGAAGGAGCGCCAGCTCGAGACGGTTGGGCAAGGCGGCGCGTTCCTCGAGGTGACGCGCGCCGCCTGGCCCTGCACCGCGCTCGACCGGCTGGTGCAGGCATGGCCGGGTCCCTATGCCTATCCGGTCGCGGTCGCGACCGCTGCCGCGGGCCACGGCATTGCGATCGAGCCGGCGCTCGGTGCTTATCTGCACGCGGTCGCAGCCAATCTCGTGTCGGCCGGCGTGCGCCTGATCCCGCTCGGCCAGACCGACGGTCAACGCGTGATCGCCACGCTCGAGCCTTTGATCGCAGCGACCGCGCGCCGCGCGCTCGCCACGGCGCTCGAGGACATGGGCGCCGCGGCGTTCCGCGCCGACCTTGCCAGCCAGCATCATGAGACGCAGTACACCCGGCTGTTCCGCAGTTGAGCGCCGCACCATTTTCCAGGAGCTCGCCTGATGACCAATCCTCACGGACCCCTGCGGGTCGGCGTCGGCGGTCCGGTCGGCTCGGGAAAAACCGCGCTGATGGATGCGCTGTGCAAACGCTTGCGCGAGCGCTACGAGATCGCCGCCATCACCAACGACATCTACACCAAGTGGGACGCGGAGTTCCTGGTGCGCTCGGGCGCGCTGCCGCCCGAACGCATCGCCGGGGTGGAGACCGGCGGCTGCCCGCACACCGCGATTCGCGAGGACGCCTCGATCAATCTCGCGGCAATCGCCGAGATGCGCCAAAAGTTTCCGCAGCTCGATCTGGTGCTGATCGAATCCGGCGGCGACAATCTCGCCGCCACGTTCTCCCCCGAGCTCGCCGATCTCACCGTGTACGTCATCGACGTCGCCGCCGGCGACAAGATTCCCTCCAAGGGCGGGCCCGGCATCACCCGCTCGGATCTCCTGGTCATCAACAAGATCGATCTTGCGCCGCATGTCGGCGCCTCGCTCGAAGTCATGGAGCGCGATGCGAAGCGCATGCGCGGCCCCCGCCCGTTCGTGTTCACCGATCTCAAGGTCGGTCGCGGCATTGACGCCATCGCGCGCTTCATCGAAGAGAAAGGCGGGCTCGGCGCGGCATGAGCCGAGCCGAAGAGGCACGCAGCATGAACCGATCCGCCGGCTCGCCGCATCGCGCATCGACCCGCCCCCGCCCCCGCCCCGCATCGCGTGGCAGGCGCGGGAGCGCTTCGCTGGCAAAGCAGCGTGCAGCCCGTGACCGGCTCGAGGCGGCGCTCGCCCGCATCGGCGATCCCGAGGGCGAGGGCGCGCGCGCCTGCCTCACGGTTTACGCGCAATCCGCGCGCGTCGAGGCCGATGCGGCCGATGCACGCGCAAACTCCGAAATCTCCCTCGGCCCGCTCGGCGGCACGATCGTCAGCATCAAGGATCTGTTCGACGTTGAGGGCGAGCCGACGCGGGCCGGCTCGACGTTCCTCGCGCATGCAGCGCCCGCCGCACAGGACGCGCCGGTCGTGCGGCGGCTGCGGGCGGGCGGAGCCGTGATCGTCGCGAAGACCAACATGACGGAGTTCGCCTTCTCGGGGATCGGTCTCAATCCCCATTACGGCACGCCCGGCAATCCGGCGGACCGTAGCCGCATTCCCGGCGGCTCGTCTTGCGGAGCGGCCATCGCAGTCGCGGACGCGATGTGCGAGATCGCGATCGGCACCGACACCGGCGGCTCGACGCGTATCCCGGCGGCATTGTGCGGCATCGTCGGCTTCAAGCCGAGCCAATGGCGCCTGCCGACGCAGGGGGCGTTTCCGCTGTCCTTCACGCTGGATTCCATCGGGCCCATGGCGCGCAATGTCGCCGATTGCGCCCTTGCCGACGCGGTGATGGCGGCGCAAGAGCCGCGTCCGCTCGAGCCGGCACGGCTCGCGGGCTTGCGGTTCGGCGTTGCGCAGGGCCTGCCGATGAAAGACCTCGATCGCGACGTCGCCCGCGAGTTCGCGGCGGCGACCGCGAGACTGCAATCCGCCGACGTTCGGTTGACCGAGGAGGCCTTTCCACAATTCGACGCCATGCTGGCGATCAATGCCAAAGGCGGATTCGCGCCTGCGGAAGCCTTCGCCGTCCATCGCGATCTCATCGCGAGCCATGGGCCCGAGTACGATCCCAATGTGCGGGCGAGAATCGAACGCGGTCGCGGGCTCTCGGCGGCCGATTACGTGCTGATGTCGCGCGAGCGCGCGCGGCTCATCCGGGAAATCGACGCGCGGCTCCAGGAGCTCGATGCGCTCGTGATGCCGACCACCGCGATCGTCGCGCCGAAGATCTCGGAAGTCTCAACGCCCGAGACGTTCGGCCAAAACAACATGATGCTGCTGCGCAACACCGCGCTCGCGAATTTCTTCGATCTGTGCGCGATCTCGCTGCCACTGCCGCGGCACGCCGGCCTTCCGGTGGGACTGATGCTGGTTTCCCGCAACGGCCAGGACCATCGCCTGTTCGCCATCGCGGCGGCAGTCGAGCAGCTTTTGGCGTCCTGATCTGAAGCCAGCGCGAATGGAGTTGAACCATGTGGCCAGATCGTCGTCTGCTCGACCTGTTGCAGATCGAGCACCCCATCGTCCAGGCGCCGATGGCGGGCGCGATGGATTGGGAGCTTGCCGCCGCCGTCTCGCAGGCGGGCGGGCTCGGATCGCTGCCGTGCGCGATGCTCAACCCGAAACAGGTTCTCGAGCAAGTCGAAAAGATCCGCGGCCGCACCGACAAGCCGATCAACATCAATTTTTTCTGTCACCAGCCGCCGAAGGCGGACAATGCGCGCGAAGCGGCTTGGCGCGATCGCCTGGCGTCCTATTACCGCGAGCTCGGGCTCGATCCCCATGCCGCGGTGAATGCGCCGAGCCGCGCGCCGTTCAATGCCGAGATGTGCGAAATTCTCGTCGAGCTCAAGCCGAAAGTGGCGAGCTTTCATTTCGGCCTGCCCGAGACGCCGCTGGTCGCGCGGGTCAAGGCGGCAGGTTGTCTGGTCTTCAGCTCGGCAACCACGGCGGCCGAGGCGCGCTGGCTCGCGGAGCGCGGCGCCGACGTCATCATCGCGCAGGGCTACGAGGCGGGCGGCCACCGTGGCATGTTCCTGACCGAGGATCTCGCCGCCCAGGTCGGGACCTTCGCCCTGGTACCGCAAGTCGTGGATGCCGTGACGGTGCCGGTGATCGCCGCCGGCGGAATCACCGATGCGCGCGGCATTGCCGCGGCATTCGCGCTCGGCGCCGCCGGCGTGCAAATGGGAACCGCATTCCTGTTCTGCCCGGAGGCGAAGATTTCCGCCCCGCACCGGGCGGCGTTCAAGAGCGCGCGCGATGATGCGACGGCGCTCACCAATCTCATGACCGGGCGGCCGGCGCGCGGCGTCTACAATCGGTTGATGCGCGATCTCGGCCCGATATCCGACATCGCGCCGCAGTTTCCGCTGGCGGCGGCCGCGGTCGCGCCGCTGCGCGCCAGTGCCGAGGCGCAAGGTTCCGCCGACTTTTCACCCTTGTGGTCCGGGCAAGCGGCGGCGCTCGGTCGGGAAATGCCGGCGCGCGAGCTGCTGGCAAGACTCTCCGCCGAGGCACGCCGGCATCTCAGCCGGCTCGGTGCCGCCGCGGTTTGAATAGATGCCGCGAATCGGGATTTCTTGTGAAAGGTTCCGGCGCCTCGTCCCGTTCCCGGGTTTCTATAGCGCAACGCCGAAATGCGATGTGCCCGTAGTGCGGTTCTCTATTCGGCAGACTTGGAAATCCGCAGGCCCGCACGCCCACTCCGAACCCTGCCATAGCACGCTTGCCAGATTTGATGGCGTTGCTCGCGAGTCAGGTTCAATTGCTTCGACCAATAGTCTTGTTCCGCGCGACTGAGGCTTCGCACGTCTTCGCATGTGACTGCCTGAACCGGGGCAGTGCCCGCGCAAATCAGCAGTACGGGTGCCGTGAACATCATGAATTTACGCAAGGTCAGCATTCGCTCGCTCCCCAGGCGAATCGAATCGGAGCATCCGACATCGACTTTCATGAGCAAGCGACATCGTTCGAGCAGAGTCGAGCCGTGGTGCAGGGAGGCGAGGGGAAATTCACAACTTATTGGGCGCAATGGTATTATCGAACCCAGGGCCCTTGCTCGCAGGTTCCGCTTGACGCCTCAGTCGGCTGGGGTTCACTTCGCAACGGGGACGGGGCCACGACATGGAACAGGGAGGCCCCTCATGACAGCTTTGATGGTCAGGTGCCCAAGCACGGGTCGTGAAGTTTCCACGGGAATCGACACGGACGGCATTGACCGGTTGCCCAAGGTCGGCACTCGGATGCGGTGCCCCCTGTGCGGCGATGAGCATTTCTGGACCAGCAGAGACGTATGGTTCGCGGAATCGGCCCGCGAGCTTCACGAGCCGCGATCCTAGGAAGCGGACGGCGCTCCTGCTGGATGACTTCGTGGGGTGTTGAAGGCGCCGCGGATGCGCTGGTCGGTGGCCGCGACGATCTCGCCATCGAACACGAATCCGGCGCAGAGCGGGCACGTGGCGGCCCTACGCGGCCCGAAACGGAGCTCTACATGAACGGTCCACCCATTGAGAACTATGAGGCTTTGGACGCAGGCGCCCAGATCGGCAATCGAGGCGCAAAGGGGGTTGTAACGCTGCTCACCGAGCGCGGGCTCGTCGCGATCTCGATGAAGCGCCCTGTGATGGAACAGCTGCGCCGTAGCATCGAGCGTGAGCTGAACGAAAACCCCATTCCCAGCGCAGATGCCGACAGAGAAATATCATGATCAAGCCACAGGACGATAGTTTGGGGGTCGCCGCGCCACTTCGAGGCAGAAAACGGCGATGACGCAAACTACGGAATGATGGATGAGGCTTGCGTTGCAAGACTCGGATAGAAATCCATATTGGTAATCCTGCCGTGGTGCTCCGAAATGCGGGAACCGAAATTCCCGGCCAGTTGTTACCATTGTCTACGTGGCCGCTTGGGAGGGGCGGCCCGTCCGAAGCTGACAAAGGAGGCCCGAATGAAAACGCTTGCTTCGATCCTGCTGCTTGCGGCCGGTCTCACGGCTTTTCCCGCGCTTGCGGGTTCCCTGAGCACGACCGACACGCCGGTTGTGCTTGCGGGCGGCCAGTTCTGCGTCGGTCCGGCCTGCGTCGGTCGTGACCGCGACCGTGACGATTGGCGGTACAGGCATCGTCGTGGGTATGGTTACGACCGCGAATACGGTTGCCGCGACGTGACCATCCGCAGAGACGACGGGAGCGTGACCCACGTTCGCCGCTGCGACTGACCTCGCGGCAATGATATCGGGCCAAGTCGGAATCATGCGACTTGGCCCGATTTTGTTTTCTTCCATTCGATCGATCGCGCCTCAAATCGATGGCCGCAAAAGGAAGCCGCGGCCCGCGAGGGACCCCCGCACGACCCCGAGGAAATCCTACAAACGTTCCCAATCAGCCACGGATCCGGAACATCACGCGAGGGCGTGATCGAGTGCCCGGCTGACGGCTTCTGGCTCTTCCTTGATGACAATCAGCAGCACGCGGGCAGGGCCCTCGGGCTTGCGGCGGCCCTGCTCCCAATCTCGAATCGTACCTTGCGGAATCCCAAACCGCTTTGCGAAGGCCGCTTGGCTAAGGCCGAGCCGTGTGCGGATGCCGCGCACGTCGACATCGGCGGGGACGTGGACGCGATAGGTGTCAGGCGCTGCCTGACCGCGGGCGATGGCGCGGGCTTCCTTGGCAGCCTTGATCAAGCGCTTGCCAAACTTGCTCATCTGACCCTCCTCACCTTTCTCTTCACTCCGACGCGATAATCGTCGGCCAGACCGCCCAAGATCGATTTCAATTCGTTGCGCTCGGCCTGGGACAGGTTTGCCCGCTCACCCTTCGAGAACACCAGGAGCAGGAACACCGGGACATCTTCTCCGCCGTAGTATGTGACGACGCGATAGCCGCCGCTCTTTCCTTTTCCACGCCCTGCGATGCGAACCTTCCTGGCACCTCCGGTTCCGGGCATCGGGTCGCCGGCGAGCGGATGCCTGGACACATACTCCACGATTTTCGTCCGGCCCGCCTCGGATAGGCCCGCGCGCCGGGCATCCGCGAGGAAAGCGGGCGTCTCGATGATGACGTGCATGCGTGGACGTACGGCAATGCCGTATAAAGCTCAAGGCTTTTTTCGGTTCCGCTCGGCTCGGGGATTCCAATATTGGGAATCGATCGACACACGTGGGGCTGCTCTTCTCAGGCCATTGATCTTCCGCGCACATACTCTCAGGATCGATCTCAAATGCCGGTCTGGCAGGGCGGCACCTGAGCGCAACCAAAATTTAGGTGGGATCGTCACGAGGCGCCGCTGGATCGCGGCGCCTCATTCCCTATAGATGAGGGGCGATGCACCGGCGGGGGCTAGGGGCGGATGTGGTCGATTCCTTTGAACGTCGTGGTCCAGGGCGTTCTCACCGGCCTGGTGTACGGTCTCATGGCCCTCGGCCTCTCCGTGATCTTCGGCGTGGTGCGCGTCGTCAATTTCGCCCATGGCGAGCTCACATTGGTCGCCATGTATGCGGCGTTCCTGGTGTTCCAGACCCTGGGCTTGGACCCGCTGTTGGTATTGATCCCGATCGCGGCGATGTTCTTCTGCCTCGGCTATCTGTTGCAATCGTTCCTGATCAATCCGTTCGTCGGTCGTCCCGAGCATGAGCAATTCATTCTCCTGGTCGGGCTTGCCATCATCGTGAACGGATTGCTGATGATCTTCGGGCCCGACGCGCGCCCGGCCGGTGTTTCGTACGGGTTCGGCAGTTACCTCGTCGGTCCGCTCATTCTCGACAAGGTCCGGGTGTTCGCCGCGCTCGCGGCGCTCGCCTTCGCGTGCGGATTGTTCGCGTTCTTCCGCTACACCAGGATCGGAACCGCGATCCGGGCCTGCGCCGACAACCTGCTCGGCGCTGCCGTCGTGGGTCTTCACGTCAAGCGGCTCTACGCCCTCACCTTCGGCATCGGGCTCGCCTGCGTCGGTGCGGCCGGCGCGCTGATGGTGACCATCGCCGATGCGGCGCCGGGCCTCGCCCCGGCCTATACGCTGCTCGCGTTCACCATCGTCCTCATCGGCGGGCTCGGGTCGATGGCCGGCGCGCTCTTGGGCGGCGTGCTGATCGGGATCTCCGAGGCGCTGGCCGAGTTCTTCGCCGCACCCTCGATGAAAAGCATGTTCTGGTTCGGCCTGCTGATCGCGGTGCTGGTGCTGCGCCCGCAGGGCCTGCTCGGACGCCGGGCGTGAGCGCGCCGTGGAGGGATACGCCGCTGCGCGGGCGCGTGCTCGCCGCGCTGTTGCTCGCTGCATTTTTGGCCGCGCCGCTGATCGCCGACCGCTATCTGCTCAGCGTGCTGATCCTGGTGCTGTATTTCGCCTACGTCGGCCAGGCCTGGAATCTGCTGATGGGCTTCGCCGGGCAATTGTCGCTCGGGCACGCGCTCTATCTCGGCATCGGCGCCTATGTGGCGGCGGCGCTGTGGATCCATTTCGGCGTCGGGCCGTGGCTCGGCGTCTTTGCCGCGATCCCGGTCGCGGCGCTCGGCGGGGCGTTCATCGGCTGGCTCAGTTGGCGGTTCAGCATCGAGGGCGTGTATTTCGCGCTGCTCACCATCGCGTTCGCCGAGTTCGCCCGCATCGGCTTCGATCATTGGGATTTCACCGGCGCCTCCGCCGGATTTTTCCTCCCGATCGGCGGGGAGGCGGCGAAATGGTGGAACCTCGCCGGCGGTCCGCTGCTGTTCTATTACGTCGCGCTCGCGCTCGCGACGGGAGCCGCCGCGCTCATCGCCTGGCTGCGGCGTTCGGCACTGGGTTATCGCTGGCTCGCGGTGCGCGAGGATGCGGAGGCGGCGCGCGCGCTCGGGATCAACATATTCCGCGCCCGAATGGCGGCGATCCTGATCTCGTCGAGCATGACGGCGGTCGGAGGCGTGTTCTACGCGTTCTATTATCGCAATCTGTTTCCGGCCCAGGTGTTCGACATCGGCCGTTCGATCGAATTGATCCTGGCGCCCATCATCGGCGGGCTCGGCACGATCTTCGGCCCGATCGTCGGCGCACTGATCCTCACCCCGCTCGGCGAGTTGCTGATCGCCGCCACGGAACGTCTCGGCCTCAACGCGCCCGGCACCAAGGCGGTGTTCTACGGGATCACGCTGATGGTCGTCATCTGGTTGCGGCCCAACGGCGTATGGCCGTGGCTCGCCGGCGTGCTCGGGATCCGGAGCAAAGGCTCATGACGCCGCAGTTGGCGATCGAGGGCGTGAGCAAGCGCTTTCGCGGATTGCGCGCGGTCGATCGCGTCAGCTGCGCAATGCTGCCCGGACAGATCCTTGCGGTGATCGGCCCCAACGGCGCCGGCAAGACCACGTTGTTCAATATGGTCGCCGGCGTGCTGCGTCCCGACGAGGGCGCCATCACGTTCGCGGGCGAGCGGATCGACGGCCGACGCCCGGACCAGATCGCGCGTCGCGGCATCGGCCGCACCTTTCAGAATGTGCGCCCGTTCCCCAAACTCTCGGTGGACGCGCTGCTGCACGCCAAAGACATGGAGGAAGCGCTGGAGAGCGCACACCAGGCGATCTGGCAGCTCGATCTGTTCTCAAAACTCCGCCAGCCGGCTTCCGCGCTCGCGCTGCCGGACCGCAAACGCCTCGAGCTTGCGCGCGCGCTCGCCGCTCGGCCGAAATTGCTGCTGCTCGACGAAGTCATGGCCGGGCTGCGGCCGGCCGAGACCGACCAGATGGTCGCGCTGCTGCGCGAGCTCAACCGCACGACCGGAATGACCATCCTGCTGATCGAGCATGGCATGCGCGCGGTGATGGCGCTCGCCTCCCGCATCCTGGTGCTGCACCACGGCGCGGCGATCGCCGACGGCACGCCGGAGGAAGTGGTGCGCGATCCCGCCGTGATCGAATCCTACCTCGGCGCGGAGTCGTTCTAGATGCTGCTCGTCGAGAACCTCGATCTGTTCTACGGCGCCGCTCAGGCGCTCGACCGCGTTTCGCTCTCGGTCGACGGCGGATCGATCGTCGCCATCGTGGGCGCCAATGGCGCCGGCAAGACTTCGCTGATCAAGACCATCGCCGGCATGCATCGTCCGGCTCGCGGCAGCATCAGGTTCCGCGGGACCGAGATCGGCGGCTTGCCGAGCCACCGCGTGTGCAATCTCGGCATCGGCCAGGTCGCGGAGGGCCGGCAGATCTTCCCGACCCTGAGCGTGAACGAGAATCTAGAGATCGGCGGCATGCTGCCGCGTGCCCGGGCGCTGCGCGTGCAGAATCGCGAGCGGGTATTCGCGCTGTTCCCCGGACTCGCCGAGCGAAGCCGGCAACCGGCCGGCACGCTTTCGGGCGGCGAGCAGCAGATGCTCGCGATCGGCCGTTGCCTCATGGGCGCCCCGGAGCTCGTCATGTTCGACGAGCCTTCGCTGGGGCTGGCGCCGAACGTGGTTCACGACGTGCTGAAAGCCATCCGCGAGCTCAACATCGACGGGCTGACCTGCGTGCTGGTCGACCAGAACGTCGCGGTCTCGCTGAAGCTTGCAAGCCGGGCCTACGTGCTCGAAACCGGCCGCATCACGCTGAGCGGCACGGGCTCGGCGCTCCTGGCGCACGATCGGGTGCGCCAGTCCTATCTCGGGCTATAGTTGGGAGTTCTACCGCCGCACCAGGCCCGCAAGCCCGAACAGCCGCAAGGTCAGCGGTGAATCGGGAAAGAGCCTGCGCAACAGCTTCGAAGTTTCGGGCTTCGAGGGCCGGTTGGGCCGCGGCGGACGGGCGAGAGTGCGGGCCAGTTGCGCTTCGGAAATGCCGGTCAACCCGTAGGGTGCGAGCGGTACTTCGCCGAGCACTTCCTCGTCGGGGGCGGGAACCTGGATGGACGGGGTGCGCAAAACAACCTCCCTGGGCGAATGAGCCGCGTTGCCCGCGGTCCGAGGCCGATAACGCGCGAGAACGCCCGGAGTTCCGGCGGATAGGTGAGCTTGCGAGCTTCTAGCCGATTCGAGCTATTTTTCCCTTGCGCTGGGTCAATTTAACCAGCAGCCCGGAGGACCGGCGTGCCGCCCTCGTTCGAGCGCCCGGTCCGACCTGGCGCTCGTTTGCGACCGCATAGCTTCCACCGGCTTCTGCAGGGGCAGGCCGGGTTCTGATCGCGATGGACGGGTCCGCCAGTGCAGCGGCAGATCTCCCGCATCACGAGGCCAGCCCGGGCCAGCCGTTCCGTGGGGCAGCGCTGTGCCGCATTGCGGCCTCCCGCCTACTCGGCTCGCGGCCGGGTCACGACGCCCGATGCGACCACCTGCCGCTCGGCTTCGGCAGGATGCTCGAGCAATCGAGAAACCGCAAAGGCGCTCCGCTATGCGGTGCGCCCATGTTGGTGTATATCCTGCAGCGCCGATCAAGCAGGTTATCGGGAGGAAAACGATGGCAGCAACGAGAATTACGCGCCGTACCGCATTGAAGTCGGCGGCGCTCGCCAGTGCGTCCATTCTGGCCGCCCCGTATGTCAGGACCAGCTACGCCGCAGGCAAGCTCACGCTGGGCTGCTGGGATCATTGGGTCCCGGGCGCGAACAATACGCTGTCCAAGTTGTGCAGCGAATGGGGCGCCAAGAACAGCGTCGACGTCCACATCGACTACATCACCTCGGTGGGCGACAAGGATCTGCTGACCGCCAGCGCCGAAGCACAGGCGCGTACCGGTCACGACATCATGTCCCACCGGGCATGGCAGGTCGCCGTGCATCGGCGCGTGCTCGAGCCGCTCGACGACATCGTCAAGAACCTCATTCAGAAGTACGGCCCGATCAGCCAGGTCTCCGAATATCTGGCCAAGCACGACGGCGTGTGGCGCGGCATCCCGACCACCGTCGGCAGCCAGGTCAAGCCGTGCTGCTCGCGGATCGACCTCTATAAGCAGCACTGCAATCTCGACCTCACGCAGATCTTTCCGGCCAACGACAACCGCGACCAGAAGCTGGTCGACAGCTGGAACTGGGATCTCTATCTCAAGACCGCCGAGCAATTGCACAAGGCGGGCTTCCCGGTCGGACTGCCGATGGGCCAGACCAGCGACGCGATCGATTGGGTCGGCGCCTTGTTCCGCTCCTACGGCTCGATGATGATCGACGAGAAGGACAACATCAAAGTCAATTCCGACGAAACCCGGGCGGCGCTCGAATACCTGAAGAAGCTGATGCCGTTCAATCCGAAGGAGGTCTACGCCTGGGACGATGCCGGCAACAATCGCTGGCTGATCACCGGCAAGGGTTCGAGCATCATGAACCCGCCGAGCGCCTGGAGCGTCGCCAAGAAGGACAATCCCAAGGTGGCGGAGAACTGCTGGACCCACGACATGCCGCGCGGACCCAAGGGCCGCTACGTCGGGCAGCTGCCGTTCTTCTACGGCGTGTGGAGCTTCTCGGCCAACAAGTCGGCCGCCAAGGACCTGCTGGTTTACATCTCCGAGAAGGAATCCGCCCGCCAGCTGGTAGCGGCGTCGAACGGCTACGACCTGCCGTCGTTCAACAGCTTCTACGATTTCGACACGTGGAAGACCGTCGAGCCGCCGCTCGGCACCGTCTACAATTACCCGCCGCGCGGCGACGAGCAGACCAGCATCACCGGGTTCCCGGCGCGGCCGGACGTCGCTTCCCAGATCTACAACCAGGCGGTCCAGACCGTCATGGTGTCGAAGGTCACCCAGGGCGGCGAGCCGATCGACAAGGTCGTCAAATGGGCGGAAACGGAGCTGGAGGGCTTCTTGCGCGCGTGATGGCGCGCGAACCTGCCTTCGAGCGGGCCGGGGAGGGGCGCGAACCCTAGCCACAGGGTGCGCGTTTCCTCTCCGGCTGCCTCGAACAACGATAAGGATCCGCCGGCTCCGGCGGCGGAATCATCGGGAGCTGACGCGCATGGCCGACGTGGCCCGGCAATCCGTGACCCTCGCTCAGGCGGTCCGCTCGCGCAGGGCGGGCAAGACGACGCTGCACCGGGTCCTGCGGCAGCGCACCACCACGGCGGTGCTGATGTGCCTGCCGCTCATCGCCATCGTCGGCTGCCTGATCATCTACCCGGCGTTCTATTCGATCTATCTGTCGATGCTGAACAAGGCCCAGACCAAGTTCATCGGGCTCGGCAATTTCGTATTCCTGCTCGGGCGCGATACGTTCTGGATGGTGGCGGAGCAATCGGCGATCTTTGCGCTCACCGCCGTGTTCTTCAAGGCACTGATCGGGCTGATCACCGCCCACCTCGTCAACAATCTGCCGACCAAGGGCCAGCGCAAATGGCGCGGCATGCTGCTGGTGCCCTGGGTGATCCCGCTGGCGCTCTCCACGCTGAGCTGGTGGTGGCTGTTCGATCCGACCCATAGCGCCTTCAACTGGCTGATCGAGCAGTTCGGCGGCCAGGAAGTGCCGTGGCTCAGCGATCCGTATTGGGCGCGGTTCTCGGTCATCCTGGTCAATGTCTGGTACGGAGCGCCATTCTTCCTGATCATGTACCTGGCGGCGCTGAAATCGGTGCCGGGCGAGCTCTACGAGGCGGCCGAGATCGACGGGGCGAGCGCCTGGCAGCGGTTCATGCACATCACGCTGCCGATGATGCGCAACATCATCGCCATCACCGTGCTGTTCTCACTGATCGTCACGTTCGCAAATTTCGACATCGTGCGGATCATGACCGCGGGCGGACCACGCAACATGACCCACATGTTCGCGACCTACGCGTTCAAGCTCGGCATCGAGTCCGGCGACATCCCGCTCGGCGCCTCGGTGTCGCTGTTCATGTTCCCGATCCTGGCCCTCTCGGCGGTGTTCATCCTGCGCGGCGTGCGCAAGCGCGGGAGGGAAATCGGATGACGACGACGACGGCAAACACCTCGGTCCCCGCGGTCGCGGGCCGGCGGCTCGCGAGTGTCCAGCGCAGCCGGCGCTGGGCGCTGATCCTGTCCTACGTGTTCCTGGTGATTTTCGCGATCTTCTTCCTGGCGCCGCCGTACTACATGATCGTGACCGCGCTCAAATCCAACGCCGAGATCGCGCGCATGGCGACCAGCCCGTGGTGGATCGCCGATGGGGTGACCTTCGAGCATTTCCGCACCCTGATCGGGGAGACCGACTTCCTGATCTATTTCAAGAATACCGCGATCGTCACGGTCTGCGTCGTGGTCATCACCATGGTGGTGAGCGTGCTCGCCGCCTATTCGCTCGGCCGGATGAAATTCTGGGGTTCCGGCGTGCTCGCCACCGGCATCTTCCTGACCTATCTGGTCCCGGATTCGCTGCTGTTCATCCCGTTGTTCCAGATCGTGCGCGGGCTGGATCTGCTCAACTCCTACTGGGGCATGGTGCTGGTGTATCCCACCCTCACGGTGCCGTTCTGCACCTGGATCATGATCGGCTATTTCGCGTCGATCCCCAAGGAGCTCGACGAGGCGGCGATGATCGACGGCGCCAACCACCTGCAGATGCTCACCCGGATCTTCATCCCGGTGGCGCTGCCGGGGATCATCGCGGCCACCATCTTCGCCTTCACGGTTTCCTGGGCCGCCTTCGTCTATCCGATGGCGTTCCTCTACAGCTCGGATCAGCAGGTGCTCACGGTCGGCACCGTGACCAGCCTGATCCGCGCCGACGTCTACCAATGGGGCATGCTGATGGCGGGCGCGCTCATCGCCGCGGCGCCGCCGCTGATCATCTACGCTTTCCTGATGGACTACTACATCGCCGGCCTCACCGCCGGCGCAACCAAGGGATAATCACGGCGGCGAATGATCGCCGTGGCGCCAGAGGGTGGAGTGCAAAATGGCTGAGGTCGCGCTGCGGAACGTGTCGAAGAAATACGACGAGGTCGAAGCGGTACGCAACGTCAACCTCGAAATTCCCGATAAGGAGTTTCTGGTGCTGGTCGGCCCCTCCGGCTGCGGCAAGAGCACCACGCTGCGCATGATCGCGGGCCTGGAGGAAGCCTCGGGCGGCGAGATCTTCATCGGCACCGAGAAGGTCAACGACGTCCCGCCCAAGGACCGGGACATCGCCATGGTGTTCCAGAATTACGCGCTGTATCCGCACATGACGGTGTTCGAGAACATGTCGTTCGGGTTGCGGCTGCGGCGGGTCCCCAAGAGCGAGATCCGCGAGCGGGTCGAGCACGCGGCGAAAATCCTCGACATCACCGATCTGCTGCAGCGCCGGCCCAAGCAATTGTCCGGCGGCCAGCGCCAGCGCGTCGCCATGGGCCGCGCCATCGTCCGCAATCCCAAGGTGTTCCTGTTCGACGAGCCGCTGAGCAATCTCGACGCCAAGCTCAGGGTGCAGATGCGCACCGAAATCAAGCGCGTGCACCAGAAGGTCAAGACCACCACCGTCTACGTCACCCACGATCAGGTCGAGGCGATGACGCTCGCCGACCGGGTCGTGGTCATGAACGGCGGCCGCGTCGAGCAGATCGGCACGCCGAACGATCTCTACCACAAGCCCAAGACCCGGTTCGTCGCGGGCTTCATCGGCTCGCCGACGATGAACTTCATCCCGTGCGGCCTGCAACAAAACGGCGCCAGGCTCAGCCTGCAGATCTCCGACAAGCTGTCGTTCCCGGTGCCGGAGACCCGGGTGCCGAGGTACAAGGGGCTGGTCGGCAAGGAGCTGGTGCTGGGGCTGCGGCCCGAGCACATCACCGAGCCGCGCGGCGAGCAACGAGACGCCGCTTCCGAGTTCACGGTCCCGCTCGACGTCGTCGAGCCGATGGGCATGGAGACCATGGTGTTCTTCACCGTGAAGGGCATCGAGGTGTGCGGCCGGGTCGAGCCGTCGAGCGCGAAGGGCCCGGGCGAGCCGATGCGGCTCCACGCCAATCTCAACCACATGCACCTGATCGATCCAGCAACCGACATGGTGCTGTGAGCTGTCATGCCCGGCCCCGGATCAAGTCCGGGGCAGGCTCGTGCCGGGCATCCACGATTTGAATCCGTGCAACGAAAGCGTGGATGGCCGGGACAAGCCAGGACAAGCCCGGCCATGACGGGATCATTCAGATCGGCGCGTCGGCGGCGACCCATTGGGTCCGCGGCCGCCACGGCAGGCGCTTGAGCAGCGAATTCTTCATGCGGCTGAGATGCCGCATGCGAATCGAGCGATAGAACACCCGCTGCCGCACCTGCCGCCGTTGCGTCTTGCAGTGCAGCAGGGCGTAATCGAGGCTGTGGGGAAAGCGGTAGCCGCGGCGCACGCCGGTGAGATATTCGTTGAGCCGCATGGTCCAGCGCAGGTGCGGCAGGTTCCGCAGCATCCGGAACTGATCCTCCCACAGAATGGTCAGTCCTTGTTGCTGGAGATCGACGCTGCGCGGGTGAGCGAGCCGATCGCCCGGCAGCCACACGTTGAGCCGCGGCAGCTGGCAGGCGTCGATGTCGAGCGCTTCCATCATCTGCAGGATTTTGGGCAAGCCGCGCAGGATCCGCGCGGTCGGCAGCTCGTCGGGATCGAGAAAAAAAATCAGCCGGCCGCGGCACAACGATTTCATGTAGTTGCGCTGGGCGGCGAAATTCTTGCCGAGCGCGCGCTGAAAGAACCGCAGCGGCATCGTGGCCTCGAACTCGCGAACCGCCGCAATGAACTCCGCATCGGAGAAATCGTCGACGACCACGATCTCGTCGATCACGTCGAGCGCCGGCACCAAGGCTTCCATCAGCCAGCGGAACTCGGCGGTCTCGTTGTGGGTCATCAGCGCGACGCTGATCGCTGCCATGCGGTTTTCAGCCTTTGGTCACGGCCAAGCCGCATTCGATCACGTGATCGACGAGCGCGCGCGGGGTGTGATGGCGCAGCACATGCTCGCGCGCCGCGATGGCCATCCGCTCGAGCTTTTCCTTGTCGCCCAGCGCGGTTTCGACCGCGTGCACCAGTCCGCCGCGCTCGGGATGATAGTAGATCACGTGCCGGCCATCGAGCAGCGGCCGGTGCAGCTCGACGGTGGGATAATTCAGCACGGGCACCGTTAGGCACTGCGCGGCCTCGGACGTGCGAAAGCACTCCCAGCTGAAACCCGAGGGCGACCACGCGAGCCAGGCGCGCGCGAGCCGGCGCCGAAATTCCTCCGGCGGCAATCGCTGGGGCGGAGCGTCGACCTTGACGCCGCGCCTCGCCAATTCTTCGAGCTCCGCCATGCCGGTGCGGCGGACCCAGGAATTCTCCGCGACATTGCCGCTGAAGAATACGTCGACGGTCTTTTCCGGAAACTCGCCCTGCGGCGACAAGCCGGTGTCGATTGCGGGCGACGGCAACGCGATCGGCCGGATCTTTGCCAGGCGCTGTTGCCAGCGCGGCTGCCGCCGGATGCGGCGGGTCGGCAATCTTGGATGCAGCGAATGACACAGGATGTGCCAGCGATCGACTGGCAGCTCGCGCTTGAAGACGACATCGGCTTGGTCGAGCAGAAAGAAATTGTGCCGGCCCATGATGAAGGCGTCGTTCATGTCGAGCACGACGAGCGGCACCGGGATGGAGACGAAGCGCAGCCAGCTTGTGCCGAACCCGCGGCTAAGCGCGGCAAGCGGCCGCGTCGGCTCGGCTACGAGCGCGCGCAGCCAATTGCGGGGATGCCAGGGGCTGCGCAGGCCCATGTAGGCGACGACCAGATCGTAGCGCCCGGCCCGCACGTCGGCCATCGCCCGCAGCAATCGCGGGGCGGTGCAGTCGAAATATTGCGATCTACCGAGCAGGGGCGAACGGCCTCCGGTCCACAACAGCGTGGTGCGCTCGGGATATTCGTCTTTCACGTAATGGAAGTCGCCGATCTCGAGGATTCGCGCCGACGCCGGCATGGCTTTGCTCACGCGATCCGCCTCGGCACGAGCTCATCGCGCCTTCACGTTGCCGACGGGCGGCCCGATCCTCACCGCGAGCTTGCCGACCCCGTCGCTCTCGGCTTCGAGCGTATCGCCCGCGACCGTCGCCCCGACGCCCGACGGCGTGCCGGTGAAGACGACGTCGCCGGCGGCGAGCGCCACTTGCTGCGAGAGCTTGGCGATGATCTCCGGCACGCTCCAGATCAGCTGCTCGAGGTCCCCGTCCTGGCGCAATGCGCCATTGACCGCAAGCCGGATGCGGCCCTTGGCCGGGTGCCCGATTTGCACGGCCGGTTTGAGCGCGCCGCAAGGCGCCGAAGCATCGAACGCCTTGCCGATCTCCCATGGGCGCTTGACGTCGCGCGCGGCGATCTGCAGGTCCCGGCGCGTGAGGTCGATCCCGACCGCATAGCCGTAGACGAGGTCGAGCGCGCGCTCGGGCACGACATCGCGCCCGCCGCCCTTGAGCGCCACGACCAGCTCGACCTCGAAATGCAAGTCCTTGGTCAGCGCAGGGTAGGGGATGCTCGCTCCATCGGGCACCAGCGCGTCGGCGGGCTTGGCGAAGAAGAACGGCGGCGCGCGCTCGTCCTGGCCCATTTCGCGAATGTGCTCGACGTAATTGCGCCCCACGCACCACACGCGTCGGACCGGAAACAGCCGATCCGATCCGGCGACCGCGAGCGCGGGCTGCGGCGGGGGATCGATCACATAGCGGTTATCCGCGCTCATCAGCTCGCTCCTCGTCGCATCCCGAGCGGCCGGATCTTCAAGCCGACGCGGCGCCCACCGCGATCGGCTCGCGCGCGGGCGCCTGGTCCTTGAGCTGGAGCCGATAGAACGAAGCGTAGCGGCCGCCCTTGCGCAACAGCTCCTCGTGCCGGCCGGACTCGACCACGGCGCCATTCTCGACCACGAGAATGCGGTCGGCATGCATGATCGTCTGCAGACGGTGGGCGACGACCAACGTGGTGCGGCCTTGGCACAAGCGGCCCATGGCATCCTGGACTTGGCGCTCGGATTCGCTGTCGAGCGATGCGGTCGCCTCGTCGAGCAGGATGATGGGCGCGTCCTTGATCAAGGCGCGCGCGATCGCGATCCGCTGGCGCTGGCCGCCGGAAAGCTGCAGGCCATGCTCGCCGACCGGAGTGTCGTAGCCTCGCGGAAAGCTCATGATGAAATCGTGGGCGTGCGCGGCCTTGGCGGCGGCGAGGATCGCCTCCTCCGGCGCGCCGAGCCGGCCGAACGCGATATTGTCGCGAATCGACCCACCGAACAGATGCACGTTCTGGCCGACATAGCCGATCTGCCGGCGCAGCGAGCGGCGCGAGACCGCCAGGATGTCCTGACCGTCGATGGTGATGCTGCCCGCCTGCGGCTCATAGAAGCGCAGCAGCAGCGCGAGCACCGTCGACTTCCCGCCGCCCGACGGGCCGACCAGCGCCGTGATCCTTCCCGGATCGGCCACGAAGCGCATGTCGCGGATGACCGGCTCATCGGCACGATAGGCGAAGCGCACGTCGGCGAACTCGATCCGCGCCTGTTTCAGGCGCAGCGGCGGCTTGCCGTCCTCGATCGGCTCGGTCGGCGCCCCGTCGATCAGCTCGAACAGGATTCTCACGCCGAACAGATTGCTGTGCAGGTCGAGATTGAGCCGGGCGAGGCGCTTGGCCGGTTCATAGGCGAGCAGGAATGCGGCGATGAACGAGAAGAACTCCCCCGGGGTGGCCCCGGTCACGATGACGCGATAGCCGCTGTAGACCATCGCAAATGCCACGGCAACTCCGCCGAGCGTCTCCATCAGCGGGCTCAGACGGTTCGACACGCGCGCCATCACGTTGGATTCATGCTCGATCACATTCACCGTGCGATCGAGCCGCTGCAGCATCGCCTCTTCGAGCGTGAACGCCTTGACGATGCGGATGCCCTGGATCGTCTCCTGCATCGCTTCCAACATCTGCGCGCCGCCGGTATAGCGGTTCCTGGCGACGCTATGGATGCGGCGGATCAGCTTGCGCAGCACCAGCATGGCCGGCGGTGCGACGATGAAGCTCGCGATCGACATCACCGGATCCTGGACCACCATCACGACGGTAAGGCCGACCAGGGACAGGAAATCGCGGCCCGCCGCCATGATCAGCATGTTGAGCACCGAGCTCGCTGCGGAAGCTCCCGCGGAAATTCGCGCTATGAACTCGGAGGAGTGACGCGCGGTGATGAAGCCGATGCTCTCGTTGAGCAGCTTATCGAATACCTTGCGCTGATTTTCCGCGACGATGCGGTTGCTGATGCGCGACAGCATCAGCACGTTGCCGTAGCTGCTGATGCCTTTCACCGCGAACAGCACGACGGTAATGACGCCGAGCCAGATGATGCCGGGGAAATCCCGCTGCACGTAAGCCTGGTTGACGAGCTGCCCGATCAGATAGGCGGAGAGCGCGGTGCAGCCGGCGGCGATCCCCATCAGGCCCAACGACACGGCGTAGCGGCGCCAATGCTCGAGCCCCTGCTCGGTCAGCAGCCGCCGCACCAGGGCGGGTGCGCCGTAAGGGTCGGCAAACAAGGACGCGAGCTTCGACTTGAACATCCGCCTTCCACCCCGGCCGAAAGTCCGCGAATCGCGAACGCCGGGCCGGTCCCGCCGGGCTCCGTTCCTTGCCCGTCGCGGGCGGATTTTTCAAGGGGAAATCAGCCGGCGTGCGCCTGCCTGCGGGCGAGCGCCATGCGCTGACGCTCCCATGCCAGCGCGTGCGCGACGATGGTCGAAAGCTCACCGAACTGCGGCTGCCAGCCGAGCAGGGCGCGAGCGCGATCCGCCGCCGCCACGATCCGGGCGGGATCGCCCGGCCGGCGCGCCGCAAATTCCACGCGAAAATCCACGCCCGCAGCGCGCTTGACCGCGTCGATCACTTCCAGAACGGAAAAACCGTGGCCATAGCCGCAATTGAGCGTGAGCGACTCTCCGCCGTTGCGCAGGTAGCGGAGCGCATCGGAATGCGCGGCGGCGAGATCGCCGACGTGGATATAGTCGCGGATGCAGGTACCGTCGGGGGTCGGGTAATCCGTGCCGTAGATTTCGAGCTTGGGCCGAAGGCCCAATGCGGTCTCGGCCGCGACTTTGATGAGATGCGTCGCGCCGCGCGTCGATTGCCCGGTCCGCAGCTGCGGATCGGCGCCGGCTACATTGAAATATCGCAGGATCATGTAGCGCAGACCGTGCGCCCGTGCGGCGTCGCGCAGGATGATCTCGGCCATCAGCTTCGAGGAGCCGTAGGGCGACATGGGCCGGGTCGGCGCGTCTTCCGCAATCGGGACCCTGTCGGGCTCGCCGTAGACGGCCGCGGTCGAGGAAAAGATGAAATGCTCGACTCCGCCCCGCACGGCGGCCTCGATCAAGCTGCGGGAATTGACGGTATTGTTGCGATAATAACGCAGCGGATCGGCGACCGATTCCGGGACCACGACCGAGGCGGCGAAATGGATGATGGCGGAGACGCCGTGCTCGGCAACGAGCGCATCGAGGAGACGCGCGTCGCCCACGTCGCCAGCGACCGCCGGCACCCCCGGCGGAATCGCCCAATCGAAGCCGGTCGAGAGATTGTAGAGCACGACCACCCGCTCGCCGGAATCGACGAGCTGGTACGCCATCTGGCTTCCGATATAGCCGGCGCCGCCGGTGACGAAGATGGTCATGCGTTTTGCCGCCCCGATCGCGTCAGCCGCAAGGCCTAGCGTATCGCGGTGAAGATCTTCTTAGCGGGCCGCCGCGGCTGGCAACAAGGTAAAGCCATCGGCCGCAAGCGTGGCCTCGATGCGCTCGATCACGGTTTCGCTGGCGATTTGCCGCATGCAGGCATGATCGTAGGGACAGCGGGAGAGCTCGCGCAAATAGCACGGCGAGCAGGCGAGCTCGGCGCTGACCACCGCGTCCGGCCGGCGGTACGGGCCGATCCACAGCGGATCGGAAGGTC
>Ga0137373_10002084_pt1 | contig 21858 bp, 18 predicted proteins | sample SagtaG_5_FD_104912 | JGI IMG/M metagenome (GOLD analysis project Ga0137373, IMG submission 104912) | Vadose zone soil microbial communities from Sagehorn Ranch, Mendocino, California, USA - Sage1_R_80_16 metaG | ecosystem: Environmental > Terrestrial > Soil > Vadose zone | place: USA... | reverse complement strand
TCGGCGGACGACCACGAAGGAGGCGCAGCATGGGCAAGGTCATTGCAATCGAGCACCTGACGCTTGACGGCGTGATGCAGGGCCCGGGGCACCCTGAGGAGGACCCTCGTGACGGCTTCTAGCACGGCGGCTGGGCGAACCGGAGCCAGGACCCAGCCATGCAGGAGGTGATCGGCGCACGCATGTCGAGCGCATGGTCTCTCCTCGCGGGCAGGACGACATACGAGCGCTTCGCGGACTATTGGCCCAAGCAGGAGCCGAACCCGTTCACCGAGGCGCTCAACAGTGTCCAGAAGTACGTGGCGTCAACCACGCTGACCGAGCCGCTGCCATGGCAGAATTCCACCCTCCTCAGAGGCGACGCCGCGGATGCCGTAGCCAGGCTCAAGGAGGAACTGGATGAGAACCTGGTGGTGTTCGGCAGCGGCGTGCTGGTCAGGTCGCTGATGCCAGGCAACCTCATCGACGAGTTCGTCCTTTTGATCCACCCGCTGGTGTTGGGTTCGGGGCGTCGGCTGTTCCCGAACACCGGCTCGAACCAATCCGCCTTCCATCTGGTCGGCTCCGCGACGACCGGCACCGGCGTGATCATTGCCACTTACCAGCCTTCTGGAAGTTGATCACGCGAGCCTCCCGCAGAACAGCCGCCATAGGAAGAACGGCGAGACCCTTGATCAGCACGCGCGGCCGTTTCGTGCGTACTGATCAAGGCCGTGGGGCGATTCTGGTGTGGCCCGTGGGATGGCCTGGCTGGACGAGCCAACGAGCTGACAGCAGCGGCTCGGACTTGCCACGAACGTGCCACACGCCGGAAGCTTCCGCGGTCAGTGGCGGTCACTCGCGGGGTACAGCACCTGGCCCCACCACCGCAGACATCAGCCCTGCAGGTCAGCTATGTGCGTGAGGGGCACGTGGGAGCGGATGAGCACCAGGCCCACAAGATCCTCGCCGAAGCTGGCCCGGATGCGGCCATCGCGCTGGTTCGTTGCAAGGACCGAGAAACGCGGCAGATGGTCGCTGCGGCAGCGGCCGACAGTGCGAGCCGTAGCTGGGATGGCTCGCTGACAGAGTTCCTCGCCGATCTCGACCCCGGTAGCACTCACGATTGGGTGCGCGCCGCTCTCGGCGAGCCCTCCGGCACGAACCGTTAGACGGATCGGTCCGCAATCACTGCGGAGCATCGCTTTGGTGTCCGCCGATGTTCTTGAGCCCCGCTTCGATCGCGTCCAGGCGAGTGCCGATCTGATCGAGCTTCGCGGACAGCGTGTCGGTCCTGGTGCCATCAAGGCGGCGCCGGGCGGACTCGACGAACGCTGAGGTAATCGCGGCGGTGATAACTGTCAGGAAGCCGATCCCGACAACCATCACGAGCGCGGCGACGAGCCGTCCCGCCGTGCTCGTGGGCACGAGGTCCCCATAGCCGACGGTCGTGACGGTCTGTATGCCCCACCACAGACCGTCACCGATGTTGGGGAAGCGCTTCTTGTCGGTGAAGTGGATCAGCACCCCGCTGATGACCGTCGCGGAGACTGTGACGGACGCAATGATCCACGCCGCGCGCGCCATCGTCAGCGGCTTGCGCGACAGGATGTTCACCGCGCGGGGGTGGGACGACGGGGGAGCGGTTGCGCTCCCTTCGGGCGTGGTCATGGTCGTGACCTCCTCACGATCGGCTGATACAGGACGTTAGGCGCAGGAGCAGATCAGATCACGCCGATCAGCCGAGTGCACCGGGAACCTGGCAGGTCAGCCATGTGCCGGAGATCGTGCAGCCTGGCATGCGGGCTGGGCCCAATGCACATCGCCCGGCGGTGCCGGGCAGTGGTACATAGCGCCAGTGCCGTACCTGATCAGACTTCCTCGGCCACGGCGAGTGCCGGGACGGCCATCGTGCTTGATCGGCAAGGCTATCGTCGGATAGGCCAGTCGTGCAGGACACAAGATAGCCGCGCCATTGTGAGAGGGGCCATGCCCTTCACCGGCCCGCCTTGCGCTCCTTGGCGATCTCGGTGAGCCGGTCCCAGGCCGGCGACGACGCGCCGGCCCACGTTGCGGCCAGCTGGGCGATGGCCGGGTCCTGGACCGGCCGCTCTCCGCCCTGGAGCTTGTCGTGCCGGCTGGCGAGCCACCGCTGGGCGCGGTCGGCCAGTGCGTAGAGGCGCGGGTCGTCCGGGGACCAGTCGAACGCCGCGTCGTACTCGAGGTAGATGGCACGGAACTCCGGATCGCCGATCGCGTCGCGTTTGTCGGCGATCCAGGTGGCCGCCTCCTTCGGCACGGCCGACTGCAGCAGGATCCAGACGTCGCGCTCCATCTGCACCGAGCGCTGGCTCACGCCGAGCTGGTGCAGCTGGTCGAGGTAGTCGGCGACCTCCGCGGAGACGAACAGCCGGTCGCCGACGCCGAGCTGGGCTATCCGCTCGCGGGTGCGGAGGAGTTCCTGGGCCCGTTCGGCCAGGTTGCGGTCGATCTCGGCGATCGCCGCGGCGAACCGACCGGGGTCGGCGGCGAGCAGCTCCTTGATGCGGGCGAGCGGCACGCCGGCCTCGGCGAGCGTTTTGATCTTGACCAGGTCGATAGCGTGCTCGGCGCTGTAGCGCCGGTAGCCCGACGAGTCGCGCGGCGGCTCCTCGAGCAGGCCGCGCTGGTGATAATGGCGGACGGCCTTGATCGTCACGCCCGCGTAGTCGGCGAGCTGGCCGATGGTGATCATGTGCCTAAGTTTCCTTTCGGCCAGCTCGCCGCCAAAGACGTTCATCATGTCACCGGGGTACCGCGGCGGAACGCGGCCCGCGCCCACAGGTAGCCGGCCAGCGCGATCGCCGCGCACCAGGCCAGGGCCAGGTAGGCGGCGCTGCCGGCCGGCGTGCCGGTCAGCAGATCGCGCAGGCACTCCACCACCGGGGTGAACGGCTGGTGCGCGGCGAACCAGCGCACGCCGGCAGGCATCGAGCTGGCCGGCACGAACGCGCTGGACAGGAACGGCAGCAGGAACTGGATCGGCAGGGTCGATCCGTTCGCGCCGGCGACGCTCTTGGCGACCAGGCCGAGGGCGGCCGACAGCCAGGCCAGCGCGAAGGAGAACGCCGCGACGATGCCGGCGACCGCGAACCAGCCCGCGACCGAGGCCTCCGGCCGGAAGCCGGCCAGCAGCGCCACCCCGGTGACGACGGTGGTGGTGACGAGCGTGCGCAGGACGCTTGCGCCGACATGCCCGGTCAGCACCGCGCCGCGGGCGATCGCCATCGTGCGGAACCGGTCGATGATGCCCCCGGTCTTGTCGAGGCACACGTTGATCGCCGTGGTCCCCGAGCCCGCCGCCACCGTCACCATCAAGATGCCGGGCACGAGGAAGTCGACGTACGGTGCACCCCGCGCCGCGTCACCGAGCCCGTGGCCGATCGGCCCGCCGAGGATGTAGACGAACAACAGCAGCAGCACGGCCGGCACCAGGATCGAGCCGATGAGCAGCAAGGGGAACCGGACGGTGTGCTTGAGCTCGCGCCCGAGCATCGTTGCGGAGTCCTGGGCGGCGATGGTCAGCGTGGTCACTGGGCCTGCTCCTTCGAAGGGCTGCCGGTCAGGGCGAAGAACACGTCGTCGAGGTCCGGCGTGTGGATGGACAGGTCTTCCACGACGATGCCGTCGCCGAGGCGGGCGAGCACGTCGCGGAGCGAGGCGATGCCGCCCTCGTTCGGTACCCGCAGCACCAGCTCCTCGTCGTCGCGCGTGCCCTCGCGCAGCGCTCGGGCGGCCGCGTCGAGCGAGGCGGCGTCGGCGAAGCGCAGCCGGATGTGCGCGCCGGGGATGCGCCGTTTGAGCTCATCCGGCGTGCCCTCGGCGACGATGCGGCCAAGGTCCAATACGGCGATGCGGTCGGCGAGCTGGTCGGCCTCCTCCAGGTACTGCGTGGTCAGCAGGATGGTGACGCCCTCGGCGACGAGATCGCGGATGAGCTGCCACATGGTATGGCGGCTGCGCGGGTCCAGGCCGGTGGTGGGCTCGTCGAGGAAGATCAGCCGTGGCCGCCCCATCAGGGTCATCGCGATGTCGAGGCGGCGCTTCATGCCGCCGGAGTAGGTGGCCGGAGTCTGCCTCGCCGCCTCGACCAGGTCGAAGCGCTCCAGCAGCCGGGCGGTCCGCGCCCGCCGCTCGGCCGCCGGCAGATGCAACAGGCGGCCCATAAGGAGCAGGTTCTCCTCGCCGGTGAGCAGGTTGTCGACCGCGGAGAACTGCCCGGTGACCCCGATCACCGCGCGCACCGCGTCGGCCTCGCCGCGCAGGTCATGCCCCATGACGCTGGCCGTGCCGGCGTCCGCCGGGATCAGGGTGGACAGGATCTGCACGGTGGTGGTCTTGCCCGCGCCGTTCGGCCCGAGCAGTGCGAAGACCTCGCCCGCGCCGATGCTGAGGTCGACGCCGTCGAGGACGATCTTCTCCCCGTACGCCTTGCGCAGGCCGTTCGCGGAAACGGCGGTGCGTGTCGCCTGCTTGGTCAGTGCGTTCATGCCACACATGCTCGAACCTTGACCCTGGGTCAAGGTCAAGCCCAGGTCGCGACTTTTCCTCGCGCGAGTTGCATCGGCTAGCCGGCGGTGCGGCTGCCGGGGCAGTATTTGGCATGATTCCGCTTGATGCAGCGGATCGGAATACGGGAGCGACGGGCCAGGCTGGGGCTGCGGCACTGCCTCGCGGACGCCGCGCGGGCCAGCGGGCCGGTTGAGGTGGCCCGCTCGATGGTTGCGGTGCACAGCACGGATCCATCGTCGGTTTACCTCGCCATCCTTGCCCGGATGACGGGCGGGGGCATCCCGGTGGTCGAGCAGGCCCTGTACCAGGACAAGACGCTGATCCGGCTGCTGGGAATGCGCCGCACCGTCTTCGTCACGGCACTGGACATCGCGCCGCTCATCCAGGCCGCGTGCGCCCGCTCGGTTGCTGCCAGGGAGCGCCGCAGGCTGTTGTCATGGCTGGCCGAGTTCGGTATCGCAGACGACGCCGACGACTGGCTGGCGGAGGTCGAGCAGGTCGCGCTCAGCGCCCTTACCGCGCGCGGCGAGGCGACGGCGGCCGAACTCGCGACCGATGACCCGCGGCTGCAGACCAGGCTGGTGCTGGCCAGGGGCACGAGCTTCGAAGTCCGGCTGAGCATCGCCAGCCGGGTGCTGTTCCTGCTCGCCGCCCAGGGTCAGGTCGTGCGAGCCCGTCCGCGTGGCTCGTGGACCTCCCACCAGTACCGCTGGACGCCGCTGACCCTCTGGTGCCCGCAGGGAATGCCTGACTGGGAAACGGAAGCCGCTGAAGTGGAACTGGTCCGCCGCTGGCTCGAGGCGTACGGCCCAGCCACCGCCGACGACCTGCGCTGGTGGGCCGGATGGAGCAAGACACAGGTGCGGCGGGCCCTCACCGCGCTGCGGCCGGCGGAAGTGGACCTGGATGGCACGCCCGGCATCGTCCTGGCGGACGACCTCGAGCCGCCACAGGATGTGGAGCCCTGGGCGGCGTTGCTGCCCGGGCTGGATTCCACCCCGATGGGCTGGCAGCACCGGGACTGGTTCCTCGGGGAGCACGGCACCCGGCTGTTCGACCGGACCGGCAACGTCGGCCCGACCGTGTGGTGGGACGGCAGGATCGTCGGCGGCTGGGCGCAGGACCGCGACGGCGAGATTGTCTGCCGGTTCCTTGAAGACGTCGGATCCGATGCGATCGAGGCAGCGCACGCCGTGGCCCGGCGGATGACCGCCACCATCGAAGGGATAAGACTTACCGCGCGGACCCGCGGCATGACGTGGCTGGAGCGGGATCTGGCCGCCAGGTAGATGGGCTGGCCCCAGCGCCGACCTCATCGTGCCGTGAGTCAGGCGGCGATGACCCGGGCGGCCCTCCCAGAGGACTGCCGGGTCATGTCACGCCCTGAGCTGTCCCCGTCAGCGCTCGCCCGAGAAGATCAGCGCAGGTACTGGAGCGCGTAGTCCGCCGCAGCGAGATGGAAGGCTGCGGGATCGGGCTCTTCGCCGGCCGGATCCGGGACGCCTGCTTTTCCTGGCGCCAGCGTGATCTCGTATTCCAGGTCGCTGGAATCGCGGCCGACGAGGTCAGCGCCTGCACTGTGCAGCAGCCCGCGGACCGCGTCATTCTCCGCCGTGACCAGAGCGGTGAGGCGGCAGATGCCTTCCTGGCGGGCCCGGTCCGACAGTCGGGCCAGTAGCTCTGCGCCGAGTCCCCGTCCTTGCCAGTCGTCGACGACAGTGACGGCGATCTCGGCGGTCTGCGGGTCTTCGGCGCGGCGGACGTAGCGGGCGATGCCGACGCCACGGCCGTCGGCGCGGCTCACTGCCCCGAGCGCCTCGTGCTCGTGATGGTCGATGTCGGTGAGATAGCGCAACTCCGCGGGGGACAGTTCCTGCTTGGGGGTCAGGAACCGCTGCTGGCGGGACTTGAGACTCAGCCGGGCGAAGCCGTCAGCCAGCAGCGGGGCGTCGGCGGGCTGGATCGGGCGTATCAGCACTGCTGATCCGTCGCGCAGCACGGCCCGGGTGCCGTCGGACGCGGCGCGTGGCCCGCTCACGACACCCTTGCGGCCGGGGCGCAGCATGCTGCGGAGCCAGCGGAGTGACCAGCCGCGGGCACCGGGCATGCCCGCTGGCCGGTGCAGACGCGCCTGCCTTGCCTGGCGGGCGGTCTCCGCCGCAAATGACACGCAAGCCACGACCTCCTCCGAGCCGCGGGTCCCGCCGGCCAGCGACGCCTGCCATGGCCAGGACGTGCGCCGCCGATGGCCGCATAGGGCACACAGCGCCCTGCCGGGCGCTATGGCGCAGCGGCCCATCGAATGGTAAACCGATCCAGGGTATATCCGAACGCATTCACGGTCGGCTGGATGAAGTTATCTCGAATGGTCCGCGTTGCCTCATCCTCGGCCGTTCCTACCAGCGAGCGCGTCACCAGCGGGGCGTGCTGAGCCTTATAGAAGGCGATGCGCTGGGCCTGGGAATACAGTACTGACTCAGGAAACTGGGGCCGCAGCACGACGCCGCAGCCGAAGCCGGGATAAGTCCAGCTGTGCTGGGTATCTATCGGCTTCGACGGGATATTGTCGATCGTGATGTCGTGAATGGACTGCGGGAGCTGCGGTCGCGGCAGAACCATCGTGACCCGCACGTGGCCCGGCGTGCCCGCGATGGGCCGGCTCAGGACCCGCAACCGGTAATGGCTCGCGGAGGGCGACCACCAGGCCGGGCCCGGATTCAGGTTGACGACGGCGGACGCATGACCCACCACATAGAAGGTGCTGGCGTACCAGCACGGCCACGGCCCGATGTTCTTGGAAACCTTGTGGGTAAAGAAGAAACTGAAATTGGCTCTGCCGAGGGCAGGCTTGGAGATTCCCTCGATCTTCTGCAGCACCCACGGGCCGAGGCTGACGTTAGAGATCGTGCCCGCGCTGATCGTCTGCCACGGCCAGGCGAACTTGATACTCGGCAGATGAACGTTGATCCCCACGAAATGCAACGCTGCCGAAAGCGCGATGAGCACAACCGCTTCAATTGCCCGACGGAAGATCAGGCCCACCGCGACTACCGCCGCGGTCCACTTCACCCAGGGCAGGATCCGGCGCCGACGTCGCCGGCGGGCATAACGCTCCCGCCCATCCGGGCCCTCCGGGCTGACGCTGCCGGCGGCATGAGGCTCCCACGGTGGTAGCGGCCTGGGTTGCAGCAAACGGACCACGCTGTTCACCTTCGTCTCTTTGCCTGGTGCCGGTGACTAGGCGATGGCCGGGTAGTGGAGGGCCAGCACGATGGGCACTGCCCCGAACGCCATGCGGAATCGCCCGCCTGGCTTGTCCGGTGCGTGCCGGTCAGCGATCTGGGGCCAGCGCATGTGCATGTGCTCGGCGGTCAGGCCGGCCACGGAGTAGGGAAACTCCATGGCGGACGTGTGGTGCCGCTTGAGCAGCTCGCCCCACCGGAAGGCCGCGAAGACGTTGGCCAGGTCGCGAACGGAAAGATCTGCCCGTGGCGTGAGGTCAATCCCATACACCGCGGCGGACAGCTCTGCCAGGTCAGCGGCGCACCGGTGCAGTGCCGCTGACCTCATGCGGTAGATCGTGCCGTCGGGATTCCTGCTGCCCAGCTTCTCGCCGTAGACGGGCGAGTATCGCGGCTGAGCTTCACACTGCATCCAGTCGCAGGCGGCCAGCAGTTCCCAGCGGATGCCGTTGTGCCTGGCGACATCCCGGTAGAGAGCCTCGGCGCGCATGAGCGGTTCCCTGGCTGTCGTCGTGATGGCCGTCCTGACCGACGCGGGAACATGCTGATACGGCCCCGCACGCGGGCGGGATCGGTGCGAGGTGTCTCGCCGCGGATGGCACTTGACCGGCGCCGGCGTCCGTCGGGAGGAAACAGCTGTCGGCAGCCGCCGGGCAGATACCGTCTCGGCGGACGGCATCGAGTCTGTCGCTTGTCGGCGCGCGTCGGTCTGCGTGCTCCGCAGCGGTGGCGCTCCCGGCGCGCGCGTGCGCGCGGATCTGCCGGGCGCCTGCGAGTGCGAGGGCGCGGGCGATGTCGCGCTGTGCGCGGGCGAATGCGAGGGCGCGGCCGATGTTGCGGTGGGAGCGGGCGAGGAAGCGCTCGGCGAGGGCGGAGGTGCTGATGCGCTCGGCGGGGGCGAGGATGCGCTGGGCGCAGGTGCCGACGCGCTGGGCGAAGGCGCGGGCGATGAGTGACCTGGCGCAGGGGCGGGCGATGAGTGGTTGGGGGACGGCGGTGGCGTTGAGTGGCTGGGCGCGGGCGCGGGCGTTGAGTGGCTGGGGGACGGCGGTGGCGTTGAGTGGCTGGGGGACGGCGCGGGCGTTGAGTGGCTGGGCGAGGGCGCGGGCGTCGAGTGGCTGGGCGAGGGCGCGGGCGTCGAGTGGCTGGGCGACGGCGACGAAGCGCCGGGCGATGGCGCGGGTGACGACACGCCGGGCGGCGGGGTTCGGGCAGGATGCGGTCGGCTGGTCGCGGACCTGCCGCCCGGTGACGCCGAGTGGGGCGTGCCAGCGGGCTTGATGACGTCGTAGCGGTACAGGTCGTACTGCCGCATGAGGTCGACGAGCTTCGCGCCATAGCTGGGATCCGTGGCATAGACGCCCGTCAGGGCGGCCGCGAAGGCGTTCGGGTCATGACGGTCAGCCATCGCCCGTCTGTAGTACCCGCTTGTTGCGAGCAGCCTGCCATGATCGTCGATGCTCTGAGCTGCGCTGTGGTAGACCCGGAACGGGGCGGTGGTTGCCACCGACTGGCCATTGGCGTACTCATGAGTGGGCAGCGCATCGCTGCCGGCCGGTCCGGTGCCCTTGATCCCGAACAGGTTGTTGTCCTTGGTGGCCAGGCTGCTTTGACCCCACGCAGACTCGTCGATGGCCTGGGCAATCGTCACCGCCGCCGGCACGCCGTACCGGTGCTGTGCGGCAATCGCCCCCGGTGCAACCGCGCTGATGAACGCCTGCTGCCCGGTTGCTTCCTGCAACGGCGCAGTGACGGGCGATGGATCGTGCCTGCTGTAGCGATGAGATGCCGCGGCCGACTTCGGTTCGGCCGACCGGTCGTGCGCCGTTACTGCGAGCCCGGGGATCGCGGCGGTTCCCGGTGTCTTCGCACGAGATCCATGACCTGGCGCTGACCTGCTGGTCCCCGGAACCTTTGCGGTGACCGTCGCGTGCGGAGTGCCGCGGCCGGGCGGCTGGCTCTCGTGCGCCGCCCTTATGCGGCCAAGCTGTCCTGCGCGCCGGGCAGCATTGTGGTCAGCGCTGGGGTTCGCACCGGCCGTCGGCGTCGCCGGTACGCCCGGACCGCCGTGCGCTCGTACGCCGGTCGGCTTCGCGGCATCGGCCATGGGCGCACCGGGGATGGCCGCCAGTCCGTCGGCCGCCTCTGCGGCTGCTGGCTGGTGCTCATGGCCGTCGGATCCTTGCGTGGCCGCGCCGGGGATGGCCGCCGTTCTGTCGGCCGCCTGTGCGGTTGCTGGCCGGCCGGCTGGCTGGTGGTCATGGCCGTGGGATCCGTGCTTGGCTGCGCCCGGGATGGCCGCCAGTCCGTCGGCCGCCTCTGCGGCTGCTGGCTGGTGGTCATGGCCGTGGGTTCCGTGCTTGGCTGCGCCGGGGATGGCCGCCGTTCCGTCGGCCGCCTGTGCGGCTGCTGGCTGAGCGACTGGCTGGTGCTCGTGGGCATGGGATGAGTGCTTCGCCGCGCCGGGGAGATTGCCGTTGTTGACAAAGCCGAGGACGCCCTGAGCGGCCAGCGGATCGTTGTAGGCGCGGGCGTTGACGGAGAAATTCGGCAGCGAGTCGCCACCGATGGTGTGCAGGACACCGGCTTGGTATTTCGTGACGACCTGCACGTGCCCGTGGAACATCACCCAGTCGCCGGGCATCGGCCGGTAGCCGTCGCCCAGCGGGTGCCAGCGGTTATGCGCCTCCGCGTCCTGACGGATGGAGATGATGCCGGGTGACGCCGGATTCGGGTCGACGCGAACGTCGGCCCAGCGGTGCAGCGGCCACGGGTAGGAGCCTCCTCCGGTCACCCAGCTGTGCTGGCCGACCGCCCGGGCGGCTAGCTCCAGCGTCAGGCTGGCAAAGGCCGCGCACGACGCGCCGTGATCGGCACCGTCGATGCTGTCGTTCTGCCAGATCACCGCCTGCATCTCGGCGGGTGTCTCGCCCTTGGCCATCCGGAGGTAGTAATGCGCCACGTTGACAATGGCCGATCGCAGCAGCGCGTCATCTGCAGCTGGTTGCTTGGCCGATTGATGGAGCGCCAGCAACCGAATCGGCATGCCGGTTGGCGAGGCAAGGTCGGCCGCAGCTCTGGGGACGAACGAGAACCCGGTTATTGCCCCGCCTGCAGTGAGGCTAACGAGCGCAGTTACCTGCTGCCACCGGGGCCGGCCGGCAGACAGCATCTCCTCACCTCTTTCCTGGTTGGGCGGAGCGGGGCTTTCCTGGTTGGGCGGAGCCGGGCGCCGCCGGGGCCGACTCGCGGACGAGCTTCCCCGTTACCCCAGCAGCTGGGGATTCGGCAGGTGCTTGAGGATCGCCTGCACCTGCGGATTGCCCGGGTCCTTCGCATTCGCAAACAGGACGGCGGCGTCCTGCGCTGCGCGGGGCGCGGCGCCCACGATCCACTTGTGGTAGATGTCGGTGACCAGGGCAGTCAGCCCCGCCGGGCTCGTCACCGGCCTGGCGCAGACACTCGGGAAGCCCGCCCGCGAGGTGAGGGCCGCTGATCCCGTGTACCGCACGCAGTTCGCGGGGTGGCTTTCCAGCCCGGGCTGGACGACCTGCTTGCCGTTGGCGTCGGTGAGGGTTGCCCCGCCGACAATGTTGTTGATGGCCCGCGCCGCGACCGCGAGGCTGTCGATCGGATCGGACGGGTTGTACGGATGATGGAGGTTCAGCGACCAGGCCACCTCGCCGCCTTGCGCTGGCGTGATCGGCTCGAGGCCCTTTCTGCCGGTCTTCGGGTCGACGAAGTTCGGGTTGTTTCCGCTGGTGATAAGCGCGAACACCCAGAGGATCTGGCGGGTGGTCTTGGCGCAAGCGAAGTTGACCTGGCCTGGCTCCGATTTGACATCGGGATTGCGGCAGGCCGCAGCGGCTTGTGTCTGCACCTTCGTGACGCTCGCTGGCCATTCCGCGCCGCCGCGGGCGAACATGATCACCGCGAAGGCGACGAACACTGCGAGGACAGCCGCACCGGCGCCCATTTTCCTGGCGCGAGCCAGCAGCGGATGATAGGCATTGCGCCGGCCGCGGCTCATGATGATGTCAGTGCGCTCGTCCGACAGGTGCGCCTTGCCGCATGACTGCGGACCGTCGTAGCCAGCTGACGGCCTCGGCGCCGCGTACACGTCTGAGATCCTCTTCGCGTCATAGTCGCGGCCGAAGTCGCCCAGGGTGTGCCGGCGTGCTTCCCGGAGCTGGTCCGGCGCTACGTCCCTGCTGTCGGAGAAGTCCGCAAGCTCACGTTCGAGCGACCCGCGCGCGTCCGAGAGCCTGCGCTCGAGTTCCGCGGTCTGCTGCTTCAGGTCGGCGAGTCGCTGGCTTCGCAAGCGGATGTTGTTGTCGAAGTACGTTCTCATCTCTCACCTCTTGCGTGTTGCCAGTGCCCTGCGTGTCCAGCTCTCATTGACCGGTTCGGGCGGCCCGCGAGGCAGTTGATCGATCAGCTGCGTGGCCGGCGCGCGGGCAATAGCCCGGCGCCGGCCGCTATGGCCAGCTCTCGGCTCGGCCCGCGCGGTCGGCCCGCCGGCGGCCGATCCGCGACCGTGGTGCGGCGCGCGCCAGCAAGCCCGCCGTCCGCAACGGGACATATGGCTGTGACCTGGCAACACGAGTGAGCTGAAGCATGCATCAATTAGAACACATGTGCGAGCCGGATGTGAAGGGCAAGTCCATTAGAACACACATTCGCCCACGTCACGTCTGCCCTCGCGGCAGGGCCAGCGCCGGGGCCGCCGCCCGGCTGGCCCTCGCAACCGAAGACTTCGCCCGCTGCTGCCACGGTAGCCGCCGACGCCATCGCGGGCATTCGAGTTACCGGCCCGGCGGGGCCGTCCGGGCCGGCCGCAAGGAGCCGCCCGCTGCTGCCACGGTAGCCGCCGACGCCATCGCGGGCATTCGAGTTACCGGCCCGGCGGGGCCGTCCGGGCCGGCCGCAAGGAGCCGCCGCTGCTGCCACGGTAGCCGCCGGGCGGTCGCGGGCATTCGAGTTACCGGCCCGGGGGGCCGTCCGGGCCGGCCGCAAGGTGCCGCGCGCTAGCTGGCGGGCGCGGCAGGCTTCGGGCCGGTTGACCGCATGCTGCCGAGCTTGGCGAGCAGGCCGAACCAGAACCTGGCCCCAGGGACGAGCGACGTTATCGTGATCAGGAAACCGATCAGGACCAGCGCGAGCTGCCAGCCGGAGCTGCCGTGGCGGCTGAGGATCCCTCGCTGGTCGAGCCAGTTGCACTGCGCATCCGGCAGGACGCAGTCGCGGACGGTTCCCCACCCGATCGGCAGGCCGGCCTGCGCGGCGGCCGAGAGGCGCGCCTGAATATCTGCCAGGCACGTCTCCTGCGCATGGCCGGCTGCGGCAGTCCCGGCCGCGGCAGTCCCGGCCGGGGCGGGGCACGACGTGCTCCGCGCGGCGACGTTGCTCACCGCCGCGCGGACCGCGCTGTCGGCGTACAGAGTCCGCCCGATGGTGAGAGCGTTGACGTTCAGCAGCAGCACGAGGATGGCGCCGACCAGGAGCGTGATCTTGGCGACGCGTCGCTTGTACCAGCCGGAGACACGGTCCATGTGGTCGTCATACCAGTGCTCGACCGATGCGCGGAACCGGCTGATGTCGCCGTTCGCGTTCTTGACCAGGGCCTGTAGCGATGGCTTGAAGACCGACATTGAGTCTGGCAGCGCGTCCACCGACCGCTGCACCATGCCCATGGTCGTCACCCCGGCCGAATCCGGCGCGACCAGGTCGACCACGGCCTCGGCGAACGACCTGGCAGATAGGTAAGAGGGCAGCTGGCGCTGGTGGCGCCAGCGGCCGGGCATGCTCGCGAGCTGGCGCCATCGGCTCCCGGCGCCAGCGGGCGCGGCCGGACCGCTGGCGGCGTGCGCGGGCTCGGGCGGACCGCTGGCAGCGTGCGCGGGCTCGGGCGGACCGCTGGCAGCGTCCGCGGGCTCGCCCAGGGAGCTGGCGGTGTCTGCGGGCCCGGCCGGACCGCTGGCCGCGTGCGCGCGCCCGGCCAGGGAGCTGGCGGCGTCCGCGGGCCCGGCCGGACCGCCCGCTTGACTTGCGGCCCTGCCCCGCCGCCGCTTCTTCGCCGGCCGCTTCTTCGCCGGCCGCATCTGCAGCTTGCGGCTGGAGATGTCGCCGACCATCCCCTGGCTTCGCAGGATGGGCCCGCCGAGCAGGGTAGCCGTCGCTGACCGTTCCGGCCCCGCTGTGCCCTCGGCGAGATGGCGCTGGCCTGACCGTTGAGAGCTCTCGCCGGGAGCCCGCTGAGCCGGCCGCGCGGCGGGCGCCGCCTTCCTTCGTTCCGGCCTGGCCGCCGCGGCCCCAGTCGCAGCGGCCGCCTTCGCTCCGGTCGCCTCGGCTTCGGCTGCCGCGCCATCCCCGGTGATGAGGTCCTTCACGGCGTCGTACTGGACCCTGGCCGTGGCGAGGTTCATACTCGCGTCCTCGCCGTCGAGGAGCTCGCGCAGGCCGCGCAGCAGGTACGCCCCGCGCAGCCCCAGGCAGCGCGCGATCAGCTCGGTGCCGACCGAGCTGAGGGCGGCCGTGGCGCCGAAGACGAAGGCCAGCCCGATGGCCAGGTCAAGGATCCCTGAGCTTGGCATGTCCGTTCCCCTCTGTGCCCCGCCACTCCCGCGGCTGGTGTCGATCGTCCTCGCACCGGCCGTGAGCGCGCGGCGCACCCGCGAAAGCCGCCGGTTGGCCAGCATGACGCGGGCGCGGGTGCGCCCCCATGAGCGAGCCGGTCCCGCTTGGCGACGCCATTATGGTGCAGTGCCGCTGCGCTACCGCAGCGGCCCGCCCGCGCCGTTGCGCGCGGCGATGTGCCGGCCTTCGCCGACGGTGCGCTGCACGGATTGCCTAGGCTCGTCACGACGGCGAGAACCCGGGAGGCACAGCGTGACTCAGCGGCCAGAACTGACGCTCACGGCCACCGTGCTCGACGCGCCCGATGCCGGCCAGCTGGCCGCCTTCTACCGGCGGCTATTCGGCTGGCCGGTGCGAACGGACGAGCCGGGGTGGGTGACGCTCGCAGCGCCCGGCGGCGGCGCCGGGCTGTCGTTCCAGACCGAGGCCGCCTACGTCAGGCCGGCCTGGCCAGCCGGTCCCGGCGATCAGCAGATGATGACCCACCTGGATATCGAGGCCGATGATCTCGACGCCGCCGGGGCCCATGCGATCGCCTGCGGTGCCGCGCTCGCCGACTACCAGCCGCAGGAGAAGGTGCGCGTCTACCTGGACCCGGCCGGGCACCCGTTCTGCCTGTGGGTGCGCTCCTAGCCCCCGGCGCAGCGGCGCCGGCCCGGTCCGGCTCGGCGGGGCAGTCCCAGCCGTCAGGCGTCCTGCGGGCGGGCGAAGGCCTCGGCGGCAAGGCGCACCACCTCGTCATGCGGGACATCACGAAGGTGCTGGTCCAGAGCCCACCGGTGGCCGAACGGGTCGATGAACTGGCCAGTCCGGTCGCCCCAGAACGCGTCGTGCAGTGGCTCGAACTCGGTCGCGCCAGCGTCGAGCGCGGCCCGGAACACGGCATCGGCATCGTCGACGGCGAGATGCAGTGCGCCGTAGGTCCCGCCGAGCGTGAGCGGCGAGACGATCCTGGCCGCGACCGCCAGCCTCCTGGCGGACCGTCAATTCGGCGATCTCGCGGTCAGCGACATCCTGGCGGCTGCCGCCGTGTCGCGCGGAACCTTCTATTTCTACTTCGACAGCAAGCACGACGTGCTCGCGGAACTCGTCCGGCGGGCGGTCGCTCAGGGACACGATGCTGCCCGGCCCTGGCTGGCGGGACCGCCGGACAAGGCGGCGGCGCTGCGCGAGGGGATCACGGCTGGCGCCCGCCGGTGGCAGGCCAACGCGCCCATCCTGCGCGCGATCGTGGAGAACTGGCGTACCGACCCGCGGCTGACCGAGCTGTGGCTGGACCAGATGAAGAGCTTCACCGATGCCGCGCTAGCGCAGATCAACAGCGACCCGGTGGCACTCGGGCGGCTCAGCGGGGTCGATATCGCCGCACTCGCCAGCTCGCTGACCTGGCTCGGCGAGCGCCTGTACTACCTCGCCGCCACCGGCACGCCCCCGTTCGATGACCAGGAGACCCTGGTCGCCACCCTGCTGCACATCTGGACATCAGCGCTGTACCCCAGCTGACCCCGCCGGCCGCTCCTTACCGGCGCCAGGCGGCACTGCGGCACGGCAGGCGGCGAGGCCGGGCGGCTCGTATATAGTCAAAATCACTGGCCAGCGCCGCGCGGCGGAGCGGACCCGGAAGTATTTGCACGGGGTATGCTATAATTTCGGCATTCTTGCTCCGGCTGACGCGGAAGGCTCCGGCAGTGACGACTCTCGCAGAGACCCCGCCGAACGTACGGAACTCCTGGGAGCGGCTCGACTCCTACCTGTCGGCGCTCGGCAGCGAGGATGCCAAGATCCTGCGCTCCGACATCGCCAGCCTGCTGTCCGATGCAAAGCCGGCCGACGGCCGGATGGCCCGGTCGCACCAGACCCGGCGGGCGATCGTCGACGCCATGCGCGCGCTGCATGCGGAGGGTGACCTGCGGCCGACGGCGCCGCGGGTGGCCGCGCGGGCCGGGGTATCGCTCCGCACGGTCTGGCAGCACTTCGCCGACATGGAGGCGCTGCTGCTCGAGGCCGGCCGGCGCGACCTGGAGGTACTGCTGCAGATCGTCCGGCCGATCGCGGCGGACCTGCCGCTTGCTGACCGAATCGAGCACTTCGCCGATCAGCGCACCCGGGTGCACGAGCAGATGACGCCCGGCTGGCGGGCGGCGCGGGTCCAGCAGCCGTTCTCACCGGAACTGCGCCGTAGCAAACGGCGGATGATCGCGCTCGCCCGGGCCGAGCTTGAGGCGGTGTTCGCCGCCGAGCTCGGGAAGCTCGCGGGCGAGCAGCGCCGGGTGCTAGCGGATTCGCTGCACGGCATCAGCATCTGGGCGTTCTGGGACTCGCTGCGAGCAGACGTCGGCCTCAGCCCTCAGCAGGCCAGGAGCAGCGTCGTCACCATCATGACCTCGCTGCTCCGCGAGGCAGGGTTCAGCATCTAGCGCGCCGGACGCCGGCCCGCGGAGGAGATCTCCGGTCCGCCGGGGCCGCCGCCTGCCCGGCCTCAGCCTCCGCGCAGGCGGGCGCGCAGCGCCTTGCGGTCCAGCTTGCCGACGCTGGTCAGCGGCAGCGCGTCGAGAATGCGGATCTCGCGCGGATACTTGTGCGCAGCGAGCCGCTCGCGGGTAAACGCGGTGAGTTCAGCGGCCGCTGCCTGCGCCTCGGGCCGCAGCGACACGAACGCCACGACCTCCTCCCCGAGCCGCGGGTCCGGCCTGCCGACCACCCCCGCCATGGCCACGGCGGGATGCTGCACCAGCACGTCCTCGACGTCCCGGGGGAAGACGTTGAAGCCGCCGCGGATGATCAGGTCCTTGATCCGGTCGACCACGTAGAGGTACCCGTCCTCGTCGAGATGGCCGATGTCCCCGGTGTGCAGCCAGCCGCCTCGCAGCGTCCGCGAGGTCTCTTCGGGGGAGTTCCAGTAGCCGGTCATCACTCCCTCCGATCGCACGCAGATCTCACCGTCCGCGCCGGGCGGCAGGTCATGCTCGGCCTCGTCGCGGATCGCGACCTGATAGCCCGGTATGGGCAGGCCGGCCGAGCCCGGCCGGTACGATCCCGGCGGGCTGACGGAGATCACCGCCCCGGACTCCGTGCAGCCATAGCCCTCGAGGACCTGGCAGCCGGGCACTCGCCGCTCCCATTGCGCACGGGTCTCGGCCGCCAGCGGCGCGGCCCCGCAATTGACGTAGACAAGCGCGGAAAGGTCAGCCTCCTCAAGCGGCTGGGCGAGCAGCATCTGAATCATTGCCGGAACGACTGCAGTGCGCTGCACTCGGTATCGCTGCGCCATTGCCAGCCATTCCGCTGGATCGAACCAGCGCTGCAGCACGGCAATCCCGGGTTCGGTGGCATGAAAACCGACCAGCGTGACGATCATTCCATAGGCGTGCGAAAGTGGCAGCGGCACCAGCGTCCGGGTAATTCCGGGCTCCTGCGAGGCCTCATGCGAGCTCCCGGCGCAATAGTAAAGGTTGCGGTGGGAGAGCATGACGCCCTTCGACCTGCCGGTGGTGCCGCCGGTATACATCAGCGTCGCGAGATCATCGTCGGACCGCAGGGTGACACTGCCGGGCGCGGCCGCCTCAAGCTCGGCGAAGTCGATGGCGCTGACATGCGCGGGAAGCTGCCCGGGTGAGCCGCCGCCGACCACGATCACCTGGCGCAACGCAGGCGCGCCGGCCGCTGCGGCCGTCACCGTGGCGAGCAACTCGGGCGTCGTGATCACGGCGGCGGCGCCCGAGTCCGCCAGGATGTGCTCGAGTTCCGCCGGGGTCACCAGGAAAACGACCGGCGTGACGACCGCGCCCGCCCGCCAGATGGCGTTGTAGGCGATCGCGACCTCCGGGCAGTTCGCCATCAGGATTACCACCCGGTCACCAGCGCAGATGCCGAGGCTGGCCAGCCCCGCGCCGGCCCGGCGCGCCCGGTCGAACAACTGGCCGGAGCGGTAGTGCGTGCCCTCGAAGATCAGGGACTCGTGGTCACCGAGGCGCTCGAATGATCTCTCGGCCAGGAGCGCGAGGTTATGGCTGGTCCGCGGCGCCCCGGCGACCATGTTCCGGTCTGCTGACATCACCCTTTAATAATCACCCGCCCGCCCGGCGTCAAGGTGCGGGCGCGGTGCGGTACGGAGTTGACCCGTGACATTGCGCCCAAAGTGTTGCGAACGGATACTTTATTTTTTGCACGCCCAGTGCTAACGTCACCGTGCATGCACCCGGGGGAGGCACCCGAGGAGGGCGGATGACCGAGGACCAGCAGCTCCGGGGCCGATGGGGCCCGCTCGCCGGAGAGCTGCACCGCGCCATGGATCCGCCTTTCGGAGAACGCGCTCTCGCCGCGTGCGATTTCACGACATGACGTGCCGGCGATGCGCGACGACGGCCTGCGCAAGCGGCCGGAGCCGACGCCGGGAATGGCCAGGCCCAGCTGAATTCAACACCGCCGCCCATTGCCCCGAGATTGCGGCCTTCGTGCGCGAGTGCCGCTCCTGTATTGCATCACCTGCGGACTGAAACTGGCTTGAGACAACGGGCACTCGCCCCACAGGAGGACTCCGAATGACACGTCATCTCGCTGGCCGGGTCAAGGGACCGGCCACTGTCTTTGCCCTGCTCGCGATGGCGTTCGTCTCCGCCTGCAGTGGTTCCAGCGGTTCACCCGCGGCCACCAAGAGCACTGCCCCGGCGCCGAGCGGTCAGCAGGCACCGACGGCCAGCGTGGCCGGCCAGCAGCAATCCGCGAAGCTGCAGGCGCTGTACAAGGGCACCCTGAAGTCGCCGTCGACGGCCTCCCGCCCGGCGGTCAAGGGCAAGAAAATCGTCATCATCTCGGCCGGCCAGTCGTCGATCAGCTCGTCGGTGCCGGTCAATGCTGCCGAGGCCGCGGCCAAAGCCATCGGCTGGCAGGTCAGTGTCTACGACGAGCAGCTCAACCCGGCCAACGCGCCCGGCCTGATGCGGCAGGCGATCAGTTCCGGGGCCGACGGCATCATCCTGGACGCCACCGACTGCCCCACGGTGAAGGGCCCGCTGCAGGAGGCGAAGGCGCGCGGCGTCGTCGTGGTCGGGATCTACAGCTTCGACTGCAATGACCCCGCCTTCGGTGCCGGCGGCAAGCCGCTGTTCACCGGCAACATCGACTACGGCGTCGCCACCGGCCGCGCGATCGACAAGTTCACCGAGTCCTACGGTGCCGCGCAGGCCGACGCGATGATCGCGGCCACCGGCGGCAAGGCCCAGGTCATCTACTTCAACGACCCCGAGTTCGTCGTGCTGAAGTACACCGGCCAGGGCTTCCTCAACGAGATCGCCAAGTGCTCCGGCTGCAAGGTCGTCGACAAGGTGCAGTTCACCGGCACCGAACTCGGCTCCGTGCTGCAGCAGAAGGCCGCCACGGCGCTGCTGCAGCACCCGGAGGCCAACGCGGTCAAGAGCCCGTACACCGCGGCCACGATCCTCGGCATCGCGCCTGCGGTCGCCCAGAGCGGCCGGGTCGGCCAGATCTACGTGATGGGCGGCGAGGGCTTCCAGCCCGAGCTCGACCTGATGCGGGCGCACCAGGGCGTGAACGGGGCGATGATCGCGCCGTCCGACTGGACCGGATTTGCCGCCATCGACACGATGAACAGCCTCTTCCGGCACCAGAAGCCCGCCTACTCCGGGCTCGGCTGGCAGCTCGTCGACGCGACGCACAACCTGCCGGCGTCCGGCCCGTTCGTCTCCAGCATCAACTACAAGGCGATCTACGAGAAGGCCTGGGGCGTCGGCCAGTGACCGATGCCGCTGGAGGAGACCGGGCGCTCGCGCTGAGCGCCCGGTCACTCAGCAAGGCCTACTCCGGCACGCTCGCGCTGGACGGGCTCGACCTGGACGTGCGGGCCGGCGAGATCCACGCGCTGCTCGGCGGCAACGGCTCGGGCAAGTCGACCGCGATCAAGATTCTCGCCGGGGTGGTGACGGCCGAGCCGGGCGGCTGGATCGAGGCGGGCGGCCAGGGCGGCCGGGCCGAGCACTGGAGCCCGGTGCTGGCGCACGCCGCCGGGCTGCGGTTCGTGCACCAGCAGCCTGCCGTCTTTCCCGAGCTCACGATCGCCGAGAACCTCGCCCTGGGAGAGGGCTTCCCGACCGGGGCCGGGCGCCGGATCAAGTGGGCCGTGCTGCACCGCAGGACCGCAGAACTGCTCGCGCGCTACCACATCGCGGCCACGCCGACGACGCCGCTCGGCGCGCTTGCCGCGGTCGACCGGAGCCGGGTCGCCATCATCCGGGCCCTGCAGGACAGGGACGAGGCGGACAGCGGCGTGCTCGTGCTGGACGAGCCGACGGCTGCGCTGCCCGGCCCGGAGGTCGAACAGCTGCTGACCGCGCTGCGCCGCTACGCGGCCGCTGGCCAGACGATCCTCTACGTCAGCCACCGGCTGGACGAGGCGCTGTCCGTCGCGGACCGGGTCACGGTGCTGCGGGACGGCCGCAAGGTCGCGACCGTCGATACCGCCGGCCTGACCGAGGGGCGGCTGATCGAGCTGATCGTCGGGCGCCCGATTGAGCGCTTGTTCCCGGCCGTCGCCCAGGACCTGCACGACGAGGCCGTGCTGACCGTGCGCGGGGCGTGCGGCGGCCCGCTGCTCGGCGTCGACCTTTCCGTCCGCAAGGGCGAGGTGCTCGGCATCGCCGGGCTGCTCGGCAGCGGCCGGTCCGAGCTGCTCCGGATGATCTTCGGCGCGTACCCCATGATGGCGGGCCGGCTGACGCTGGACGGCAAGCCGTACCAGGCCGAGTCACCGTCGGCGGCGATGTCCGCGGGCGTCGCCTATGTGCCGGAAGAGCGGCAGGCCGACGCGCTGTTCCACGCCGAGAGCGTGCGGCACAACCTGTCGGCCGGCCAGGCGGGTGCGTACTTCCGCCGGCTGCTGTTCCGGCACGGCCAGGAGCGCAGGGATACCAGCACGTCGATCAGCGAGTTCCTGGTCCGGGCCGCGTCCGACCGGCAACCGGTGCAGACCCTCTCCGGCGGGAACCAGCAGAAGGTCGTGATCGCCCGCTGGCTACGGCAGCGGCCGCGGCTGCTTTTGCTCGACGAGCCGACGCAGGGCGTGGACGTCAGCGCCCGCAGCGAGATCTACCAGCTTGTCCGGCGCGCCACGGCCGCCGGCACCAGCGTGCTGCTCGTCGCCAGCGACCTGGAGGAACTCGCTCACGTCAGCGACCGCGTCGCGGTGCTGAAGGGCGGCCGCATCGCGGCCGTGGTCGAGCAGCCGCTGGATGCCCATCAGCTGACCGAGCTTGTCAATGTCTCGGAGGCGGCATGACATCGGATAAAACGGAGGCGAGCATGGCCAGTGCCGTCCCCCCGGCCGGCAGCGCGGCGGCGGCCGATGGCACGGCTCCGCCCGACAGCACAGCGGTGACCGGCGAGGGGGCGGTGGCCGGCGAGGGGGCGGTGGCCGGCGAGGGGGCGGTGGCCGGCG
>Ga0137373_10002068_pt1 | contig 21942 bp, 20 predicted proteins | sample SagtaG_5_FD_104912 | JGI IMG/M metagenome (GOLD analysis project Ga0137373, IMG submission 104912) | Vadose zone soil microbial communities from Sagehorn Ranch, Mendocino, California, USA - Sage1_R_80_16 metaG | ecosystem: Environmental > Terrestrial > Soil > Vadose zone | place: USA... | reverse complement strand
GACTCGCTGGCCGAGCGGCTGGAGGCGGTCCACGAGCGGGCCCGCTCGGAGGCAGCGGCGACCCCAGCGCGACCCAGTAGCGCCCCGACCGTGGTCCAGATAGGAAAAGCCGCAGGTCAGTGACCTGCGGCTTTGGTGGAGGTGGGGGGACTCGAACCCCCGTCCCACGACGTCGTCCCAGGGCTTCTCCGAGCGCAGCCACCGGGTTGATCTCGGACCTGGGTTGTCCGGTGGCACCGCATCCAGGTCCCAGCCCGCTTAGATGTTCCCGAACGGGAGCGGGCACCCCGATCGGGTGGAGCCTGCTATCGACGCCCGACCCGCTCCCACAGGCGAAAGAGCGGCGGACGGCCACCTAAGAAACCTTAGGCAGCGAGCGCGTAGTTGTTCTTGGCGCTTGTTGTTTCGCGGTTTGATACGGAGCCCCGCGAACTCCGGCTCGCTTCCCCTGAGTCGATCCGCCACGGTCGAACCCAGGCACCCCCATATGTAGTTGTTCAGAATGCTTCCCGGCGACCGCCGGGCACCCCCATTGTAGCGTCCCGCGCCGCCGCGACGTTCCGAGTCGAGGTCAGCCGCGGGTCCGGACCTTGCGGATCCTGTCCATCTCGCGGGCGGCGTCCCGCTTGGCGATGGCCTGGCGCTTGTCATAGGCGCGCTTGCCCTTGGCCACGCCGAGCTCCACCTTGACCAAGTGGTGCTTGAAGTACAGCCGCAGCGGCACCAGCGTCAGGCCGCGCTCGGCGACGCGGCGCGCGAGCTGGTCGATCTCCTTGCGGTGCAGCAGCAGCTTGCGAGGGCGGACCGGCTCGTGCCCTTCGTAGCCTATGTGGGAATAGGCGGGGATCTGCATGTGCAGGATCACCTCGCCGCGCTCCACCTCGGCGTAGGCGTCCTGCAGCGAGGCTCGGCCCTCCCGCAGGGTCTTCACCTCGCTACCGCGTAGCTGGATCCCCGCCTCGATGGTGTCGAGGATCTCGTAGTCGTGCCGGGCACGCCGGTTCGTGGCCACCGTGCCCGGCGGCTCCCGTCTGGGCAAGGCTCGCCTCGTCCTCCCGTCGTCCGCCGGCCCTTACACGCGCACGTACTTGCGCAGCGCCAGGATGCTCGAGAGCGCGGAGGCGACCACCCCGAGGAACAGCAGGACCACGAAGGACTCGTACAGCTCGTGCCTGCCTGCGATCGGCAGGAGCTGAAGGATCGAGACCTGGTGGCGCACCCGGTCGAGGTACAGCATCCCCGCTCCGAGCAGCCCGAACGCCACCAGGGTACCGAGCAGTCCCGCGACGACGCCCTCGGCCAGGAACGGCAGCCGGATGTAGGTGTTGCTCGCCCCGACCAGCTTCATGATCTGGGTCTCCTTGCGGCGCGCGAAGGCGGCGACGCGCACCGTCACCACGATCAGCACCACCGCGGCGCCGCCGAGCACGCCCGACAGCACGAAGAAGGAGATCTTCGCCAGGTTCAGGATGGCGAACAGCCGCTCCACCAGTCTGCGCTGGTCGACCACGGAGTCGATCCCCGCGTTGCAGATCTCCTTGCCGCGCGAGTCGGTCCTGCCGGAGCAGAACAGGTCGTGGACCTGGTCGAACTGGTTGGGGTCGCGGAGCTTCACCCGGAAGCTCTCGGGCAGCACCGTGGGAGTGACGTTGCGCACCATGTCCGGGGAGTCGCGGAACTGGTCCTTGAAGCGCCCGTACGCCTGCTGCTGCGACTCGTAGAAGACGCGCTCGACGGCGGGCAGCTCGCGGATCTGGCTGCCGACGCTGCCACGCTGCTGGCTGGTGATGCCCTTGGCAAGGAAGACCGACACCTCGATCTTGTCCGACCAGTACCCACCCCAGAGGTTGACCTGCTTGCCCGCGAGCAGGGCGATCCCGAACAGGGTGAGGCTGATCGCCACGATGATCACCATGGCGCCTGCCAGCAGCAGGTTGCGCCGGAACCCCCGGTAGGCCTCGAAGAGGATGTATCTGAGCCTAGCCAAGGTCGTACACCCCCCGCTCCTGGTCGCGGATGACCTTGCCGTGCTCCAGCTCGATGACACGCTTGCGCATCGTGTCGACGATGCGCTCGTCGTGGGTTGCCATCAGTACGGTCGTGCCGGTCCGGTTGATGCGCTCGAGGAGCTTCATGATGTCCTGCGAAGTGCTCGGGTCGAGGTTCCCGGTGGGCTCGTCGCAGAGCATCAGCAGCGGGCGGTTGACGAACGCGCGCGCGATCGAGACACGCTGCTGCTCGCCGCCTGACAGCTCGTGCGGGAAGCGCTCGGCCTTGTCGTGGAGGCCGACCAGCTTGAGCACTTCGGGAACAGTGCGATAGATGGAGTGGCGCCGCGCGCCGATCACCTCGAGGGCGAAGGCGACGTTCTCGCGCACGGTCTTGTTGGGCAGGAGCTTGAAGTCCTGGAACACACAGCCGATTGCGCGGCGCAGCGCCGGGACCTTCCAGGAGGCCAGTCGGTTCAATTCCTTGCCGGCCACCCACATGCGACCCGCGCTGGGCCGCTCCTCCTTGATCAGCAGGCGGATGAAGGTCGACTTGCCGGAACCGGACTGGCCGACGACAAAGACGAACTCGCCCTTGCCGATATCTACCGAAACGTCGTCAAGGGCGATGACGTCGTTGCCGTACACCTTCGTGACGTGGTCGAGTTTGATCACGCTGCGAGCAACCTTTCGCTCTGGGGCTCCACATGGCTGGGGGGTGGGCTGGAGCCCGCGTGGCCATCGGCCGAGGCGAGACATTATCAAACCTGGAGGCGGAGCACCTATTCGGGGCGGCGAAAATGCGGGGCGCGCCGGCCCCGGGACACGCTCAGCCGGCGTCAGACCGCTTCGGCGGTCTGACGCCGGATGCCAGTCGCCTGAAGGAGCCGGGCAGCGCCGGCAGGACCAGGATGGCGAGGCCAAAGGCGGTGAATGCCTTGCCGGCGATCTCGACCGAGGTGTCGCGGTAGACAAGGCGGACGTGCGCCTGGGTCGGCACCACCACCATCAGCCCGGGCGAGAGCAGCCACGGCCCCTTGGCCCCCTCGGCGTGCCAGTTCGGGAAGTAGGAGACTTTCACGACGTGCGGCTCGCCGATGCGGTCGGTGGTGAAGTCGATGGCCTGGTCTGTCATAGTCGACGGGATCGTGCCCGGACGGGCCAGGGCCTGCCTGGGCAGGGCGGTGACCGGCAGCCTGCCAGGGTCGGCGAAGGCGGCCCTGGCGGCCGGGTCACGCTTGGAGGCGAACGCCAGCGGGGTGTCGAGCCAGCTCGCGTTGCGGTACCAGGTGAGCGCGTTGTCGCGCCAGTCCGGGTCGTCGAACAGCACCGGCTTGTAGGACGGCACCTCCACCAGATGCCCGTCACCGACCTCGTAGATGGTGAACCTGCCGCTGGTCGCCACGACCGGCAGGTGGGCCTTGCGGGCCGCCCCCTTTGCCTGGTTGGTGTAGGCCACGTACCAGCGCACTCCGAACATCCGCAGGTGCCGCAGGCCGGTCGGGAAGTCGAAGCCGGGATACTGCACCCCCGGCACCGCCTGGGTCGCGGTCTGCGACGTCTCAGCCTGGTTGATGAAGTGGAACGGCCCGTTCAGGGAGGACTCGATCAGCAGGCCCTCCATGGTTGGCTGCTTGGTGAACACCGGGATGTTCTCGAGCGTGCGGGTCGTGCCGAAGCGCTCGTAGTCACGGTTGAACTCCCACATGACCCGGCCCTCCGGCAACCGGTTCAGGGTGCTGAACAGCGCGGTCGCCTCTGACCAGCCAGGCTTCACCTCGAAGCCGGAGTAGTTGTAGTCGGTCCAGCCGGGGATGTAGCCGTTGGCCCGGCCGGAGGACGGGTAGGACGCCACGATCGGCGTCAGCGCCAGGATCAGCACCACCAGGACGTAGCCGATCTGGACCGGCAGCCGCACGCCGCGCTGGAGGAGAGCGACCACCCGGCCAACTATCGCCGTTGCCCCGTAGGCGGCCACCAGCAGCTCGCACAGGTAGATCAGCGGTAACAGGCGGGCGTTCCACAGCGCGCCGCCGGGCACCAGCCGCGGCAGGGCCACGTAGACGAAGGCGGCCACCATCGCTGGCCAGGCGAACAGCAGGATGCGGCGCTCGCCGCGCGCGATCGCCACGGCCAGCCCGATCACGGTCAGGATCAGGTAGGGCCGGAGCGGGTCCGGCAGCAGGTAGCTGTAGTTGGTGAGCTGGTCCCACTTCATGTGCGCTGTGTAGGGCTGGCGCACGATGAAGGTCAGGCCCCAGAACGCCGACAGGCAGAAGGCCAGCCCGTAGATCCGGGCGAGCCGCCACAGCGCGCGCCCGACCGCCGCCAGCGGCAGCCGGAGCAGCAGCACCGAGCTGGCGATGATCAGCGAGATGGTGGTCAGGATGTGGGTCAGCACCACTCCGGCCGTCAGCACGCTCGCCAGCCGCCAGCCCTTGCCGTCCTCGACCGACCGGTACACCACCGCCATCGCCAGTGGCAGCAGCGCGAAGCTCAGGGCGAAGGGGAACTCCCCCGCCATGGTGCTGGCGATGTTGCCGCCCCAGATGTTGAACTGGTCGGTCTGCCCGGGGCCGATCTGGCTCATGAGCAGGAAGACCACGCTGGCACACGCGGCCAGCAGCGGCGCCGGCTCGCGCAACCGCAGCACGCGAAAGGCTCCCCAGCAGGTCAGCGGGAGCAGGAGCGGTCCAAGCGCGGTGATCAGCTTGAAGGCGATCTCGTTGCCGAGCAGTGGGGTGAGCGCGGCGATCGCCAGGTACGGCAGGGGAAAGTAGAAGGTGAGCATCGGGATGCCCGCGAACCACCCTGGCGCCCAACCGGTGAGCTGCCATCGTGGCAGCAGACCCTTGCGCAGGAACGTATCGATGTAGTGGTGCGATCCCATGTCCCCGCCCGCGGCGGTGGTGCGGGACAGGATAAGGTTCAGGTGCAGGATCTTTACGAGGACGACGTAGATGGCGACGAACCCGATCACCGTGAGAACCCGGTGCACCAGCGTCGCCCGGGCATGGGCCGCTGCGAGCCCTTTCTGTCGCGGCTGCTGCCGTGGGGCTGCGATCGTTGCCAAGCCTGCTCCTCGAGACTCGAAAGGTTTGTGCCTATGAAAGCAGGAACGGCGTGGTAATGCCGCCGTCGGTCGCATCCCACGCGGCAGGCACGCTCCCTCCGTGGGCTGGGGCGTGGCTCCCCGCTGGCGACCTCTCGCTCGCGGGCGACCGGACCGCGACGGTGTCGTTCGACCGGGAGGGCCGCTGCCGGCTGCTGCTGGTGCTCGATCGCGAGATCGACGAGGACGACGTGAGCGCCCTGGAGGAGGCAGCCGACGCCCTGCCATACCTCCAGCTCGGCGACCTGGAGGACGGCGCGGGCTACCCGGCGCGCCACGCCGACGCGTTCGCCCTGCCGCAGCCGTTGCCGGGCCTCGCCTTCAACTCCAGCGCGCAGGTCGAGCTGGTCGCCCGGCCGGGCGGCCGCCACCTGCCAGGCCGCATCGGCAGCTTCGGCCTGCCCACCCGGACCATCTTCGTCCCGGTCGAGGACGAGGCGGCACCTGAGGCTGACGCGGAGGGGAAGGCGGAGGCGCCGCCGACCTCGGCCGCGGCGGTTGAGACGGCCCCGGCGGTCGCCCCGGTGGAGCGGGCCCTCGCGGAGGTCGGGCGGCGGCTGCGGGCGCTGACCGGCCTCGAGGGCACGACCCTGTGCCTGATCGCGCTCGGCGTCGTCCTGGCCGGGTTCGTGGTGGTGTTCGTACGCCAGACGTGGGGCCTCCACCAGCACTTCGGCACCTACGGTTTCGACCTCGGCATCTACGACCAGGGCACATGGCTGCTGTCCCGGCTGCGCAGCCCGTTCGTCACCGTGCGCGGTCTCAACCTGCTCGGCGAGCACGCCTCCTACATCCTCATCCTGGTCGCGCCGCTGTACCGGCTCTGGGCCGACCCGCGGCTGCTGCTCCTGCTCCAAGTGGTCGCCCTGGCGGTCCCCGCGGTGGTCGTCTACCGCCTCGGCACGCGGCACCTCGGCAACCCGGCGGCCGGGCTTGCCGTGTCCGTCGCCTACCTCGCCTTTCCGGCGATGCAGTGGGCGCTCACCTGGCAGTTCCATCCCGAGACCCTGGCCGCCGCGTTCCTCGCCCTGGCCGCGCTCGACGCCGACGAGCGGCGCCCACGGCGCATGGCCGTCTGGCTCGGCCTCGCCCTGCTGTGCAGGGAGGACGTCGGCCTGATGGTCGCCGGGTTCGGAGGACTGCTGATGCTCACCGGCCGGCGGGACGTCGGGCGGCGCGTGGTGATCGCCGGCCTGGCCTGGTGGGTGCTCGCCACCTTCCTGTTCATCCCGTGGGCCAACGGCCGCCAGACCAACCTCTTCGAGCTGAACTACGGCATCAAGGGGGCGGGGCCGATCGCGCTGCTGCGGGCCCTGCCGACCATGACCGGCCGGGCGCTTGCCACGGCGCTGTCCAATCAGGGCATCGTCTATCTGCTGCTCGTGATGGTGCCGCTGCTCGGGCTGCCGCTGCTCGCGCCACGGGCGCTGCTGCCGGTGGCGCCCGCGCTCTTCCTCAACCTGGCGGCTGTCCCGCCCGAGCAGCACCAGATCCGCTACCAGTACCTGGCCACCTCGGCGGTGTTCCTGGCCCTCGCCGCGGTCGCGGGCCTGCAGGTCGTGGCCATCCGGCGCCGCGCGCTGTTCGCGCCCGCGCTGATCGCGCTGGTGGTGGTCGCCGTCGGCATGGACCAGCGCTACGGGCCGGCTCCCTGGTCGAGGGACCCGGTCGTCGGCATGGCCTCGGCCGCGGACGCCCCCCGGCAGCAGGCGCTCGCGCTGATCCCGCCGGACGCGCCGGTCAGCGCCCAGTTCAACCTGGTCCCGCACCTCACCAACCGCACCAGGATCTACGAGTTCCCGAACCCGTTCCGCGCGGCGAACTGGGGGCTCGACGGCGACGCCCACCCTGCCGAGGACCAGCAAGCACTGCGCTACGTGATCGTGGACCGCAGCCTGCTCGACAAGGACCAGCAGGCCCTCTTCCAGGACCTTCAGGCCAGCCCGGACTGGAAGATCAAGTTCGACTCGAGCGGCGTCGTGCTGCTCGAGCGCCGCGGCAGCCCTGGACCGCCGCCATGACCACGCTGAGCATCGTCTTTCCCTGCTTCGACGAGGCCGAGCGCCTGCCGCACACCTTCGAGCGCTACCTGGCGCACTTCCCGGCCGACCCGGCGGCGATCGAGTTCGTGGTCGTCGACGACGGCTCCAGCGACGACACGTTCGCGGTCGCCGAGCAGATCGCCGCCCGCGACCGGCGGGTGCGGGTGCTGCGCGCCGCGTCCAACCATGGCAAGGGCTTCGCAGTCCGCACCGGCGTGCTCGCCGCCAGAGGCGATTGGGTGATCTTCACCGACGCGGACGGCTCCTACGGGCCTGACGAGGTCGAGCAGGTGGTGCGCGCGCTCGAGCAGGCGCCGGTGGCGATCGGCGTCCGCCCTGCCGTCGGGCGACGTGAGGCCGTCCAAAGGACCGCAGCACCCGCCGAGGGCGCCCGAGGTGCCGATGCCGAGGGCACCGGAGCCTCGGCCGGGGTCCAGGGCGCAGGACTGCGCCGCCTGGCCAGCCGGGTCTTCAACCTCGCCATGCGACTGGAGCTCGGCCTGCCCTTCCACGACACCCAGTGCGGCCTGAAGGGCTTCCGGCGCGAGGTGGCCGCGGACCTGTTCGGGCGCAGCCGCCTCGACGGCTTCGCCTTCGACGCGGAGATCCTGCTCCTCGCCAAGCGGCTCGGCTACGAGGTGGCCGAGGTGCCGGTACAGCCCACCGATCGTGACGGCAGCAAGGTCCGGCTGTCAGTGGACGCGCTGCGGATGCTCAGGGAGGTGTGGTCGGTCCGGCGGGCAGCCGCACGGGGCGCCTACGACCAGGTCGGCGGTCAGACCCGGCTCCGCGACCACGCCGGCTGACGCTCGCCGCCGGCCGGTGCCGCCGCGACCCGGTCGGGCGCCATGAACACCCAGCGCTTGTAGCTCGTGAAGCGGAACAGCATGCCCAGCACCAGGCCACCGAACTGGGCGATGTTGAACCACAGCACGCCGTCCTTGCCCAACGGCACCCGCACCAGCCAGATGCAGGCCAGCGCGATCACCAGGCCGACCCCGTTGAGCAGGAAGAACAGTGTGTACTCGCGGGCGATGCCGGTGCGGGCGCGATGCCGGAAGGTCCAGTACCGGTTCATGAAGTACGCGGAGGTCGCCGCGACGACCACCGAGAGCGTCTTGGCGAGGTACTGGTTGGTGTGGAGGCCGACGTGGAGGGCGTTGGCCAGTCCAAAGTCGAGGACGGTGTTGAAGGCGCCGACGATGCCGAACTTGGTGAGCTCGTGGACGAGATGCCGCCAGCGCTGGTAGAGGCCCATCACGAGGCTCATGCGGCAGCACCGGCCCGCGCCGGCGTCACCGAGGGCATCGGCACGCTGTCCATCAGGTCGACGAGATCGGGCAGATTGGATCGCAACGAAAGCTCCTGAAGCAGGACGGGTTCTTAACCCTAGCGTATGCAACCAGGTAGAGAAGTGGCGCCGGATCACGAATCGGCATCGGTCCCGGCGGCAAAGCTCATCGGGTCAGTAAACCAGAGATGAGGCCAGACGTCCCATCCCGGCATCTCCGTCCCCCTCTGTCCCCTCTTGTCCCCTCCTTGTCTTTATCGGAGGCTCGGCCCTCAGCCGGGCGCACCGGAGCCGGGTGCGCCGGAGCCGGCGCCCGCGCTCGGTGCCGCGGCCTGGGAGCGCCGCCGCCAGGCCGCCCAGGCGGCGAGCACCGCCACGGTGAGCAGCGTGCCGGCCACGCCGAACCGGTCCCACCCATCGGAGCGGAACTCGAGTGCAACCCTGCTCGACCCCGCCGGCAACGGGACCGTCAGCAAGCCGTCCCGCGACCGTCCAGGCCGGACCGGCAACCCGTCCACGGTGGCATGCCACTTGGGCGACCACGCAACCGCGGCCATGGCCACCGCCGGCCGGTCGCTCCGCACCAGCGCCACCACCTGCTCCGGGCGCACCTCGAGCATGCTCACCTCGGCCTGGCCGCCCGTGCTGAGCAGCGACCCCACCGCCGGGAACCCCGGCTTTGGCAGCACGGCCAGCACCGCCATCGGCTCCTGCCGCCACAGGAGCCGGAAGCGCGGCGAGGACAGCATCGCGAAGGCCGCCTGGTCGTAGGTCACCGCGACGTGGCTGACGCCCAGGCGCAGCAGCTCATCGGCTGCCTGGTCAGGAGGCTGGCCGGTCATACGGTCCGGCTCGTAGTCCGGACCGGGCGTGGTCGACGACTCCACGTTGAAGATGTTCAGCGTGTCACGCCCCGACGCCCACGCCAGCCAGAAATCCGGGTGGGAGACACCGGTGGTGGTCAGCTCCCGCGGGAAGTCACGCTGCGTCGCGAACCGCGCCCCGACCGGGACGACCACAGACAGCTCGGTCGCCAAGGCCTGGAGCTGCGGAGTCGGCGCCTGCTGCCGCACCACGCCGCGGACCGAGCCGCTGGCGACCACCAGCGCCACCGCACAGCCAAGCGCCGCGGCCTCCCCCAGCCAGCGCCACAGCCGGCCCCGGGTGACCTGGGCTATCCGGCCGAGCAGCGCGGCCAGCGGCAGCACCGCGATCACCCCGACATACCCCAGACCGCGGTTCATCAGCTGGAGGCTGACCAGGTTGCTCGGGTCCCACCGCAGGAACAGGTCGGCGATCACCAGGTACAGGAGCGGCGCGGCCACCAGCCCGAGCGCCCAGCGCCGGCCCTGGACCACCCGCCACACCCCGAACAGCCATCCCACCAAGACGAACCAGACGATCCCGCGCTGGAACAGCACCGTCTCGTGGAAGATCTGCCCAAGGCGCTCGAGCAGTGTGGGGTTCGGCCAGGAGGTGAGGATGCCGCGCAGGTCCCGGTGAGCCAACGAGGGCACCAGCCAGAACGACGCCAGCCCCGCCGCCAGCCCCGCCGCCGCAGCCAGGCGCCCCACCAGGCGCGCCGACAGCCGGTCGGTGATCAGGTAGGTCGGCAGGACGATCAGCAGGAACGGGACCAGGATCACCGCGGCGATGGCATGGGTGATGAACATGGCGGCCATGGCCGCCCCGGCGAACAGCACCCAGCCGGTCCTCGGGTCGGCCACCACCCGCAGGATCCCGCCGAACGCCAGGCAGAAGAACACCCCGCCGAGCTGGTTCGGGATCAGGCCGGAACCGAAGGTGCCTGGCAGTCCCACGCCGCCGAACGGGCTCGACACGCACAGCGAGAGGATCGCCGCCAGCCCCGCGGCCCGCGGGTCCAGGTCGAACGACCGCGCCAGGAAGGCCACGCTGAGCGGCAGCGCGACCACGGCCAGCACCGCCGCGACCTTGAACGCCCCGGCGACGGAGACCAGCCCGAGGCCCAGCGAGTGGACCAGCGCGACGAGCCAGGTGAACCCCGGGCCGTAGAAGAGGAACTGCTGGTAACCCAGGCCGAACTGCGGCTGCCAGCCGTCCAGGCGCGGCAGCAGCTCGCGGATGCTGAACTCGGCCCGCACCAGGTGGGCCATGGTGTCGTCGCCCACAGGCTGCCCCGGCCCCCACAGGCCCGCCAGCATCCACAGGGCGAGGGCGACCGCCGCCATCAGGCTCGCCGCAACGGCGATCCGTGGCACGCGCCGTCGAGCCTGGACGGCCCCCTCCGCCGCCTCGGGTGCCTCGGGTGCCTCGGACCCGGGCCTTCCCCGCGCCGCGGCCAGGTCGCCACGCGGCGCCGGCGGGGCCTTGGATCCTGTCGGCGCCGGACGGTCGGTCATGGACGTGGCTCCCCCGAGCTGAATCGCGCGGACGGCACGACCATAAGCAACCTCCGGACGGCAGAGCAACCGCAACCGCCCAACCCGCACCGCGCACCGCCTACGCCGGGCCGCCACCGGCCCGTTCGGCGGCGCGGCGGCGCAGCTCGGCGGCCACGAACTGGTCGAGCTCGCCGTCGAGCACAGCATTCACGTTGCCGGTCTCGATCCCAGTGCGATGGTCCTTGACCATCTGGTAGGGATGCAGGACGTAGGAGCGGATCTGGTTGCCGAAAGCGATCTCCCCCCGCTCGCCGCGCAGCGCCGCGAGCTGCTGCTCCCGCTCCTTCCGCGCCCGTTCGGCCAAACGCGCAGCGAGAATCTTCAGCGCAATGGTCTTGTTGGCGAGCTGGGACCGCTCGTTCTGCACCGCGACAACGATCCCGGTCGGCAGATGGGTGATGCGCACCGCCGAATCGGTGGTGTTGACCCCCTGGCCCCCCGGCCCCGACGAGCGGAAGATGTCGATCCGCAGATCGCCCTCGTCGATCTCCGGGGCGTCCTCGTCCTCAAGCACCGGAATCACGTCGACCGCCGCGAACGAGGTATGCCGCCTCCTCGCCTGATCGAACGGAGAGATCCGCACCAGCCGGTGAGTACCCGCCTCAGCCGACAGCAGGCCGTAGGCCCGCGGACCCTCAACCGTCACGGTCACCGACTTGATACCGGCCTCGTCGCCCTCCTGGTAGTCGTTGACCGTGACCTTGAAGCCGCGCCGCTCCGCCCACCGGGTCATCATGCGCCAGAGCATCTCGGCCCAATCCTGCGACTCCGTACCGCCCGCTCCCGGATGGATCGTGGCGATCGCGTCCCGGTCGTCATGCTCACCGCTCAGCAGCGCCAGAATCTCGAGGTCCTCGATCTCCCTACCGAGCGCCGCAAGGCCCTGGCGGACCTCCAACGCCGAGGCGTCGTCGTCCTCCTCCAGCGCCAGCCCGTTCAGCGTCTCGAGGTCGGAGAGCTGCCGCGACAGCCGCTCGACCTCACCGATGTCCCCCTCGACCGCCGCCAGACGACGCATGACCCTGCGAGCGCGGTCGGCGTCTCCCCACAGGTCCGGCGCCGACGCCTGCTCCCGCAGCGTGCCCAGCTCACGCCGCTTGGCGTCCAGGTCAAAGGAACTCCTTAGCGTCCGCGAGGCGCCTGGCCAGCGCCGCGAGCTCCGGGGCATGATCGGTCGGCATCGTCTTCCAGCGCTCCTGCCATCACTCGAACCTGACGTGCGGTACAACAACCCTCCCATCCTACCGGCCGCGGACCCCCCTCTCACACGTCCAGCCAGCACCCCGCCCGTCGCTCACTCAAGCCACCACCTCAGCCGTCGCGGTCGCGCGGCCACCGATCACCGGTGCCACCAAGTGCAGAAGCCGCAGGAACGCCACCGGAGCGACAGCTCGCAGCTCCACCGTCACCCGCGGCCCACCACGCGATCCCAGGCGCCCAGAAGGCCGACCCACCCGGACCGCGGCGACCGACACCCCCTCGACCCCCGAGTCACCAGCCACGTCGTCCAGGTAGCGCCGCACAGTCGCCGCAGCCTGCCCCTCCGCCAGCTCGATCCGACGGCCGTCGCTGGCGTAGAAGGCCCGCAGGTCGATCTCGCTCGCCGCGGCGATCGCCGCCCCGTCCGCCAGGTTGTTCAGCGCCCGGTGCCCCAGAAACCAGTTGGAAGCGTCCCATCCCAGCCCCAGCACCATCAGGACGAGCACGACCAGGCCGATCAGGAAGACCACCATCTGACCCTCCTCGTGGCGTACGGCCACACACCCCCCGGCCCTCCCCCGACCGCCACCCACGCCAGCCGCCGTCACGGGCCCAGCCCCCGGTAGCGGTCCACACGGGTGTGATGCGTGGCCCCCACCTGGAAGTCCGGGCCGGCGATCGCGCCAACGAATGGCACACGAGCGACCGGAACCCGATAGGTCACCACCACGGTCACCTCCGTCCCCGGACCAAGCGCCCCAGCGCAACCGGACGGCACCCCAGCCGGGCAACCCGCCCGCAGCGCAAGGTGAGCCCGCGGGTCCCCCGCGGCATAGCCGAAGTTGCGCATGACGTCCCCGAAGGCGACGTCCGCCCGCCCAAGCGCCTCGGCGGGGTCCGAAGCCGTCACGTACACCCGGCCAACCTCGCGGGCCGCCGTCGAGACCGCCAGCAACGCCCGTTGCACATCGGCCATGATCGCAATCGCGTAGACCAGCGGGACGACCAACGCCAGAAAAACGGCCACGAACTCCACCGCGGCCGCCCCCCGCTCCCCGGCATCCGCAGCCGGTTCCCCGCGCCCGTCGATCCGCCGAAAGGGCGGCGACCCGCCCCGCGAGCCCGTCGGGCCACCCGCCCAGCCTCTCCGGCGCGCTTCATCGGCCCAGCCGTGCAACACCCTGGCGCAGCAACTCCTCCTTGTGCATGGACGCGCCCATGCTGACCTCCAGCCCAGGGACGACCGGCAGGAAAGACGGCAACACACCCTCGGCGCGCACCACCACAAGGCCACCCTCCATCTCCCCATGCACCAACACCTCACCGGCGACCCGCTCACCCAGCGACTGGCGCAGCAGCTCGCGCACCGCCCGCTCACCGTCCGCGACCGTCCGACCCCCAGCCGCGGCCACCCGAGCGCCCTCCGAGAGCGAGCCCATGACCACGTTCCGCTCGTACAGGAACAGAGCGAGCTGCGCGACGGCCAGCGCCACAACCAGAGCCAGCGGCATGACCAGCGCGAACTCAACCACCGCGGAACCCCTGCCACGACCGTCGCCCACCACGACGTCACGACCCGAAGCGCAGGCCGACCAGGAAACGGCTGAGAATGTCCTGCAACGCGCTGCTGGCCATGCCCCAGATCATCATGACCAGAGCAACCGTCATGGCGGTCACCAGAACCCAACCGGGCACGTCGCCCCGCTCGTCCTTCGAGCAGGCCAGCAGCCGGGCGACCAGAGCAACGCACCGCAGGCGAGCGCCGCCGCGGCGGCGCATCGCCGCCCGCCCTGATCGAGGCCCGGCGCCGATGCATGCCGGGCTTCTTCGGTGGTGGATCGTGGACACCGATCCTGCCTCCCTCCACTGTCATCCCCTCGGCCATCGGACTCCACTCAACGAGCAATCTGGGACAGGGTGAAAAATCCCGGATATAGCACAAACAGGACGATCACCGGCAAAACCAAGAACACAACGGGCACAAGCATCAGCACCTCCTTCCTGCCACCCAGCTCGATCAGCTCCCGCCTGCGCTGCTCGCGGATATCGGCGGCCTGCGCCCTGAGGACGTCGGCCAGCGGCGTGCCGCGCTCCACCGCAACGACAAGGCCGTCGACGAAACGAACCACCTGAGGGACTGGCACTCGGGCCGCGAGCCGCTCCATCGCGGCTGTGAACGGCATCCCGGCCCGCAGGTCGGCCAGGACGAGCTCGAACTCGCGGCTCAGTTCCCCGCGGGCGCGCATGACCGCCCGCTCGATCGCGGCACGGGGCGCTTCACCAGCGGTGACCGCCAGGCAGATCAGGTCCGCGAGCGTCGGAAGCTCACCCAGCATGCGTCCCTGACGGCGGTCGACCTGCTCGGTGAGCCACCAGTCACGGCCGAGCACACCGGCGAGCAGGCCGAAGGCCGCGCCACCGAGCACCACGATCGCAGGCGGTCGCCGGCCCGCCAGAAGCGGCAGCAGCACCGCACCCAGTGTCGCCGCTCCGAATCCGCCGAGGCCCCACAGGACCTGCTCCGCCCGGAAGCGTGGGAGGCTGTCGTGGAGCCCGGCGTGGCGGAGGCGGCGTGCCACCCCTGCCGAGCCGCCCAGCAAGCGCTCAGCGATCCGAGCGCCTTCGTCGAAGACCGGCCGTAGTAGTCGCTCCAGCGCAGGGAACGGCGTGAGCGGCGGCTGCTCCTCGTGCAGCAGGGAGGTGCGCTGTGGCTCGAGCCCGCGCAGGTAGGGGTCGAGGCGGGCGAGGAGACTCGGCCGCCGCAGCCGCGGCCCCGCGGAGGTGATCAGGGCCAGCCCGATCACCAGCGTCAGGCTGACGAGGGCGGCGGTTACCTGACTCATCGATCGATCCTCATCGCAGGACCCGGTCCTCGGACGGGAGACGGCCGATCAGCAGCATGAGCCGGTAGCCGGCGGTCGCCATGGCCGCTCCAACGGCGAGTACGACGGCGCCGCCGGCGCCGCGGTAGGCGGCCAGGGTCTCTGGCTTGGTGGCGAGCAGCAGGAGCACGATCCAGGGCGTTGCGAAGGACATGCGGGCGGCCACGAGCACCCAGCTCTGGCGCGCCTCGAGCTCCTTTCGGACGCGGTGCTCGTCTCGCAGGAAGCCGGAGAGCGTCCGTAGGATGCGGCCGAGCTCACTGCCGCCCACCTCGCGAGCCACCCGCAGCGCCTCCACGACCCGATCGGCCGTGGGGTCGGCCAGCTCGGCCTTGAGGAGGTCCAGCGAGTGCCCGAAGCGACCGCTGGCGTGATGGGCCACGGCGAAGCGGGCAAAGGGCTCACGGAGCGGCTGCGGTCCACGCTCGGCCAGGGCGGCCACCGCCTCGGGCAGTGACAGACCTGCGCGTACCGCCGACACCAGGTGATCGATCGCATCAGGCCAGAGCTCGCGCAGTTCCCCTGCACGACGCCGCTGGCGGGCTCGTAGCGCCAGCACGGGCAGGTATCCGGCGAGCACCGAGAAGGCGATCGCGAGCCAGACGGAGCCGGTCATGATCACGAGCGAGAGACCAGCGAGCAGCCCGAGTCCAAGGCACAAGGCCAGCAGCTGGCCGGCCGAGGCGCCGCCCACGCCGGCCTGTGCCATCCAGTCACGCAGCCGCTCCGTCCGGTGGCGGACGCGGCGTGGGCGGTCCTTGCCCGTTGCGCCCAGCACGATCAGCACGACGCCCGCAGCGAGGAGGCTCGGGATCAGCACCAGCGCCGGGTCGGTCATCGGAGGCTCCTCCCTTCGACCGCGGCGTGCGGGCCTGGATTCATCCGCACAGCACCGCCCCCACGTCCAAGCCTGCGGCGAGGTAGCGCTCCTCGTGCGACGGGTAGTGCCCGGTCCACAGAAGCCGGTCCTCCAGCCGCCGGAAGATGGGCGTCGCCTCGATCTGGCCCTCCTCGACCCGACCCGGCACGGCCAGGATCTCTTCGACCCGTCGCCGGCCGTGGCCGTCGACGCGCAAGAACACGATCAGGTCGATCGTGGCCGCGACGGTCGGCACGATGAATCGGTGCGACACGTTCTCTCCCGCCAGCAGCGGCAGAGTGGTCAGCTTGATCAGGGCCTCCCTGGCGGAGTTGGCGTGGAGCGAGGTCATTCCCGGAATGCCGCTGTTCAGAGCGATGAGCAGGTCGAGGCATTCCTCTTGGCGAACCTCTCCGACGATCAGACGGTTGGGGCGCATGCGTAGGGCTTCCTTGATGAGCCGCCGTAGCCGGATCTCGCCCTCGCCTTCGAGGTTCGGTTGCCTGGTCTGCATCGCCACCACATCGGGTAGCTCGACCCTCAATTCGAAGACCTCTTCGCAGGTGATCACGCGTTCACGGGCCGGGATGGCGGTAGCGAGGGAGCTGAGCAGGGTGGTCTTCCCGGCCTGGGTCGCTCCCGGCACTCCGAGCGCATGGGAAACACCCGAAGCAGCATCAGCACACCCCCGATTGCGAATCACCGGCGGCTTCAGGGTCATCGACCGCCTACAGCGGCGCCTGCATGACCGCGCCCATGCCCTGGGGTGCGCTGACCTTGGCAGCTACCTGGCGACACGCAGCCACCACGACGCGGATGTGGCGCAGCTAGCCAGCGAGCTCGACACCACCATTGAGGTCATCGGCCGCCTGCTCGCCCAGGCGGGCCACGGCCGACCCCCACGGCCGACCCACAGCGCTCACCAGCGCCGCCACGCTACCGACCAGCGCCTCACCAGTCGCGCCGTCCAGCTTGGCTTCACCGACCTGCCGGCCTACCTGGCCGACCGGGTGGCGCAACAGGCATGGTCGCTGGCGCAGATCGCCAGCGAGCTGGGCATCAACGAAAAGACCGTCAGGGACCGGCTGGACCGCTGTGAGCTGCGCCGCCGCCGCCACACCCCTGCACAGCGCGACGGCAGCCAGCTGGCGGCGGCGCGGCTCCGGGCGCGCGCGCAGGCGCGGCGGGCGGCTCGGCTGGCCGAGCTTGGGTTCGCGGACCTGGAGGCCTACCTGCGGGTGCGGCGCCTTGAGCAGGGCTGGCCGATTCCACGGATGCGCGCCGAGCTGGGGGTGGACCGGGCCTGGCTGACCCACCACATGACCCGGCTCGGCCTGCGATAACGATGATTGCGCCTCAGCATGCGGCGCTGCTGGAGGCGCAGCCAATGCTACGGTAACTAACGGCGTGTGGGCGATCGCCGGCTACGACGGGCAGGTCTGCTGGTATGGCATGCCCGGGGCGTAGCGCCGCCATTCGTGCGGATTGAGGCCATGCCCGGCGACCGCGCAGGCGTACTGCACGGCATGCGAGGCGGTTCTGTCGAACTCGCCGGTGTCCCATAGGTGGAGACCCACGCCGTGGTGGAGACCCGAGCCGTCGGCGCCGGTTGTGAGGGTGTGGCCGTCGGGGCTGAACGCCACGGCCCGCACGACGTCATGGTCGGGCAGCGCGGCCGCCTGCCGGGGATTCGTGGGATCGGTGACGTCCCAGATAATCAGCTCATCGGCGCCGCCGCCCGCGGCGAGGGTGTGCCCGTCGGGGCTGAACGCCACGGTCGGGCCTAGTCCGTCATCGTCGGTGAGTCGGGTAAGCCTTTGTGGGCGAGCGAGATCGGCAATGTTCCACAGCGTGATCGCGTTGTCTTCGCTGCTGGTCGCGAGGGTGTGTCCGTCGGGGGTGAACGCCGCCGCGAGGACGTTGTCGTTGTGGGCGAGCGTGGCCTGCTGTTCGAGTTGACCGTGACCGCCGACCCGCCAGAGGCTGACGGTGTGGACGAATTTCTCGGTGGAGGCCGAGGACCGGTTGCTCGCAATGGCGAGGGTGTGCCCGTCGGGGCTGAACTTCACCACGGATATTCCCATGTCCGCGTCTATTTCGGTGGCCGTCAACGTTCGGGGCTGCCGGCGGTTGGTGACATCCCATAGCAGCACGGTGGTCTTCAGGGGTGCGCTGTCGGTGATGTTGTCTGCGCTGGTGGCGATCGCGAGGGTGTGCCCGTCGGGGCTGAACGCCAGATCGCCGACCGATCTGGACAGGTCGGGCGAGGCGGGGGCGGAGTCGGCCGCGTTGAAGGTGGCCGTTCGCCGCGGCTTTCGGCGGTCGGTGATGTCCCACAGGCTGACGACGCTGTCGAGTTTCGTCGGGTCGTCGCTGATGTCGACTGTGGCGACGGTCCCGCCGTCGGGGCTGACGGCGATCGTCTGTACGGTGGAGCGGTCGGCGGCGAAGGTGGCCTGCGGGCGGGATCGCTGGCGGTCGGTGATGTCCCAGATGGTCGCTTTGCCGCGGGGGTCCCGGCCGTCGGGCAGCGGGCGCGTGTCCGCGCTGATTCCCACCAGAGTCTGTCCGTCCGAACCGAACTCGAGAGCCGATACCCTACCCGCGCCGGGAAGCGTAGCCACCCTTTGGGGCTGCCGGGGATCGGCTAGGTCCCACAGGTTCACGTTCTGGTCGAAGCCCCCGGTGGCCACGGTCTGCCCGTCCGGGCCGACCGCGACCGCGTTTAGGAAGCCGTCGTGTCCGGTCAGTCGGGCGCGCTGCCGGGGGTGCGCGCGGTCGGCGAGATCCCAGACAAGCGCCGTCCTGTCGTCTCCTCCGGTGACGAGGGTGTGGCTGTCGGGGCCGAAGGCCAGCGCCGTGGCCAGCCTGATGTGACCGGTGACATCCGCTGTCTTGCGGGGGCGGGCCGGGTCGGCGACATCCCAGACGGTCATCGCTTTGTCATAGCTGTTGTAGCTCGTGACGACGGTCCGTCCGTCCGGGCTGATCGCGACACGCACGATGGGGTCATCGCCGTCGCTGAAACGCGAGAGCCGGCGGACGTGCCGGCGGACGCTGATGTCCCAGAGAATGGCCGATTCCTTGTCCGCCGAGACCAGGATAGGTTTCCTGCCGGCGGACGCGATCTCGGCCCCCGCCCCCGGCTTCGGAAGGGTGGACAGCCGGTGAGGCCGTGCCCGGTCGGCCACGTCCCACAGCGTCACACCGATCACCAGGGCGCGACCATCATGGTCGAATGTCACATCAGGGCTGCCTGTCCCAGTGTGAATGGTGGAGAGCCGGCGGGGGTGAGCTCGGTCCGTGATATCCCACAGCGTGACGATGCCGGGAGCAACGTCACCGGTTCCCTCGGTGCTGCCGGTGGCGATGGTGCGCCCGTCCGGGCTGAACGTCACTCCCGACACTGGCCCCGTGAAGTCCGACAGGGTGGCCAGGCGGTGGGGTCCACGATGACGAGCAACGTCCCACAGCATCAGGGTGTGCCCCTGGCTGGCGGCGGCGAGCGTGCGCCCGTCGGGGCTGAACGATATGGCGTTCAGGTATCCTGCGTGCCCCTCTGCGGTGCCCGCGTAATGAGTTTCTGTGAGGGTGGCGAGCAGGCCGGCCTGGGTCGATGGACTGGGATCGAGCCGTTGCGCGGCGATGCCGAGCATGAGCGTCGTGCGAGGGTCGATGCCCCTAAGCGCTTCCGCCCGCGCGACCAGTCCACGAGCCGTCGCGACACGGCGTTGGTCGAGGGCGGTGTTCCGCTGCCCCACGGCAGCCGTCGCGAGCACCACCGCCAACGCGGTGAGCAGCGCGAGGCCAGTGCCGCTGGCCGCGGCGAACCGTACACTCCGCCGTCGCTGGCGTACATCCTCGCCGATGAGTTCGTCCTTGGGGCGGCGGTGGACGGCCGCGGCGAGCGAAGCGATCGCGTCCCGGAACTGCGGGTGGCGCAGCGAAAGGTCTTCTTCTTGGCGCGCCCAACGCATGTCCAGCCACAACGGCTCGGCGGTGAACCATCCCCGCAGGCAGTCCGGCAGCGCGGTGGTGCGCTCCCAATCGAAGGCCCCGCCGTCGTGATCCCAGGTGAGCTCTCCGGCGGTGAGGACGATGAGAAATGGGTCGTCCGGGTGCTCGCGTTGCCAGAACTCCACCTCGCGTCGCACCCACGGAGACTGGGCCGCCTCCGGCGAGGCCAGCAGGACGAAGCAGCGGGACTTCGCCAGCGCCGCCTCGATGGACGACCACAGGTTCGGGTTGACCGACAGGCTCAGCGTGTCGGCGAAAACGCGCGACGCGCGCAGCCGGAACCAGGGCCGCGCGAAGCGGTGTAGTCCATTGCGCAGGGCGGGAGCCAGTCGCTGATCGCGATCGTGGCTGTAGGAGATGAAAGCGTCGTAGCCTTCGCTTGCCGGCCTCTTACCAGGCAGCAGCAAACGCCGCAATGAGATCATCTTTCCCACGGCACTCCCGTGCGGTCGAATCCGAGCAAGGCATGACTCGAGTGAGCGGCTACGCCCTATACCAGCGCACCGCCGAGGCCGTCACCCTACGCTCACACCTCAACAGCGTCTTGGACGGACAGGGCGGACTCGGGCGGTGCTGCTGGCCGGCGACCTCAACGACGCCATCGATGCCGCCACCACTCAGCTCTTCAACGGCCCCACCGGTTCCGAGATCGGCACCCCTGGCTTCAACCAGGCCGACCACGGCGACGGCGACCGCATGTGGAATCTCATGCTGCGCCTGCCACCCCAGCAGCGCGGCACCCGTGTCTTCCGTGGCCGGGCAGAGACTATCGATCACATCTTCGCCAGCCACTTCCTGGTGACCAGGACCACCGCCATAGGCACCGCGACGGCCACCGGCGGGCTGCGGTCGGTCACCGAGCATCCGGGTGAGGAGGCCGGCAAGCCGGGCTCTGATCATGCCGCCGTGGTCGCCACCTTCGACCCAGCCCAGTAACCCTCTGGTACCGAGCGATCCGGCGCCGTAACAAGGCTCGGGAGCCTCGTGCCCGGGGGTGTTTCGCATGCGCTCGGTCTCGCACGATCGGCACTGCGCTGACTGCGCTGCTGCCCTGATGGGAGCGTGTCTCCCGGAGTGGTGGGGCTCCCGGCACTCCGAGCGCATGGGTAACTGCCTCAGCAGCCCATTTGGCTGCCCGCCTGGTCCTCAGCGGCGGCTTCACCGTCACCGACAGCCAGCAGCAGCGCCACCTCCAGCAGCAGGCCACACGCCTGGGCTTCACCGACCTGCGCGCCTGCCTGCAGGCCCTGCTGGACCAGGGCTGGAGCGTCCCCCAGCTCGCCACCCACCTGGACACCACACAGGCGGCCATCCGCGCTGCGATCGAAGACCATCACATCCGGCAGCCATCCCGCCGCCAGCAGCTGGCCCGCCAGCGCCAGCGCGCCGCCCAGCAACGCGTGGTCACCCGGGTGGCCGCGCTGGGCTTCCCCGACGCGCGCGCGTACCTGGTCGACCGGCTGGGCACCCGCGCATGGACCCTGGAGGAGGAGGCCGCCGAGCTTGGTGCCGCGGACAGCACCCTGCGGCGCCTGCTGGCAAAGCATGGGGTCCGGCGGGTGGCGCCGACCCGGCGGCAGCGCGCCGCCGCCCAAGCCACCAGCGGACCCAAGCAGCAGGCGCAGACCGTCCAGTGGCTCCGCCAGGCCCGCCTAGCGGAACTCGGCTTCACAGACGTGGACGAGTACCTCAAGGATCGGTGTGTGGGGCGGGGCTGGTCGGTGCGGCGGCTGTGCGCCGAGCTCGGGGTGGGTCATGGCTGGCTGGACCAGCAGCTGGCCCGGCTTGGACTGCGACCCTGACCGCCGGCTCAGCGGGACCGCCGTAGGGGTTCAAGTCGGTGGGCCGACTGGACCACTGGGCCTACTGGAGTTCAGCACGCCTGTGGCGGTGTAGAGCCTTTCCGAGCATTCGACTCGTCCATCGGCCACAGGACGTCACCTGAGGGCTACCCACTCAGCCAGGAAGCTCTGGCTTGACGGCTTCACAGCAGACAACGAGGAGCACGGCAGGGGCGCAGCTCGCAGCGTCACGGAGCGGATACGCCAACGTAGACGTGATCTCCGTATGCCCAGAAGGCAGAGCGACCTGCCAGGAGGTGGGCAAGGTCGGGGCCGGTCGTACCACT
>Ga0137373_10002061_pt1 | contig 21960 bp, 19 predicted proteins | sample SagtaG_5_FD_104912 | JGI IMG/M metagenome (GOLD analysis project Ga0137373, IMG submission 104912) | Vadose zone soil microbial communities from Sagehorn Ranch, Mendocino, California, USA - Sage1_R_80_16 metaG | ecosystem: Environmental > Terrestrial > Soil > Vadose zone | place: USA... | reverse complement strand
TCGCGCCGACGCTCAGCGTCAATCCGCGCTTTTGGCGCCAAAAAGGCCGATCAGGTGGCCGCGATACGCACGTTTGGCGCCAAACGTGCGGAATGGTGACGGCGAACAACTCTTAGGCTTGCTGGCCGGTCGGATCAGATGGTCGTCCGTTGTTGCCTGATTAGAAACTCGGTGACGGCCAGGACGGAACCCACTGCGCCAGGCCGGCTGACAGGATGGTGAGGTTGTTGGTCAAAAGCAGAAGTCCCATCACGAGCAGCACCGCGGCCGAGACGAGGTCGATCGCGCGGCGGTGGCTGTTGACGAGGCGCACGAGCGGCTTCGCGCTCTCGAGCGCAAAAGCGAGCGCCACGAACGGGAGCCCGAGCCCGAGGCAGTAGGCCACCATCAGGCCGAGTCCCCGCGCCGTGGTGCCGGAAGTGACAGCCGAGCTGAGCACGGCGCCAAGCGTCACGCCGATGCATGGCGTCCAACCGCTCGCGAAGCCCATCCCGAGCACGAATCCCCCCGTGACGCCGCCCCCGCGCGGCGCGCGATCCATCGGCCTGTACTCGCGATCCAGAAACGGGACGCGAATGAGTCCGGCGACGTGTGCAGCCATGACCATGACGAACACTCCCGCCACCACGGGCACGTAGGCGCGGATGGGCTGGACCACGAGTGAGAAGGCATAGAAGAAGAGGATGAAGATCAACGAGAGGCCGGCCACGAAGCCGAGGCCCGCCGTCGCCACGGGGAGCGATGTTGCCGTCCACGCCCCGCTGCGCGACCCTCCCCCTTGCGCCGGGAGGGTTAATGCGGTTTGAGGCTGCCCGGCGCGCGACCCGAGATAAGCCAGGTAGGCAGGGACCAGGGGCAGCACGCACGGCGACACGAATGAGACCAGGCCCGCGAGCACGGCCAGCGCCGGGCTGATGCCGTCGAGGCTGCCGGCGGCGAGATAGATCAAGCGGCTAGCCGCGCTGGAGGACGGTCGCCTTGCGCGCGGTCTCCTCGATCGCGTCTACGACCTGGGGCCAGACACGCTCTGGCAATTCGTGCCCCATGCCCTCGAACTCGAGCAGGCGCGCACCGGGCACTGCTGCGGCCGTTCGCCTACCGTTTTCGACCGGAACCAATGAGTCGTCGATGCCGTGGATCACGAGCGTGGGCACCTTGACATCCTTCAGGCGTTCGAGCCGGCTGTCCGCAGCGAGGACCGCCACCAGCTGGCGGGCAGCCCCCATCGGGTAGTACGAGCGGTCGTAGGCGCGCTCCGAACGCCGGCGCTCGTCAGCCTCGTCGAATGGGTCCAATGAGCCCGAGAGCACCCGGCGCACCCAGATGCTGTGCTCGATCCGACCCTCTCGCGTTGCCGGTGGGACCCGGGTCAGGACCTCGGCAGCCAGAGGAGTCGGTGCTTCCTGGTCCCTGCCACCAGGGCCCGACATGATCGAGGTCAACGAGAGAACTCGTCCGGGGTGGTTGATCGCGATCAGCTGGCTGACGAAGCCGCCCATCGAAGCGCCCACGACGTGCGCCGCCTGGATGCCCAGTGCCTCCAGCAGGCCGACGCCGTCGTCGGCAAGATCTTCGAGCCGGTAGGCGGGCCGGGAGCTGCCCGCGAAAGCCGCGACAAGGTCGGGCTCTCCGGCCGCTTCCATCTTCGTCGACAGGCCCACGTCGCGGTTGTCAAAGCGGATGACGTGAAATCCCCGCGCGGCGAGCTGCTCACAGAACGCCTCATCCCAGCTGATCATCTGCGCGCCCAGTCCCATCACGAGCAGCACGGGAGGCGCACCGGGTTCGCCAAACGTCTCGTACTCGATCTCGATCCCGTTCGCCGTCGCCCGCGGCATGTCCTTCATCCTATATAGGCCTTGGGTTACGCCGCGCCCCCACCCGCCTGGGGCCGCTTACGCGGCCCGAGGCGACCTCCCCACAGGGTGGGGACGTGAAGACGCTGCCGGCCCGGGCCGAGGTGGACGAGCGCTTCACCTGGGACCGCAAGAGCGTCTTCGCCAACGACGAGGCATGGGAAACGGCTTTGCAGTCGGTGCTCTCCCGCCTGCCCGATCTGAACGAGTTCCAGGGCCACCTGGGCGATTCGCCCGACATGCTGGCCGACTGGTTCGACGCCACCGAGAACCTTCAGCGGCTCATGGGCAAGCTCGTCGTGTACGCGATGATGTCCTACTCCGTCGACGTCACGAATCAGGCTGGGAACGCCAGGGTGGACCGCTCCCGCACAGCGACGGCACAGCTGGCGGCAGCGATGTCCTTCGCCGTGCCGGAGATGATCGCGATCGGGATGCCGCAGGTGCTCGAGTGGGTCGCGAGCTCAGCCCGCCTCTCCCACCTGGGCCATTACTTCGAACGCCTCGACACGCTCAAGAGCCACGTCCGGTCCGCTGAGGTGGAGGAGGTCCTGATGCAGGTCTCCGACCCCCTCGCAAGCGCGATCTCCGCGCACAGCGTCCTGGCCAATGCCGATCTGAAATTCCCGCCAGCGGTCGGCGCCGAAGGAGAAGAGGAGGTGGCGCAAGGCACCATCGGCGCCCTGCTCACGAGCACCGACCCCAACCTCCGGCGGTCCGCATTCGATAGCTACGCAGACGCCCACCTCGCGATGCAGAACACGATGGCGACCAGCCTCGCCGCCGGCGTGAAGCGCGACGTCTTCTACGCGCGTGCGCGGGGTTACCCATCGTCACTCGAGGCTGCACTCGAGCCAAACTTCATCCCGGTCGAGGTGTTCCACAACCTCATTCGAGCGTTCCGAGACAGCCTCGACACCTGGCACCGGTACTGGCGGCTCCGGCGCCGTGCGTTGGGACTCGAGACGCTGAAGCCCAGCGACACGCGCGCCGAGCTGCGGTCGCTGCACCTCAAGGTGCCCTTCCAACAGGCGGTGGACTGGGTCGCCGCAGGAGTCGCGCCGCTCGGCGATGAGTACGTGCGCATCCTGCGCAAGGGAGCGCTCGAGCAGCGATGGGTCGATGTTTATCCGAACAAGGGCAAGAGGATGGGTGCGTTCTCGACCGGGGTGCCCGACACTCCCCCATTCATCCTCATGAGCTACAACGACGACATCTACTCGATGAGCACCCTTGCGCACGAGCTGGGGCATTCAATGCATTCGTACTACGCGCGAGGCACCCAGCCTTTCGTCTATTCGGGTTATGGGCTGTTCCAGGCCGAGGTCGCCTCGAACACACACCAGGCGCTGACGCGACAGTACCTGCTCGACACCAACCCGGATCCCGAGTTTCAGATCGCGGTCATGGAAGAGGCGATGGCCAACTTCTACCGCTACCTGTTCATCATGCCGACGCTGGCGCGGCTCGAGCTCGAGATACATGAGCGAGTGGAGCGCGGCGAAGCGCTCACGGCAGGCTACTTGAACGATCTCACGGCCGACCTGATGGGAGAGGTGTATGGCGACGAGGTGGATCTAAGCGGTCTGGATCGCGATCGAGTCGGCTCGACGTGGGCCCAGTTCCACACCCACCTCTACAGCAACTTCTACGTCTATCAATACGCGACCGGGATCGCGGGCGCACATCACCTTGCCGAGCGGATAGCAGCTGCGGCACCGGGTGCTGCAGAGTCCTACATCGCGTTTCTCAAGAGCGGAGGATCCATGTTCCCGCTGGACGGGCTGCGCCTCGCGGGCGTGGACATGTCATCCGCGGAGCCGATCGAGGCGGCGTTCGCGGCGCTGGCGCACACGGTGGAGCGATTGGATGAGCTGACCAGCGACCGGCACCCGAAACCACGCGACTCCTAGGGCTGCGTCCGGAGGAAATCCTTGGGCGGTCGACTACAAGACCAGCCTGTACAGGTTGGAATCGCGAGCTTCGAAGCCCATGCGCACGTAGAGGCGGTTGGCGGCCTCGCGCCCCCGCCGCGATTGCAGCTCGACGACCCTGGCCCCACGCTCGCGGGCGATCTCCAGGCAGCGCGTGACCAGCGACTCGCCGACGCCGCGGCCGCGAGCAGCGGCGTCGACCACCACGTCCTCGATGCGCGCCTTGGCCCAGGCCGGGGTCCTGAAGACGATCACCGTCGCCGTGCCGAGGATGCCGTCACCATCGCGTGCGAGGAGCAGGGTGACGGCCGGGTCGGCCAGGACTGCCGCCAGCTCGGGCCGGGTGGGGATGGCCAGAGACGGGTTCAGCTGGGGCAGCAGCGCCGCCATCGCGTCTTGAAGCTCAGAGGTCACCTTGGTGGCCGCCTCGATGCGCACCTTCACGGCCATCAGGCTAGCGGCACCGGCCTTGCCCGATGATTAGGGGCACGGTGGCGATTTCCGACCCGGAGACCACGAGGAGCCGGCTGGATCACGTCCTTCTATCTGTGCTCTTCCCTGCGATCCATCGCGAGAGCGCGCCGCTGGACCTGGAAGCGTTCCTCGTCCGCGGTGAGCCAATCACGTTCGACGCGGCGCGAGAAGGCGAATACCGGCCGTTCAAGGTCGGCGAGCGGTGGGGACCGCCCTGGAGCACGACCTGGTTTCACGTTCGAGGCCGGGTGCCGGACGGCTGGGCCGGTCAGAAGGTCGTGGCGATGTTCGATCTGGGATTTGAAGGCTTGTGGACGGGTTTCACATGCGAGGCCCTGGCCTGGAAGGATGGCCGGCCGTGGCGGTCGGTCGACCCCAACCACCGCTGGCTGCCTCTTACCGGGACCGAGGTCGACTTCTACCTCGAGGCGGCTGCCAATCCGACAGCAGTCGTTTCCGGCCCCGCGGATGCGCCGTCGATGATCGCGCTGCGTCAGTCGCCTGATCCCGCGTTCAGTCTGCGACAGGCCGACCTGCGCATCCAGGACCCCGACATACGCAAGATCGCCCTCGACTTCAAGGTCCTGCTCGAGCTGGCTCAGGCCCTCCCGGCGACCGATTCACGCGCGATCGAGATCCTGGCCGCGCTCGACCGTTTCGCGGATCGCATCGATCCGGAGGACATCGTCGAGACCGCACCCGTGGCGGCCAGAGAGCTCGACGGCGTCCTCTCGAAGCGCAGCCGGTCCACGCATCGCATCAGCGCCATCGGCCACGCCCACATCGACACCGCATGGTTGTGGCCGCTACGCGAGGCGAAGCGCAAAAGCGCGCGCAGCTTTTCCACGGCCCTGGCTCTGATGGACGAGTACCCGGACTACAAGTTCGCCTGCTCGCAAGCGGCGCAATACGCCTGGATGAAGGAGTCCTACCCGAGCGTCTTCGAAGGCATCAAGCAGAAGGCCGCCGGCGGTCAGTGGGAACCCGTGGGGTCGATGTGGGTCGAGGCCGACTGCAACCTGCCGTCCGGCGAGGCGCTGGTCCGCCAGTTCCTGCACGGCAAGCGCTTCTGGATGAAGGAGCTTGGATACGAGACCAAGGAGCTGTGGCTCCCCGATGTCTTCGGCTACCCGGCCTCGCTGCCGCAGCTGATCGCAGAAGCCGGCTGCCAGTACTTTTTGACCCAGAAGCTTTCCTGGAACGACACCAACAAGCCCACCCACCACACCTTTATGTGGGAGGGGATCGACGGCACCCGGATCTTCACGCACTTCCCGCCCGCTGACACGTACAACGGCGACTTCACGGCCGGGCAGGTCGTGCAGAGCGCGGCCGACTTCAAGGATCCAGAGCGCTCGTCACGCTCCCTTTACCTGTTCGGGTGGGGCGACGGCGGAGGCGGCCCCGAGCCGGACATGATCGAGTCGGCGCGGCGGCTGCACGACCTCGACGGCGCGCCTCATGTCGAGCTCGCCAACGCGAGCGACTTCTTCGCCAAGGCATCGGCTGAGGCCCACGACCTGACGACCTGGGTCGGTGAGCTGTACTTCGAGCTCCACCGCGGCACGTACACGAGCCAGTCCCGCGTCAAGCGCCTGAACCGGCGCGCCGAGCAGGCGCTGCGCGAGGCGGAGACCTGGTCGGTGGTCGCCCCCGGAGGCTATCCGACCGATGTCCTGGACTCGGCCTGGAAGCGTCTTCTGCTCAACCAGTTCCACGACATCTTGCCCGGCTCCAGCATCGACTGGGTCTACGAGGATGCGGAACGAGACCTCGAGAGCGTCGTCGAGGTCGCAGGAGGCATCACCACCGCCGCGCAGTCGCAGCTCGCCGGCAGCGGTGGGGGCGCCGTTGTCTTCAACGTCAACTCGCACGAGCGGCGGGAGGTGGTCGAGGCCGGCGGCCGGCCGGCGCAGGTGACGGTTCCGCCGTGTGGCTGGGCCGCGGTTGACCTCGGCGCGGCGCCGGCGCCCGCGCAGCCGGTAACAGTTTCGGGGCGCGTGATGGAGAACGGCCTCCTCCGCGTGGAATGGGACGAGCATGGGCTGCTGACCTCGATCCGCGACAAGGAGGCAGGCCGCGAGGTGCTCACCGAGGGTGCCTTCGGCAACCTGCTGCAGCTGCACGACGACAACCCGAAGAACTGGGATGCCTGGGACGTGGATCTCGACTACCGCAACATGTCGACGAACCTGACCAAGCTCTCGGCGGCCACGGTCGACCGCTCGGATCCACTGCGCTGTGCAGTGCGGTTTACAAGAGAGTTCGGAAGCTCCAAGCTGGAGCAGCGCATGGTGCTCGATGCGGGCTCCAGGGTGCTGCGGTTCGAGACTGATGTGGATTGGCAGGAACAGCACAAGTTCCTCAAGGTCGCGTTCCCGGTGGCGGTGCATTCGCCACGAGCAACGTACGAGATCCAGTTCGGCCACATCGAGCGGCCGACCCACACCAACACCAGCTGGGATGAGGCGCGCTTCGAAGTGTCTGCGCATCGCTGGGCTGACCTCGGGGAGGCAGGCTACGGTGTCGCGCTCCTCAACGACTGCAAGTACGGCTACGACATCCAGGGCTCTGTGATGCGGCTCTCGCTCCTTCGCGCGCCCACCCACCCGGATCCCACCGCCGATCGCGGCCGCCATCGGTTCACATATGCCCTGATGCCCCATCCTGGCGACTTCCGCCAGGCGGGCGTGATTGCAGCTGCCGAGGACCTGAATGCTCCGCTGCGAGTCGTCAGCGGCGGACTGTCCGCGGGGGCCGGTCGTTCGCTGGTCGACGTGGACACACCGCAGGTCGCAGTGGCGGCGATCAAACGAGCCGAGGATTCGGATGCCATTGTGGTGCGGCTCTACGAGTCGTGGGGCGGCCGCTGCCGCGCCCGCCTCCGCACCACGCTGCCCGCGACGCGTGCTGTCCTGTGCGACCTGCTCGAGCGAGACCGCCAGGAGGTCGCGATCAAAGATGGGGAGCTCGAGCTTGATGTCGGGCCGTTCAAGATCCTGACCCTGAAGCTCGTCCCTTAGAGGGCAAGTCTGAGGAGGGCGGCTGTCGCCGCACCCGCGGCGACGACGACCAGGAAGGGCGCCCTCAACAGCACGGCGGCCAAAGCGACGGCCAGCGCCGCCGCGCGCACGTCGAGCGTGAGCTGATGGCCGGTCGAGAAAGTCTGAGTCGCGATCAGGGCCGCAAGAAGTGCGATCGGGAGAAACGGCACCGTGCGCTGGATGCGCGGGTCCTGGAGGTAGCGCTGAGGCAGCGAAAGGCCGGCGACCTTGATCGCGTAGCAGGCGGCCGACGCGACCAGCACAGAGGCCCAGATCATCGGCTCGGCCTCAAACCGATCAGCACCACCAATCCGGCGACGATGAGGAGCGGAACGCCGGTCGGTATGAACGGCAGGAAGATGAGCGCCACCAGGGCTGCACCGAGAGCGATCGCGATCGGCTCGCGAGCCCGCAGCCTGGGCGCGAGCAGCGCCAGGAATGCGGCCGGCGGCGCGGCATCGAAGCCGAGCACCCTGGGATCCGGCAGCGCCTCTGTGGCCAGCGCTCCGATCAGCGTGCCCAGGTTCCAGAGCGAGAAGAGGATGAGCGCGGTGGCCCAGAACGCCAGCCTGCTCTCAGCCGGCGTCTGGCGCGCGATCGCCATTGCAGTGGTCTCGTCGATCACGAAATGCGAGGCGGCGAATCTCCGCAAACCTGTCGCATTCAGCAGCGATGAAAGCCTCAGGCCGTACAGGGCATTTCGGGTGCCCAGCAGCGCCGCGGTCGCAACGCCGGCCCACACGTTGCCGCCGGCGCCGACGATGCCGACGAACGCGAACTGCGACGCGCCTGTGAACATCAGTACCGATAGCGCGCACGTCTGCAGGACCGAGAGCCCGGCTGTGGTCGAGATGGCGCCGAACGAAAGAGCATAGGCGCCCGTCGCGATGCCGATGCCCAGGGCATCGCGAATGATCGCCGGGCGGTTGGAAGTCACTCCCGCCGGCGTGTGTTAATTTGCCCCCGTCCGCACGGGAGGTATTTTGGGGGCCCAGACAGGTCCGCTCAGGGCCGGCGCGGTGGTCGCTGCCGCCGCCTTTGCGCTGGCAGCATGCGGCGACATCGCCCCGGACTCCGCGGATCCCGAAAGGGCCCGCTGCGACTCGCCACAGGTCATCTTGGGCGGTGTCACCAGCCTGGCCGACCACATCGAGGTCGCCGTCCGGTTCACGTGCGTCGGTGCGGTGCAGAGTGCGACCGTCTACCTGCCGAAGACCGCAGGGCCGCACCCGGGAGCGGTCTGGGTTTTCGGAAACGGTCCGCAAACGCGGTTGCCTTTCGCGGCGCCCATCGTGTCGTCGCTCGTCGCCGCCGGCGTCGCCGTCCTGTCATACGACAAGCGCGGAGTTGGGGGCTCGAGCGGCGTCTGCTGCCCCGGGGACCATCAGCACTTCAATCTGCTCGCCGCCGACGCGGTCGGCGCCGTCAACGCACTGCGTGCCGTTCCCGACGTCGATCCGAAACGTGTAGGACTGGTGGGTGCCAGCCAGGCCGCCTGGGTGGCCGCGGTCGCCGGCGCGCGCTCGGGGAGCATCGCCTTCACCGCCATTGCCGACGGTCCCACAGTGACCAACGGCGAGGAGCTGCTCTACAGCCTGCTCACGGGCGAGGAAGGTGGCGGCGGAGGCGTGCTCTCGGACAAGGCGATCGAATACCGACTACGGCAGGCCGGCCCGACAGGTTTCAACCCGCTCCCGTTCCTGCGTCAGATGAAGGTGCCGAGCCTATGGCTCTACGGGCTCAGGGACCGCTCAATCCCCGCCCAAGACTGCATCGCCAGACTCAATCAGCTCATCCGGGAAGGGAAGGACATCACCATCAAGACCTACCCGAATGCGAGTCATGGCCTCCTCGACACCGTGCCATCCGACCCGGACGCCCTCCCAGCCCTGGTTCTGTGGGTGGAGCAGCGCACACGATGAACGAGGCAGTCGTGCCCCGCGCCGGCACCTGGCCTCGGGGGCCGTTCGCCACCATCGCGATTGGCGTCGCGGTGGTGGTGGCTCTGAACCTGCTTGCGGCCAACGTCGCCCTCCCGCCGCTCCCGGAGCCGCTTCGGCTGGGCCCGATGCTGCGGGTCGGGATCGTGGTTCCCATCTTCTTCGGCGTCCGCTTTGGCCCGCTGGTCGGATTCTGTGTCGGGGCCATCGGCACATTGATCTCGGACATCGCCACCTTTGGGTTTTTCTGGAACTGGGAGATCGGCGTCGGGCTCGTCGGAGCCGTGGCCGGATCGTCGACGGTGATGGCCGGCAGCCTCAGGGAGGGGTGGTGGGTATATCTGGCGACCGAGATCGTGCGGGGCGCCGTCGCGATCATCGTCGGCACGGGATTCGCCACCCTCACAGACGTCTGGGTCGCCAACCTCGGCTGGAATGACGCGATCAGCGCCGAGTGGATTCCCACCGCCCTGTACAACCTGGCCTGGGGAGTGCCGCTCGCCACCATGGTGAATTCCGCGTGGTGGGCCGCGCGGCGGCGGCGATGAACATCTCGATCGCAGACATCCCCGGTCCCGCGTTCGGAATTGCCTGCGCGGCGCTGGCCCTGATGTTCGCGGTTGTCCGCCCGCGAAAGATCTATGCGGTCGGCGCGGCGCGTTTGTTCGTGAGGTGGGGCCACTCCGCGGTGTGGCTCCTGCTCGCAACCTGGTTCTTCGCGAGGAGCGCGATCCCATCCGAGGCCAACGCCCTCTGGCTGCTGCCGTTGCTGGCCGGCTTCCTGTACGCCGCTTACCTGGCGGCCCTGGTCGCGGTTACACGCCCATCGCGCAGGCAGGACTGAGATGTCGCCTTGACATCAGAGACGAAGGGCGCATAGGCTCAGGCTACTTCGCAAAGGGAGGGGTGGCCCATGCGTTGGTTGGTCCTCGTGCTCTCGGCAGCTTTTGCTCTCATTCCGGCGCTGTCGACGTCGGCGGCGCCATCCGCCAGCGTCCATCTGACGGTCGGCGGCAACATCAACGTCAGCCGCATGCCCGGCAACCAGGCCGAGACAACCTCGGCTGTCAACCCGACGAACCCGAACAACGTGGTGATCGTCAGCAACGTGCAGTTCGGAAACCAGCTCTTCGAGGGTTTCACGCTCGACGGAGTTAACTGGACCAGCCGCGTGATCGCCGACGGCACAGACGAGCTCGGTCTGGCCTGCTGCGATCCCAGCGCCGCCTTCGACGAGTTCGGAAACCTTTTCCTCGTCTACCTGGACAGCAAGGCCCACAACGTCCAGCTCGCGCTGAGCACGGACGGCGGGGGGACCTTCCGCTTCCTCAAGGCGGTGGAGCTGGCGAAGAGCGTGGGCAACCCAGAGGCGAACAAGTGGGGCGCCCCGGTCGATCAACCGACCGTGACAACGGGCGCGGGCAGCGTCTGGGTGACCTGGAAGATCTTCAGCAGCACGAAGCCGATCCAGGCTGCCGGAGCCCGCGTCACAGGGCTGGGCCAGGTCGGGGCATTCATCGCCCCAGAGGATGCTCCCGGCTCTAAGGCGGGCAGCTTCGGCGATATCGCGGTCGGCCCTCAGGGCCAGGTCATGGTCACCTACCAGGACAACATTCCCAGCGAGGGGCCGTCCAACATCTTCGTCAACGTCGACCCCGACGGGCTCGGCCCACAGGGTTTTGGCCCCGCCATCAAGGTGGACGTCACCAACGTGGGCGGATTCGACTTCATCCCGCCCCAGCAGAGCCGCTCGGTGGACGCGGAGACCGGACTCGCATTTGATCGCAGCGGGGGATCCCGCGCCGGCCGTGCCTACCTCTTGTTCACCGACGAGATCCCCGACGAGAGCAACAACACCGACCTATTTGTCCGCTTCTCCGACGATGGCGGGCAGATGTGGAGTCCGCGGGTCCGTGTCAACGACGATCGCACTCTCAACGCGCAGTTCAATCCAAGGATGTCGCTCGACCAGACCACCGGCAACGTCGGGGTCTCGTGGTACGACTCGCGCAACGACCTGGGTACCTTTGGATCCGGTGACACCAATGGCATCGCGAACGACGACGCGCAGATCTTCGCAGCGGTCTCGACCGATGGCGGCCAGAACTTCAGCCGCAACGTGCAGGTAAGCGCGGGAACTTCGAATGCGGCAGTTGCGCACAACGGCGTTCAGTTCGGCGACTACTCGGGTATGGCCTACACCCACGGCGTCATGTACCCCGCCTGGGCCGACAACTCCAACAGCACCGGCGACAATCCCGACGGAGCGCTGACGAAGCTGGATGTCTACACAGCGAAAATCACAGTCGGCTGACGGGAGCGGTTACTCGGGGGTGACGTAGGCGGCGCTGAGGCCGCCGTCGACCAGGAACGTGGAGCCGTTGACGTAGCTCGACTCGTCGCTGGCCAAAAAGAGTGCCGCGTTGGCGATCTCTCGCGCCTGCGCGAGGCGGCCCATGGGCAGGTGCACACGCCGGCGTTCGTAGGCGCCGGCAGTCTCTGAGAAGAGGCGCATCAGCAGCGGCGTCTCTACCGGGCCTGGGCACAGGGCGTTGACGCGAATGCCCTGGCGCGCGAACTGGACGGCGAGCTCACGGCTCATCGACAGCACTGCCCCCTTCGATGCCGTGTAGGCGACCTGCGACGTGGCCGCCCCCATGAGCGCGACAAAAGAGGCGACGTTGATCACGGACCCGCCCCCAGCTTTCAGCAGGTAGGGAATCCCGTACTTGCAGCAGAGAAATACGCCCTTGGCGTTGACAGCCTGGACGCGATCCCACGCGTCGGGCTCGGTGGTGAGGATCGAATCGTCGTCGGCCGGCATGATCCCCGCGTTGTTGTAAAGAACGTCGATGCGCCCGTAACGCTTCTCGGTCTCGGCGTACATCGACTGGACGCTCGTGGGATCGCTGACGTCGGCCTCGAAGAAGAAGGCATCCCTGCATTCCGAGGCCGTCTTCTCGCCCGCCTCGACACCCACGTCGGCCACGCACACTCGTGCGCCTTCGCTCGAGAACAGAATTGCCGCCTCGCGACCGATCCCGCCCGCCGCACCCGTGATGACAGCGACCTTGCCGTCGAGCCTGGCCGGCATGTCAGGGCTCTGTGAACATGAACACATTCTTGACGTCGGAGTAGCCGTCCATGGCGTGCATGCCGAGCTCGCGGCCGAAGCCCGATTGCTTCACCCCGCCGAACGGCGCGACGACGCGGACCGAGCTGTTGGAGTTGATCGACAGCACGCCGGTCTCGATGCCGCGCGCCACCCTCATGGCTCGCGCCCCGTCCCGAGTCCAGATCGAGCCCGAGAGGCCATACGGCGTGTCGTTTGCGACCCTCACCGCCTCCTCCTCGTCGGCGAAGGGGATGACTGCCGCGACCGGTCCAAATACCTCCTCGCGCGCCACCCTGTCGCGATTCGACGCTTCGACCAGCGTGCATGGAAACCAGAAGCCGGATCCGATCGGCGTCCGGCCCTGGAACAGCGGCGTGCCCTCGACGTAGTCAGCCACCTTGTTTCGATGGCCGGCCGAGATCAAAGGTCCCATCTCGGTCGAGGCGTCCTCGGGATCGCCGACTCGGAAGCGCTCGGTGGCTTCGACAAGCAGTCTCAGGAAGCGGTCGTATGCCGACTTCTGGACCAGGATGCGCGAGCGGGCGCAGCAGTCCTGGCCGGCGTTTCCGAACACGGCGCTCGGGGCGGACGCAGCCGCCTTCTCCAGGTCGGCGTCCGCGAAGATCACGTTCGCCGACTTTCCGCCCAGCTCGAGCGTCACCCTCTTGATGGTCTTCGCTGCACCCTCCATGACCCTGCTTCCCACCTCGGTCGAGCCGGTGAAGCCGATCTTGGCCACGTCAGGATGTGCGATCAGGCGCTCCCCCACCACGGAGCCTGGGCCGACGACTACGTTGACCACGCCCTCAGGCAGCCCAGCCTCCAGTGCGAGCTCGGCGAATCGGAGTGCCGTCAGCGGCGTCAGCTCAGCCGGTTTCAGGACGACCGTGTTGCCGCACGCGAGCGCGGGCCCAAGCTTCCAGCTCGCGAGCATCAGCGGAAAGTTCCAGGGCACGATAAGGGCGACCACGCCCAGCGGCTCGCGGAACGTCATGTCCACGCCGCCCGCAACGGGGATCGTCTCCCCGTAATGCTTCTCGACCGCGCCTGAGTAGAAATGGAACACGTCCGCGACCATGCCCACCTCCCATCGCGAGTCGCCGATGGGCTTGCCGACATTGGCGGTCTCCAGGCGAGCCAGCTCCTCCCCATGCTCCTCGACCTTGGCCGCGAGCTTGCGCAGGATCCGGGCGCGGTCTGCCGGCTTGAGCACGCGCCAGGCCGGATACGCAGCGTGGGCCGCGGCCACCGCGCGGTCCGTCTCCTCGACGCCGGCGCGGTCGAGCGTTGTGATCGGACGCTCGTTGGCAGGGTTGAGGACCTCCAGGGTCGCGGTCTTCATCCCCGCTCGAAAAGCCTCTCACGCTCGTAGCCGGTCACGACCTTGTCGAACTGTCCCTGCTCGGTGCGCGCGTAGTTGAGGTAGTGGTCGACGACCTCGTCGCCAAAGGCACCTCTCGCCATCGTGCCTTTCTCGAGGGCGGCGATCGCGTCGCGGAGGGCGTGCGGGAATCTCTGCACGTCCGACTCGTAGGCGTTGCCAGTGAAAGCAGGCCCGAGCTCGAGCGAGTGCTCGATGCCATGCAGGCCGGCCGCCAGCAAAGCCGCGAAAGCCAGGTAGGGGTTGACGTCCGCGCCTGGAATCCGCGTCTCGGTCCTGAGATGCTGGCCGTGGCCCACGATTCGGAAGCCGCACGTGCGGTTGTCGTGCCCCCACGCCAGAGTGGTCGGCGCCCACGTGCCGGCTGCGTAGCGCTTGTATGAGTTGATGTTGGGCGCGAGAAAGATCGCCAGCTCGGACATGCAGGCGATCTGGCCGGCAAGGTACCGACGGAACGTGTCCGATTCACCGTCGAACGTATTTCGCCTGTCCCGCCACAAGCTCGAATGAACGTGGCATGAGCTGCCGATCCAGGTGTGGTCTGGCTTGGCCATGAACGTGACCGAGCAGCCGTTCTGGTGCGCCATCTCCTTGATCCCGTTCTTGTAGATCACGTGGTTGTCGGCCATCGTGAGCGCGTCCGCAAACCTGAAGTTGATCTCCTGCTGGCCCGGCCACGCCTCGCCTTTGGAGCTCTCGACGCCGATGCCTGCCGCCTTCATGCCCTTGCGCACCGCCCGGATGAACGGCTCCGCGTACGTGGTCGCGAGGATGTGGTAGTCGAGGTTGTAGTGGACGGACGGCGTCAGATCGCGATAGTGCTTGGCGAATGCCTCTGCATACGTCTCCTTCAGGAGATAGAACTCGAGCTCCGATCCGAACATCGGCTCGAAGCCCAGCTTTCGAGCTCGCTCGATCTGCGCGCGAAGCACCTGACGTGGCGATGCGAGCACGGGTTTTCCATCGTGCCATCCGACGTCGCACAGGACGAGCGCCGTCGCCTCCAGCCAGGGTAGGCGGCGCAGCGTGGTGAAGTCGGCGACCAGGTCGAAGTCGCCGTATCCGCGCTCCCAGCTGGCCATCTCGTAGCCGGGCACGGGATCCATCTCCATGTCGACGGTGAGCAGGTAGTTGCAGCCCTCTGTCGATTCGCCGCCCGTGGACGACTCCACGAAGTACTCGGCGTCCACACGCTTCCCCATCAGCCGCCCCTGCATGTCGGTGAAGGCGACGATCACGGTGTCGATCGCGCCGGCCTTGACGTCGGCGGAAAGCTCGTCTCGGGTCAGCACGCTACTTGGTCTTGAGGCTGCGGCCGCGAGCGCGAGCCACAAAACGCTCGAAGAGCTTGCGAGCCCATGGCATGTCGGCGGCCAGCTCCTCTGGATGGCACTGCACGGCGACGATCAGGCCGTCCTCTGACTCGAGGCCCTCCACCGTGCCGTCCTCGCCGCGCGCCGTCTGCTGCAGGCCGGGCGCAATGGTCTTCACCGCCTGGTGGTGGAGGCTGTTGACGCGGATCCGGTGCTCTCCGGCTGCACGGCCGAGCTCGGATGCGGGGTCGACCTCGATGCTGTGTGCCAGGTGCCGCCGGCCGATGGCCCGCGCATCGTGGTCGTCGAGATGCTGGACGAGCGAGCCGCCCATGGCGACGTTGATCACCTGCTGGCCGCGGCAGATGCCAAGCACCGGCAGCTCCCTCTCTCGTGCCTGGCGGAACAGCCTCAACTCGGTGTCGTCCAGCTCGCGGTCGATCGGGCCCACCTTCTCATCTGGGCTCTCCCCATACAGCGACGGATCCACATCCCAGCCGCCAGGCAGCAGTAGCCCGTCGACGCCCGGGAGCCTTTCAGTCCCGGGGGGGAGGTCGACCGGCTCGGCGCCGGCCACCTCAACGGCACGCCGGTAAGGCACGTAATACGACATGCCCCGCCTTGGGCTGACGGTGATGCCGATCTTCGGGCGGTTTTCCTTGTCCGTGCTGTGCTTATCCGGCGGCGGCGAGTTCAGTTTCGATCTTGGCAAGCTCTTCCGGCGTCCCCTGGACCTTGGGTCCCTTGAACCAGTTCTTGGCCGAGAGGAACCAGTAGCCCCCGGCGTAGATCAAGACTACGGCGACCGCGACTATCGCGTAGTTGAACGTTGTCAAGGAGTTTCCGGGGGCGGCCTGCGGGAGCACGAAGAGGATGGCGATGAAGGCGATCCAGATCACTGCTGTCCAGCCGACCAGGTAGCTCCATCGGCCGAGGTGCCACGGGCCGCGCTGGAACCGCTCGCCGGCGAGAAGCCGGAGCAGGATTGGCAAACCATAAGCAATGTAGAGGCCGATGACCGCGATCGATGTCACGGCTGCATAGGCCACCGGGCTCCACAGGTAGGGCAGGCCGAGGATGAATGCGCCCACCGCCGCGAACCAGATGGAGTTGGTCGGAGTTCGAGTGCGTGGGTTGATCTTGTGCCAGAACTCGGAGCCGGGCATCGCCCCGTCGCGCGAGAAGGCATAGATCATTCGCGAGTTGGCGGTCACCGACGACATGCCGCAGTAGAACTGCGCCCCGACGACGATGAAGAGCAGGAACAGACCGAGGTTGTGCCCGGTGGCATCGATGAAGATCTGCGCTGCCGGCACGACAGCCGCGCGCTCGGCGTCGTAGTCCTGGATCGCGCCGGTGACGCCGATCAGCAGCACCCACCCGGCGATGAGGGAGATGATGATCGACCAGACGATCCCCCGCGGGCCGGCGACCGCGGCGTTGTGCGTCTCCTCGGTCATGTGCGCCGAAGCGTCGTAGCCCGTGAACGTGTACTGCGCCAGCAGGAGGCCGATCAAGAAGACATAGAACCCGTTGCCGAACCCCGTGTTGTTGACGAACTTGGTGAAGACGAACGAAGCCGACTGGTGGTGCGCGGGGACGAAGAACAGGACGACGAAGATGATGGCGACGCCGACCAGGTGCCACCAAACGGAGATGTCGTTGAGAAGTGCCACCAGAGCGACGCCGAAGGTGTTCAGCAGCCCGTGGAGGAAGAGCACCACTGCGAAGAGCGCAACGATCGCAATCGGCGTGGTCGGGTAATTGAAGAGTGCGTTCAACAGCGCGTCCGCGAAGAAAGCCAGCCCGAAGTCAATCCCTGCGGTAACGCCGACCTGGCCCAGCAGGTTGAACCAGCCTGTGAACCAGCTCCATGCGGCGGAGTTCTTGCCGCCCAGCTTGGCGGCCCAGTAGTACAGCCCGCCGGCGGTCGGATAGCTGGAGCAGACCTCGGCCATCGCAAGACCGACCAGGAGCACCATGAGGCCGACCAGCGGCCAGCCGATGTTCATGTCGATCGGGCCCCCGGTGTTCATCCCATAGCCGTAGAGGGTGAGACAACCCGAGAGGATCGAGATGATGGTGAATGAAACAGCGAAGTTCGAGAAGGTCGACATCTTGCGGCGCAGCTCCTGCGCATAACCCATTCGATGAAGTCCTTCGACGTCCGAAGCGTGGGCCTGGACACTCATGCGCAGTCCTCCCTTGGGCGCCGCGATCACGGCGCCATCACCTTCCCAGCGTGATGCTTTCGGCGAAGCTAACAGCCGATAGGATTCTTGTCAAGGATGTGTCGAGAGGGGACTGAGTGGGCCGGGTTGTAACAAACGACACGCGCGCCAAAGGTCAGGTCGTCGAGCTCGTGAGGCACCACTTAAGCGGCCTAAGTCCGGCCGAGAGGAAGCTGGCACGGGTCCTGCTGGCTTCTTACCCGATTGCCGGGCTCGAGAGCGTGGCTCGGTTTGCTGAAAGGGCGGGCGTCAGCCCGCCGACGGTGACGCGATTCATCACCAAGCTGGGCTTTCGCGGCTACCCCGAGTTCCAGGAGGTTTTGCGCCACGAAGTGCAGGCGCGGATTTCATCACCACTGGCCCGGTTTCGTGACGAAGAACGGTCGCGCGGCGCGGAAACACTCCTCACCAACGTGGTCGACATGTCGCGGCGGAACCTGCAGGCGACTCTGGAGCAGCTCTCGCATCACGATTTCGAGGAGGCCGTCGGGCTGCTGGCAGACGGCCGGCGCCGCGTGCTCGTCCTGGGAGGTCGTGTCAGCGCCCAGCTGGCGCACTATCTCGCCGGCCAGCTTCACCTGCTGCGGCCTGGAATCAGCACCGTCGATGCGGAACGCAGCACGCCCGCCCAGCAGTTGATCGACCTGCGCAAGGGCGACGTGCTCGTTGTTTTCGACTACCGTCGCTACCAGGCCGACACGATCGAGAGCGCCCGCGTCGCCGCCGGCCATGGCTGCAACGTCATCTTGTTCACCGATCCGTGGCTGTCGCCCGCCTCGGGTTTCGCGCGCCAGGTGCTGGTGACCAGCGTGGAGACGGTCGGGCCTTTCGACTCGCTGGTCGGCGCCACCGCCGTGGTGGAAGCCGTGGTCGCGGCGGTTTTGAACCGGCTCGGCGCCCGGGCGCAAGCGCGAATGGCGAGCCTGGAGAAGCTTCGGGCGCGCGACGTGCTGGGCGGAGGCGAACCGGCCGGAGGCTAACGGCGCACGAGGCGCTCGTAGTCCTGGGGCGTGTCGACGTCAACGGGGTGCTTTCGGTCTGGGACCGGCAGGCTTGCCACCAGCTCGGGCCGAGCGCGGATGACGGCGCGGCAGCCGACATCACCTTCGAGCGACATCACCTCTTCCCAAAGGTCGCGCCGAAGAACGACCGGCGGATGGAGGAGACCGGCAAAGCTGAGCGCCGCGGCTGGCAGGCCGGACTCGTGCTGCAGGTCCAGCAGCTCATCGATGAGGCGGGCCGAGATGTCCGGCTGGTCGCCAAGGATGACCATGGCTCGCTCGACCTGCCCGTCCAGTGCGGCCAAGCCGGCGCGCAGCGACGAGGCCATGCCCGTCTGGTGGTGTGGATTGATCAGGACGCGCGCACGCCCGAGCTGCACCTGACCGCGAATCTCCTCAGCGTTCGCACCCAGGACGACCAGGACCTCGTCGAGCCGAGAGGAGTTGGCCTGTGCGACCACGGCCTCCAGCATCGGCCGCCCGTCCACCTCCAGCAGCTGCTTGGGACGACCCATGCGCGATGACGACCCTGCGGCCAATACAATGCCGGACGAGCGCATCAGCCCCCGATCAGGCTCAGGTACCGCGCGGGTTCCTTCTCGAATGCGGCCAAGCAGTGGGCGGAGCAGAACCAGTAATTGTTATCGCCGACGACGAGACTGTGCGCCGAGGTCAGTGGGTCGACCGTCATCCCGCACACCGCGTCGGTGGCGAAGACGACCGCCGGCGCGGCGGGTGCCGCAGGCTTGCGCACGCGCTTCTGGCGCGCGGTGACGACCTCGGCCAGCGCCAGCAGCGCGATCTCCTCCTGCACGACTCCGCGCACCTTGCCGGCCGGCGTGCGCAGCCGACCTAGCGTTTCTTCGTTCAGGCCTCGCGCCAGCAAGGCTTCGCGCACGGCTGCTGCGCGGCGCGTGCTGGCGATCAGGCTCACGTCGAGCCCCGGATGGCCGAGGGCGGCCTCCAGCGCGTCTTCGTCGTAGTGGCCCATGGTCGCCACCACGGCCCACGTGTCTTCGTCGGCCACGGTCAGGGCGGCGAGCCCGGCCTGGCTGACGATCCGGGTGCGAAAGCCGGTGATCTCGCCGAGCCGGGCGAGCGTCTCCGCCGCCGGGCTCTCCCCGAAGACGAGCAGCAGCGGGCGAGGCAATCGCGGCTCTATGAAGATGTCCAGCGAGCCTCCGCTTGGGCAGGTGGTCGCGATGGTGAGCTCGCCCCGCCTGCGCGACTGGCGGACCTCCTCGGCAGCAACGATCCTGACCAATTGAGGCGTGCCCTCGGCCAGGGCGCGCAGCGCCTCGCGGCGGACGACGGGCTCGGAGCAGCTGCCGCCGATCCAACCGCGCAGCCTGCCGTCGGCCGTGATGACCGCCTTGTCCCCCGGGCGCGCCGAGGCGGGCGGCTCGACACGCACCACCGTGGCCAGGGCGCAGGGCGTGCCGTTGGCCGCGTGCTCACGCAGCAGCTCCAGTACGTCGTCCGCTATTCCGTGACCCCCTTCGAGCGCAACGCCGCCCACACCTTGTCCGATGTCACAGGCATGTCGATGTTGGTGATGCCGTATGGCGAGAGGGCGTCGATGACGGCGTTCACGTAGGCCGCGGGTGACCCGACGGTGGGCGACTCCCCGACCCCTTTGGCGCCGATCGGGTGATGCGGCGACGGCGTCACCGTCTCGCCAAGCTCGAACTTCGGCGTCTCCCACGCCGTCGGCAGCAGGTAGTCCATGAAGTTGGAGCCGATGCAGTTGCCGTCGTCGTCGAAGGTGATCAGCTGCATGAAGGCGATCCCAAAGCCTTCGGTCAGGCCGCCGTGGATCTGGCCCTCCACGATCATCGGATTGATGCGCACCCCGCAGTCGTCGACCGCGACCATCCGGCGCACCTTGACCTGGCCCGTTCCCTTGTCGACGTCCACCACGACCGCGTACGTGCCGAACGGGTAGGTCATGTTCGGCGGGTCGTAGTAATGGACGCCCTCGAGGCCGGCCTCCATGCCCTCAGGCAGGTTGGTGTAGGCGGCGAACGCGAGCTCCTGGATCGTCTTGGCGCGATCGGGCGAGCCCTTGACGTAGAACTTGCCCCGCTCCCAGGCGAGGTCCTCCTCAGCCGCCTCCAGGAGGTGGGACGCGATTTTCCGCGCCTTGTCCCTGAGCTTCCTGGCGACCATCGCCGTGGCCGCGCCCGCGACCGGCGTGCTGCGTGACGCATAGGTCCCCAGCCCGTACGGCGCCGTGTCGGTGTCGCCTTCCTCGACGGCAACGTCCAGGGCGGGGATGCCCAGCTCCTCGGCCACGATCTGCGCGAACGTCGTCTCGTGCCCCTGGCCCTGGGACTTGGTCCCCATCCGCAGAATGGCCTTGCCTGTTGGATGCACGCGGAGCTCTGCGCTGTCGAACATGCGCAGGCCGAGGATGTCGAAGTCCGCGCCGTGACCGGCGCCCACGACTTCGGTGAAGCTGGCGATTCCGATGCCCGTCACCTCGCCCTTCTTCCGCCGCGCCTCGACGTCCTTGCGCATCTCGTCGTAGCCCAGCTGCTCGAGGGCCACATTCATTGCCTTGGGGTAATCGCCGCTGTCGTACACCCACCCGGTGGCGGAGTGGTAGGGGAACTGCTCGGGCTGGATGAAGTTCTTCATGCGGAACTCGGCCTGGTCGAGGCCGAGCTCGATGGCGGCGTTGGTGACGAGGCGCTCGATGAGGTAGCTCGCCTCGGTGACGCGGAACGAGCATCGATAGGCGACGCCGCCAGGCGCCTTGTTCGTGTAGTAGCCGTCGGCGGTGATATGGGCTGTGGGGATGTCGTAAGAGCCGGTGACGATGTGGAACAGCCCGGCTTTGAACTTGCTCGGCTGGGCGTCCGAGAAGAAGGCGCCGTTGTCGCTGTCGAGGTGAACCCGAAGCGCCAGCATCTTGCCGTTCTCGTCGACGGCCAGGTCCCCCGTCATGTGGTAGTCGCGCGCGAAGCCTGTCGAGATGAGATTCTCGGTGCGGTCTTCGATCCACTTCACCGGCCGCCCGATGAGGAGGCTGGCCGCGGTCGCGACCACGTAGCCCGGGTAGACGGGCACCTTGTTGCCGAAGCCGCCGCCGAGGTCTGGTGAGACGATGCGGATGTTCTGCTCGGGGAGGCCCGTGACCAGCGCGAACACGGTCCGGATGGCGTGCGGCGCCTGGCTCGTCATGTAGATCGTGGCCTTGCCCGTCGCGGGGTTGACGTCGGCCACGCAGCCGCAGGTCTCCATCGGCGCGGGATGGCAGCGTGGATAGAACGTGTGCAGCCTGATCACCTTGGCCGCCTTGGCAAACGCGGCCTGGGTGGTCGACTTGTCGCCCGACTCCCAGTGGTAGATGTGGTTGTCCTTCTGGCCTTCCTTCTCGTCGCGGATCAAGGGGGCGCCTGCGACCTTCGCCCCGTCCGGGCTCGTGACCGCTGGCAGGATTTCGTAATCGACGACGATCGCCTCACGCGCGTCCTCGGCCTGGTACCTCGTCTCCGCGATGACCGCCGCCACCTCCTGTCCCTGAAAGCGGACTTTGTCGGTGGCGAGCACTGCCTGGGTGTCGCCGCTCAAGGTCGGCATCCACGCCAGCTTGTGCTGGGCCATCAAGTCGCCGGTCACAACCGCGATCACGCCCGGCTTGGCGCCTGCGGCCGCGGCGTCGATCG
>Ga0137373_10002050_pt1 | contig 21990 bp, 24 predicted proteins | sample SagtaG_5_FD_104912 | JGI IMG/M metagenome (GOLD analysis project Ga0137373, IMG submission 104912) | Vadose zone soil microbial communities from Sagehorn Ranch, Mendocino, California, USA - Sage1_R_80_16 metaG | ecosystem: Environmental > Terrestrial > Soil > Vadose zone | place: USA... | reverse complement strand
GCACCCCGGCCGAATAGAGCCTCCCATATCCTCTAAGAAGATGCGTGCTCTTCGGCTCCTCAGCGTCCTGGCCCTCCTCGTCGTCGCCTGCAATGGCGCGGCACCGGTCACCTCCTCGCCCACGCCGACTGCCTCCGTCGACATCAAGCGCACGAAGCTCGACATCAGCTACGCGTCGCTGAGCGACCAGGACGTTCACAAGGTCTCGAGCAAGAAGATCCTCGAGGGCGCGATCAACGCGATCAACGTCGAGATCAAGAAGACCGGCGGCAAGGGCGAGATGGCGATGATCGAGTTCAAGGATGTCCAAGAGACCACCGTCCCCGACTTCAAGAAGTTCGCCGAGGCCGCCGCGTCGGTGAAGGCGCTCAACCCGCAGATCACCGCCGATCGCTTCGCCGACGTCGCGATCGAGGGGATGATGAGCGCGACACCCGACTGCCACACCTATTACGTCGACAAGACGAACGGCGTCCATCGCTCGCGACCCGAGCCGGCGTCCGGATCACAGGCGCGGATCCCGACCACCGGCACCGCGCTTGGCGGACCTGACGAGGCGGGCCTCACCGGTCGGATGCTGCCGGGCGGCATCGTCTACATCACCTGGCACGAGTTCGTCGTGACCGGCACCTACAAGATCTTCGACGAGGTCCGCAAGATGATGGACAAGGGTCTCGCCGCCGGTGGCAAGGCCTGGCTCTTCGACCTACGTGGCAACGTCGGCGGCTTCGATTCGGACACGATCGCGGCCTTCTTCCTCAACGGGGAGAAGATGCTGAACATCATCTACCGCGGCGGCGGCGCCACCGTCTCGACGAGCGCGCGCAAGGAATGGCGGCTTCCCGACGCCTATCAGCTGCCCCTGGTGATCATCCTCAACGACCGCGGCGGCTCCGGCCCCGAGGTCCTGGCGGCCGACCTCAAGGAGAACAAGCGGGCCACCATCGTCGGTGGCAGGAGCATCGGGTGCATGGGCGCCACGTCCGTCACGAACATGACCGACGGCTCGAAGCTGGCCGTCGTGGTCCAGGAATTCGCGGGTGCTCAGACCGGGACGATCTACAACAACGTCGGTGTGTTGCCGGATGTGCCCGCCGACGACGTGAGCGCCGTCGACAAAGCGATCGAGATCCTCAAGCAGAAGATGTGATCCTCAGCTCGTTGTCGGGCTCGCGCTACTCACCGGCGATCGCGGTCCTCCAGGCGAGGCTGTGATGCGCGCCGTTTTGGCCCTGTTTTTGACCTTCATCGCCGTGGTCGCGTGCAACGCGCCGCCGGCGACGCCCAGCCCCCCGCCGAGTGAGGCACCGCTCCAAATCACCGAGAGCACCCGGGGCGAGATCGCAGCGCTGCTTCAGCAGCGGACGGACGCGTTGGTTCGAAAGGATCTCGCGGGTTACCAGAAGACCTTCGAGTTGACGCGTCTCGCGCTTCGCAGGTGTCTGATGGATTCATTCGACATCGCGTCGCGGCTCCTGGGAGCCCCCAGCGCCGCGCCCGACGTGAGCAAGGTCGAGAAGTACGGCGAGTACGTGCGGGCGTACGTGAACGACAACTTCGGCTACCGCCGTTCGTACTTCCGAAAGATCGAAGGCAGATGGATCCAAACCGAGCCGAGGGACGATGAGCTGGGCGGCGAGAAGACGAAGACGGTCGATGGGCTTCAGATCGCGTACTGGGGCATCGACGACGACGTCATCGATGTCATGGCCAAGTCGGCTATCCAAGCTCGAACGTCGGTGCTTCAGAACCTGCTGAGCGCGGAATCGCGTACACCGTTCGCGGTCCGCTTCTATCCCACACGCGCTGTGGCGGGCGTCGTCAACTGCGCCGTTGTCGGTTCCGCGCTCATCAACAACCCGACGGACCCGTTCGTCCGGCTCTACCGCTACTGGTTCAACAGCACAGGAACCGAACTGTCGCCCGAGACGGTCACCTTCATCCAGCATGAGGGTCTGCACTGGGCCCAGGATCAGTACATCCCCGCGATCAGCGTGCGACTGCCGTGGTTCCTGGCCGAAGGCTGGCCGGACTACATCGGCCAGTCGCGGTCGCTGCCGACGATGAAGAACGTCCTCTGCAACACCCCTACGCCGACCTTCAAGCAGCTGAGCGATGGCGTACTCCTCACGCCCGAGACACCGCAGGAGCTGCAGGGCCAGTACTACTCCTTCGCCAACACCATGGTCGAGTACCTCTACGCGCAGTTCGGCAAGGACGCGTACCCGAGGCTGCTCACGGCCTACAAAGACGGCGTCAACGCCGATGTCAACTTCCCGAAGGTGCTCGGTGTGACTCCGACGCAGTTCTACGACGGCTGGCTCGCGTTCGCGAAGAAGAAGTACTGCTGATCGCCTTCCGTCGCCGACGAAGGCAGTTCGCTCGCGCAGAAGTGACCCAGAGGTACCAGTACTCAGGTCCCCCTCGTGCCCTCCGCGCCCGAATCGGGTCTCGCTGTGACGATTTTGGTACCGCTGATGGGTTGGCGGCTCGCCTTCCTATCGATATGGTCTGCGCACAGACCACTGAGGAATCACTGAGGACGGGATTGGGGGGCCATCACGTCGTGACAGTCATAGCAGCAAGGGTCGAATCGCTTCCTTCCCTCGAGCAGATGGGTCCGGTGCCCGACGTCATCGAGCGCGCTCGCGGCGGCGACCGGTCGGCATTCGCGGATCTCTACGACACGCACGTCGACGCGGTGTACCGCTACATCCTGTACCGCGTCCGTGAGCCCAGCGACGCCGAAGATCTCACGAGCGACGTGTTCACACGCGCGTTCGCGAACATCCACCGCTACCGCTGGCAGGGCAAATCGTTCCTCGCGTGGCTGTACACGATCGCGCGCAACGCGGTCACCGACCGCCGCCGCCGTCAGCGCCCGACCGTCGACCTGGAGAACGCGTTCGGTCTCGCTGAGGACGGCCCGACCGCGCATGAGCACGCGGTCCGTGGCGAGGAAGTCGACGCGCTTCGCGGCGCGGTGAAGCATCTGACGACCGAACAGCAGGAGGTTCTCGTGCTGCGCTTCGTCGAGAACATGTCGAGCCGCCAGGTCGCGAACATGCTCGGCAAGAACGAAGGCGCGATCCGCGCGCTGCAGTTCCGCGCGCTCGGCCGTTTGCGCAAGCTCATGACGACCGAGGTCGCCTGAGCACCTGAAACTCAGGGGCTTCGGCGGACATAGACTCATTTAGATGCGGCCTCGCGCTCTTCCCCTGCTTCTTGTCGTGGTGTTCGTCGCGTCCGCTTGCGGTCTGCTACCGGCCGATATCCAACATGAGCTGCTGCCCTCGCAGACCCAGTACAAGACCGCTGAGGCCGCGTATTCGGTCCTGATCGAGCGCCATGTCGACAAACCCACGCCCCAGCAGCTGATCCCGGGCGCACTGGATGGGGTCACGAAATACCTGAAAGACGCCCAAATCGACGCCGCGCCGACGGTCGACCGGCCGACCCTGACGGGTAGCGTGTGGTCCGATTTCGCCAAGTTCACCGGCTCGCTCGACGCGGTCGTGCAGCGCTATCCGACCGCGGACAAGGCCCTCATGGAACGCGCCGCGGTCGACGGGATGGCTCGCGCGATGAACGAATGCCACACCTATTACCTCGATCCGAACCGCGCGAAGGGCTTCAACCAGCGGCCCGCACCGGTGACCGGGATCGGAGTCACCATTTTCCAGCCCGAGCCGAATCAGCCGATCGAGGTGATCGATGTCATCGCCGGCACGCCGGCGGAAAAGGCGGGCGTGAAGAAGGGCGACAAGTTCATCCGCGTGAACGGCGAGGACGTCGCGACGCTAACGACCGACGAGGTCGCGAACAAAGTGCGCGGCCCCGAAGGAACGCAGGTGACGGTGACCTTCCTCCGCGGCACGCAGGAGGTCGAGTTCACGATCACTCGCGCGCGATTCCAGAGTCCACTGATCATCTCGCGCATGGAAAGCGATTCGATCGGTTACCTCTCCGCGAAGCAGCTCATCTCGACGGTCGCGGACGATTTGGCGGCAGCGGCGCGCACACTCTCGGCCCAAGGCGCGACGGCGTGGATCCTCGATCTGCGCGACGACCCGGGCGGCGAACTCACCGTCGCGGTGAACGTCGCTAGCCTGTTCGTTCAGCGCGGCACGCTCGTCTATCAGATCGGACGTGATGGTCAGCGCACCGCCGTCGACGCGAACCCCGGCAAGTTCCTCGGCCTGACCAAGCCGCTCGTGGTCCTGGTGAACAAGAATTCCGCCTCAGGCTCGGAGATCATCGCGGCGGGCATTCGCGCCAACGGCGCGGGCACCGTCATGGGTACCCAGACGGCTGGTTGTGTGGGGACCGGACAGCCACGCGAGCTCCCCGATGGGGGCCTGCTGCTCGTCACCCTGACGAAGATGCAGGACGCCAAGACCGGCGCCGACCTCAACGGGCCGGGCAAGGGCGTCGTGCCGGACAAGGTCGTCACCGACCCGGCCGACCAGCAGCTCCAGGCGGCGATCACCTTCCTGCGGGGACACGTCTAGCTCTGCAGCCCCAGCGCGACGAGGCCCGCGACCAGCACCGCCACCCCCACGTATTGGTTCGGCGCCAGGCGCTCGCGCAGGACCGCGATCGCGAGCAGCGCAGGGATCAGCGGGTAGGCTCCGCTGCCGGTCATGACGAAGGACGCGAATCCTGACGCGATCCCGAGGGACAGCAGCACGTTCGCGCCCGTGTCCAGCACGCCGACGATGACGATGAGGATCAGCGCGCGCCGGTCTCGCAGCGGCGCGAACGACGTGCGTCGCACGAGGACGTAGACGACCAGCGCAAGCACGCTGAACGCGCGGAGCGTCAGGATCATCCCGAGGCCGTCGGTCGCACGGACCGCCGCGGCGTAGAGAAAGCCCCAGACCGCGAAACCACCGGTCGCGATCAGCCCGTAGCGAACGCCTTCGACCGGGCGGCCCAGCGTCCGCCGGACCTCGCCGAAATCGGTCGACGCGACGATGACGCCGACGAATGTCATCGCGATGGCGACGCCTTGGCCGACCGTGAGCCGCTCGCCGATAAAGATCACGATCAGGAGCACTGTGAGCGCGGCGTAGCTCGCGACCACCGGACTGACGACCGCGATCGGGCCCAGTGCCAGCGCGCGATAGAGCGCGGCGGCTGACGTGACGCCGATGAGCCCGAGGACGAAACCGTATCCGACGAGCTCCGGCGTGAGCACCGGCCAGCGGCCGAGCAGCGCGAGGATGATCGCGTACCCGACGAGGCTGATGCTCTGCATGCCGATGGACGTGAGCGCGACGCCGACGCGACGGGTGGCCATCGCGGCGGCGTAGTCACCGAAGCCGAATGCGACGGCCGCGCCGACGCCGTAGAGAAGAGCTTCGATGCCTTTGTTCTTATCGCAGGGGCGGAACCCCCTGCGACCCCTGCCCTAGACCACGAGCTCGCGGGGAGCGCGGGTCAGGTCGCGCGAGCCGCTCTCGGTTATGAGGAGCATGTCCTCGAGGCGCACGCCGCCGAGCTCCGGGAGGTAGATGCCGGGCTCCACGGTGACGACGTCGCCGGGTGCGAGCGGCTTAGTGCCGGAACGCCCGACCGTCGGCATCTCGTGGATCTCGAGACCCACGCCGTGCCCGGTGCCATGGATGAACCCGCGCGGCACTCCGCCGTTCTTCGAGCGCTGCTGTCCCGGCCGCAGCGTGTCGTAACCGGCCTCGAAGATGATGTCCTCGACGAGCTCATGCACTTCGCGGCCCGTGACGCCGGGGCGCAGGGCCTTGATGCCGGCGTCCTGCGCGCGCTTGGTGATCTCGTACATCTTCACGATCTCGGCCGGCGGCTCACCCTTCGAGACAGTGCGCGTCATGTCCGCCCAATACCGCGTCGTCTTGTTCTGCGGGAAGATGTCCATGACGATCGCCTCGCCCGCGCGGAGTGGGCCCGAGCCGATCATGTGCGGGTCGGCGGCCTGTTTTCCCGGCGCGATGATCGCGCCTTCGGAAACGCAGCCGAGCTCGAGCAGCCGCGACTCCACGATCGCGCGCAGCCGCTCGGCGGTGAACGCCTCGCCGCCCTGCTCCAGCGTGCCGTCCTTGCGAACGGTCGCGTGCCTCAGAGCGTCGACGCCTTTCGCCCATGCATCCTCGGTCGCGCGCTGGGTCGCCTCCAGCGCCGCGATCTCGTCCGGCCGCTTCGCGCGCCGCCGCTCGCTGAGGTCGCGGTCGATGACGATGTCGATACCTGCGCCACGCAGCCGTTCGGCCATGCCGAGCGGGAAGTACGCGCCGACGGCGACGCGCCGGAGGCCACGCGACCCGAGGAAGCGGTCGATGACGGCGGCGTCGAGCTCCTCACGCGTCGTCGCCGTCTTGGCGAACTCCTTCGCGCCAAAGTCGTCGATGTTGAACACCTCGCGAGCCCGCGACTCCTTGCGCGCGCGCCCCTCTTCGAGCGAGTTCGCGACGATGACGACCTCGCCGTCCTGCTCGAGCGCGATGATCGGGTCGGGCGCGAGGAAGCGGGTCACGTGATAGACGTCGGGGAACTTGTACCCGTCGGCGTAGAACAGGAGGGCGTCCCGCGTGCGGCTGTCCGGAGCGGCCATCGCAGCCAAATCTAGGGCTAACGAGCGCGGGACAGGAGCGGCCGCGCCAACGCGCCGGCGCCGCGAGCCAGCTCCTCGAGCTGCTCGCGACAGGGGTCCTCGTCTCGCCGCCGCACGCGCCGCAGTGCCGCGAGACCCGCGACCGCACGCTGCCGGCCTTCGAGCCCGCGCCCCTCGGCGCACAACACCGCGGCCTCGGCGCGCGCCCACATGTAGTCCACCACGCCCGCTCCGTCGGCGAGGCCCAGCAGAGCCCGCGCAGCACGCGCGTCACTGCGGTGACGGGCGGCGTAGTAGGCCGCTTCGGCGAACAGGATCGCATCGGCTCCTGTCCATTTGACCTTGCGGAGGGCAACCGCAGCGTCGATATGCCCGCCGGCCCCTTCGATCTCACCACGGTCGATCGCGGCTTCATACAGGACGAGCCGCGCGAAGACGTCGTCGGGCGAGCGCTCCATCACGGCCAGCAGTCCTGGATCCCATTCGCGCGGCCGTCTGCCCGAAAGCGCCTCACCGAGCATCAACGTCGCGGCCAGGATCTGTCCACATTCACGGTTCCGCAGTAACAGCGAGAAGATCCGCCTGCCGTCGGCGAGCTGCTCTCCGCTGCGCAGTGGAAGGAGATTGATCACGCCGAGGATCAGCGACATCTGCGCGACGGCTTGCACCACGGAGAGCGGATCGCCAAGACGCAGCCCTCCGGCAAGCGCGATCATCAGCGCGCCGGACACGAGCCCGATCAGGGGACCGGCGGCCGTGCTCACGATGAGGCCCCAGCGCAGCGGTCCGAGCGCGGCGGCGCGATCGAATGGCACGAGGACCACGCCCGCCTGCAGCGACCGCACGAGCCGCACGCGCGGCCGAGCGTAGTCGCGGATCTCGAGTGGGCCGAGGTGGACTCGCGCGACGCGGAGCCCGACCAGATAACCCGCGACAACGTGCCCCAGCTCGTGCACGAGCACAGCCACGATCAGCGAGACCATGGCCACGCCGGCCGACATCGCCATGGGCACAAGCAGCACGAGGAGCCGTTCGTTCACGGATGAAATGCTCTGCGAATCAGGCGCTGCGGCGGTGGCAGGACGCGATCAACCGCGGTAGTGCGGCATGCTGGCGCTGTAGCGGACACCATTACGGCGCTGCTCGCGGCCCGCGGAGCAGCGACAGACCCTCGCCGCTCGCGATCTCATCGAAGCCCAGGCTCTTCACGGACTCGACCTCGGCGAGGTGTTTCGTGACATCGCGGTTCACGCTCGGCGCCGCGTAGTCGAGGATGACGTACTGGGCATCACAGACATCGAGACCCACGAGGTTGTAGTTGAACCGCCGCTGCGGGATCTGCGTGGTGAAGAAATCGCGCGACGATACGGCCGCATCCGGCGGGATCGCCCGCACCGCGGCGAGGAAGGGTTCGTACCGGGGCTCGCGCGCAAGTATCGGCTGCCCCGACGGCGCCCGGTCCGGCTCGCCGCGGAGGAATGCGTCCGCGAAGTTCAGCGAGAACGGCAGGCCGCCGAAGGCGAACGCGAAGAACAGCGTGCTCACGAGGACCCCGCGCGTGACGCGCCGGCGCCAGCGATCGCTGAGTCCCGCGGCCCCGAGGATCGATGCGCCCAGAGCGAGCGGGATCAGAGGTGCGCCGTACTGGTTGTGGAGCGTGTGGAAACCACCGTAGTCAGACAGCAAGAGATACCCCAGCGTTGGCAGTGAGGTAACAAAGGCCCATTTCGATCGCAACGCGAGTCCTAGCCCGGGCCCGAAGAGGCTGAGGGTGAACACCACCTTCGATCCGACCTCGCCCTTACCTAAAACAGAGAGGGCGCGAAGCGGATCGAGGAGCAGCGTCCGCGCGATCTCGCCCTCATCGCGCCCGAGGCTCGCGTAGCGACCGAGGTACTGATATGGAGCGCCGGCCGCGAACGCGGGAATGATGACCTTCAGCGTCACGACGAACGCGACGATGCTTCCGACGGTCACGAAGGCGCTCGGCCACAAGCGGCGCTGGAACGCGAGTGCGACGCCGAAACCGACGCCGATGACCGCGACCTCTTCCTTGGCGAGCAGCGCGACGAGGAGACACACGCTCATCGGAAGGGTCCGGCGCGTCGCGAGGAAGTACAACGCGAATCCAAGCGGTGCCACGGCGAGCGTGATCTCGTGGAAGTCGAAGAGGGCGATGAACGAGAGTGGCGCGCTCAGGAGATAGGCCGCGACCCAGACAAGACGCTGCTCGCTGGTCGGAAGGAAGCGGCGCGCGAGCAGATAGACCGGCCACACGCCGAGCGCAAGCGCGATGGTCTGGACGACGATCAGCGTCTCGGGGCGTGGGACGAGCGCGTACAGCGGCAGGATCAGCAGCAGAGCGGGCGAGAAGTGGTCGCCGAAGAACGAGTGCGGTTCGCAGCGCGCGAGGCTGAGCGTCGACTCCACGAAGCGGCCGTGGATCGTGTTCCAGAGAACCTGGTCGAACACCGCGAGGTCCGAGGCGGTCGAGTGGAACGTCCAATGCCGCAGGAGCGCCAGCGCGCCGAACAGGATCGTCGCGGCGAGAGTGGCGGCGAGCGCGATCCGGCCCTCGGAGCGCGCAAAGAATTCCGAGCGCCGCCCCGCCACCACGACCGAAAACGCTATCTGAAGTCGGGCCTCCGCGGCGGGGTCGGGCTAGAGACTTCGAAGGCGCCGATAGCGAGCAGGCGTGAGACCGGTGATCGCGCGGAACACGCGCGTGAGATGTGGCTGGTCCGCAAAGCCGGCCTCGTGCGCGAGCGACGCGATCGGCTCTTCAGTTTCCGCCAGCCGACGAGCGACCCATTCGACACGAAGCCTGCGGGCGTAACTCCCGATCGGGATCCCGTGGAACGCACGAAAGGCACGCACGAGATCGCTCGGCGACACTCTGACCGCGTCGGCGATGGTCTCGATGCGAAAGGCCCTCGAGGAACCGGTCATGGATCAGATCCGTGGCCTCCTAGCCCGCCGGGTTCGCGACGCCTTCGAAGAAGGCGATCTGCGCGTTCGAGTTCGCCTGGCGGATCGGACGGAGCGGCTTGTACTCGGGCGAGTCGTACCACTCCAGAGCGCGCGCGAGCGACGGGAACTCGAGGACCACCGTGCGCGGCCCGGACCATTCGCCCTCGCGGACCTCCATCTTGCCCCCGCGCACGAGATACCGGCCGCCGTACTTCGCGATCGTCGCGGGTACGTGCTTCGAATACTCCTGATAGCCCTCGACGTTCGTGACGTCGACGATCGCGATCACATACCCCGCCACGCGCGCACCTCCCTAAGGACGCCGAAGTGCCGGCGCCTGGATCATGACCGCGATTCCGACCGCGATCGCGAAGAACATCGCGATCGACGACGCGATGATGATCGCGCGCTGGCTGACCGGTGGCCCGCCGCGGCCAGTCGACCGCTGTCCGGCATTGTCGTGCCACGGAATGAACGCGAGCCAGCTCACACCGATGTAGGCCGCCCCAAGGACAGCGAGCCACACACCGATCCCGAGCAGCCGCGCCCCCAGTCGCTCTCCTCCCACGAGCCAGAGCGCGTGCTGGTCGATGAAGGTCACCGCACCGCCGATGATCGGCAGCGTCATGAGCCAGGCCCACACCGCCTCGCCGTCGAAACGCAGCCGGTCGAAGGGGCGGATGCGCGCGATGGCGCCGGCGGTGAACGCGAAGATCGCCACGACGCGCCACGTGACGAGCGTGAGCACGCGGTCGCGGCGGCGGTCACGCCACCCCTTCTCGCCGTGCTCCGGGAAGAACCGCGAGCGCGGCCGCTCGCCGGGCGACTCGAGCTCCTGCGCGACACGCGACCAGAACTCCTCGCGGTTGGCGAAGTAGCCCCCGTGGTCGAGGATGACGTTCATCCAGTTCGTGACCCCGATGTCCTCGTCCGGCGGTCGGATGTGGGGCGGCGTCCGCAGCTCGCCACCGGACACCGGGTCGTAGGCGGACCAGAGGTTGATCCAGTGAATTCCCTTCGGAAGCGGCTCCCGCAAACGACAGGTGCGCGCGGGCACCAGGCGCCTATCCCAGGCGTTGTTGAGCGCCGACCCGAAGGTGACGAACGCCTTCACGCGGGCGAGATCCTCCGGCAGCACCGCGCCCGACGAGAGCGCGTCGTACGCGACGACCGTGCCCTGTGAGTGCGCGATCACGGCGATGCGCTCGCACTCGCGCTTCTCGACGAGGAAGTGGATCGCCGCCGCCACGCTGCCGCGGATATGCACGGCCTGGATGTCGTCCCACATGAACGTGTAGAAGTCGCCGATCTGGTCCTGGACGAAGTTCCGCAGTCCCATGACGGCCTGCTCGACCGGTCCCGGGATCTGGGCGAGCACGTAGAGGCCGAGGATCAGCGGGATCGACAGGATCGCAGCGGAGACGTAGCCGATGAAGAGGAGGATCGACGAAACGACTTCGATGATCGCCTTCGGCGAGCCGGGTAGCTTTTGGAACGAGGCCACGACGACCTCGGCAAGACGCAGGCATCGCACGACCGCGGACTTCAGTCCCCACCACGTCATCTCGTCTAGGTTCGGCGCGCTCAGCCGGGCGGCCCACCACGCCTCGGCGAGGATCCAGGTCTGCGCGGGATGACCCTCCGCGGCGCGCAGGTCGATCGTGAAACGCGCCGGCCGCTCGGCGACCTCGCCGTAGGTCAGGTCCGACGACGCGACGCAGAGGTCGAGTTCGCGCCGTTTGTGCCATTCCTGCAGCCAGTGGAGGAGCGGACCTCCGAATTCGCGGACGGTGTAGCTCTCCGATTGCTGACCGATGCCGTGGACGAAGACGACGCCGACGCGGGTCGCGCCAGCGGTCTGTGCGATGAGGTGCTGCTCGACCTCTTGCCGCTGCTCTTGCATCAGGCGACCCTCACGCCTCGTTGATACACCGCCCAGACGCGCCAGAGCGCCTTCGGATCGGACAGTGGGTCGCCGTGCACGAGCACGACGTCGGCGGGCTGCCCCTCGTCGAGACGGCCGGCGTACTCGACGCCATAGAGCGCTCCGCCGTTCCGCGTCGCCGACGCGAGCGCCTCGTGGGGCTCGAGTCCCGCGTCGACGAGAAGCTCGACCTCCCAGGCGAGATGACCGGCGCGCACCGAGCCGCCGCCGAAGTCGGACCCGGTCGCGATGGTGACGCCGGCGCGCTTCGCCGCCGCGACCGACGCGTACGCGCCTTCCCTTCGTTTCGCGATGCGCGCGCGTCCCTCCGCCGCTGTGAAGCGGTCGATCGTCGTCGTGTGGGCGAACGTCTCCCACGACGCGAACACGGACAGCGTCGATACCAGTGTCACACCGTTGCGCTTCATCGTGCGGCAGGTCTCGTCATCGAGCTCCATGCCGTGCTCGATCGAATCGACGCCGGCCTCCGCCGCGACACGCGCGCCAGCGAAGTACCCGGAGTGCGCCGCCACGCGCGCCCCGCGCTTGTGCACCGCTTGGACCATCGCGCGCACGTCGTCAACGCCGAACGGCGCGTCCTTCACGCCGCCTGGCGCATCCATGTACAGCTTTACGAGATCCGCGCCGAGGTCGAGCTGCGTCATCGCCGCGGCGAGGAGGTCGGCACCGTCGACGCTCACGTCCATGAAGTCGTAGCCCTTGGCGGCGATCCACGTGCCCGCGACGCGGAGGTACGGCGCGCCCGCCTTGCCCTTCAGCTCGTCGCGCGCCGCGATCGAGACGGGAGCGCCGTCCTTCACGGGTGCTCCGACGTCACGCGCCCACAGGATGCCGGCGTGGGCGAGACGCCTCGCGTTGTCTCGCGCAACCTGCCGCAGCACCGGCGCCGGGTCGCCGGCTCGCGCGATCCAGTGGCTGCCGCCCTGCATCGTCAGGTGACTGTGGCAGTCGACCATCGCCGGGACGATCGTCGCGCCGCCGGCATCCACCACCTCGGCGCCCGTTGTGTCCGCGGAGTCGTTGGGCCGTATCCACGCGATCTGGCCGCCTTCGATCGCCAGGCTGACGCCGTTGCGGAGGGAGCCGGACGTACCGTCGGCGAGCGCCGCGTCTTGGAGGACGACACGTCTCATGGCCGGGCGATGTTAGGGCCGCCGCGGGCGTCAGCGGCTAACCGTCCCGCGCGCCGTGGATCTTGAGAGGGCTGTGCCTGGCAATGACATCGAAGTCGGCATCGTTGTGCAACAGCGAAGCGCCTGCCGTGATGACGGGCACCGCGATACACCTTCGTAGACCTAGAGGTGTATTGACTGCGAGACTGCTCCCGCTTCGCGGGCTCCGGTCGGCGGAGCGCTTCAAGCCGTCCAGTCGAGCACGACCTTGCCGCACTGACCGGAGCGCACGACGTCGAACGCCTGCGCGAACTCCTTGGCCGGGAAGCGATGCGTGATCACTGCCGTGATGTCGAGCCCGCTCTGCAGCATCGTGCCCATGCGGTACCAGGTCTCGAACATCTCGCGCCCGTAGATTCCCTTGAGCGTGAGGCCGCGGAAGATCACCTGGTCCCAGGCGATCGGGATCTCCTGATTCGGGATCCCCAGCAGCGCCACCCGCCCGCCGTTGTTCATGAACGCGAGCATGCCGCGGAGGGCGTCGGGGCTGCCCGACATCTCGAGGCCGACGTCGAATCCCTCGAGCATGCCGAGCTCCTTCATGACCGCGTCGAGCGTCGTCGTGGTGTAGTCCACGGCTAACGTCGCACCGAGACGCCGCGCGAGAGCGAGTCGGTACTGGTTGCGATCGGTGACGACGACGTAGCGCGCGCCAACGAACCGGCACACCGCGGCGGCCATGACGCCGATCGGGCCGGCGCCGGTGATCAGCACGTCCTCGCCCGCGAGCTCGAACGACAAGGCGCTGTGCACGGCGTTCCCGAGCGGGTCGAGGCACGCGCCGATCTCGTCGGGCATTCCCGGTGGAAGGGCGTACGCGTTCGCGGCGGGCACGGCGACGTACTCCGCGAACGCACCGGGCCGCTGCACTCCGATCCCGACCGCGTTGCGGCAGAGATGGCGGCGGCCGGCGCGGCAATTCCGGCAGTGTCCGCATGTGACGTGGCCCTCGACGGCCACACGTTGGCCAGCCTCGAAACCGCTCACCTCGCTGCCGATCTCGGCAACGGAACCCTCGAACTCGTGACCGATGACGAGAGGCACCTTGATGGTCTTCTGCGCCCACGGATCCCAATTGAAGATGTGGAGGTCCGTGCCGCAGATCGACGTGTAGTGGACACGCACCAGCAGGTCGTTGGGACCGATCGCTGGCTTCGGAACGTCCTCGAGCCAGATGCCCGGCTCCGCGCGGCTCTTCACGAGCGCGCGCATCAGTGCCGCGTCCCGGAGATCCGTTGCCGCTCCATCGGGCCGGGCGGCCGAGCCCAAGGAGCCGAGGAGCACGTGAGGGAGTGCATCCGAAGATGCATGACCGAGCGCGCGGACGAAGGCGACACAGAGATCGGCCGTGCCGGCCCGATGGAGCGGCAAGGGAGCTCCGGGACGCGGCACTAAATCACTCCGAGGGCGTGACCGACCTTCGCGAACGCCGCCACCGCTCGATCGACGTGCTCGAACGTGTGCGCCGCTGAGAGCTGCACGCGGATACGCGCCTGATCGCGGGGTACGACCGGGAAGGAGAATGCGATGACGTAGATCCCTTCGGCGAGCAGGCGGTCGGCCATGGCGCTCGCGAGCTTCGCGTCGCCGAGCATCACCGGGACGATCGGATGCTCGCCCGCGACGAGCTTGAAGCCGTTTGCGGTCATCCCCTTGCGAAAGCGCGATGCGTTCGCGAACAGCCGCTCGCGAAGCTCGCCGGCGGATTCGATGAGATCGAGCACGGCGATGGAGGTGGCCGCGATCACCGGCGCGAGCGTGTTCGAGAACAGATACGGCCGGCTGCGCTGGCGCAGGAGCTCGACGATCTCCCGGCGTCCGCTGGTGTAGCCACCGGAGGCTCCACCCAGGGCCTTACCGAGCGTGCCGGTGAGCACGTCGACGCGCCCGACGACGCCGCGCGCCTCGTGCGAGCCCCGGCCGTGCGCGCCCATGAATCCCACGGCGTGCGAGTCGTCGACCATGACCAGGGCCTTGTGCTTTTCGGCGAGATCGCAGATCGCGCCGAGGTCCGCGACGATCCCGTCCATCGAGAACACGCCGTCGGTCGCGATGAGCTTGAAGCGGCAGGACGCCGCGTCGGTGAGCTGGCGCTCGAGATCCGCCATGTCGTTGTTCGCGTAGCGGAAGCGCTTGGCCTTGGACAGACGGACGCCGTCGATGATGCTCGCGTGATTCAGCGCGTCGCTGATCACGGCGTCTTCCTCGCCGAGCAATGTCTCGAACAGACCGCCGTTCGCGTCGAAGCACGAGCCATACAAGATCGTGTCCTCTGTGCCGAGGAAGCGCGTGAGTCGGTCCTCGAGTTCTTTGTGGATGACCTGCGTGCCGCAGATGAAGCGAACGGATGACATGCCGTAGCCCCATCGATCGAGCGCGGCATGCGCGGCGGTGAGGACCTTGGGATCGTCGGACAGTCCCAGGTAGTTGTTCGCGCAGAAGTTGATGACCTCGAGATCCGGGCGGACCGCGATCTCGGCGCCTTGGGGCGAACTGATGACGCGTTCCTTCTTGTACAGACCGCTCTCGCGGATCGAGGCGATCTGCTCGCGCAGCGAATCGAGGAAGCGCTGATCCACAGCCGCAGATTAATGCGGCGCCGGATTATTTGAGGTCGAGCACCTTCTTGATCGCGATGATGAGCTCGATCGGGCCGAACGGCTTCATCAGGTAATCGGAGGCGCCCACCGCACGGCCCTCGGCCAGGTCCGCCGCTTTGTCGTGAGCGCTGAGCATGACGACCGGGACGTCGCGCGTTAACGCGTCGCCCTTGAGCGTGCGGCACACATCGAAGCCGTCGGCCTTGAAACCGTCGAATCTCACGTCGAGCAGCACCAGATCGGGCTTCGCCGTCTTCACAAGCTCCGCCACGGCGCCGGGATCTCCGGTCTCGACGACGCGCCAACCCTGACTCGACAGCGTGATCCGGACGAGTTCACGCATGTGGTTGGAGTCGTCGGCTACGAGAACTGTGAGCACCCTCGGCCGGACGATAGCAGTGCGGCCGGGCGAGCTGGTATGGGCGTGGCCCCGAAACGGACCAGCACTTGCACCAGCCTCGGAGGATGCTTCCGATCGGCGCGCTGTTCGCGTTCGTCGGCCGGCAGCTGGGCCGGCTGCTGAGTCTCGCCTTCAACTGGGCGACGCTGGTGCTCTTCGGACAGGTAGCGAAGGACAAGCAGCTCCTACTCTCGGTCATGGCCGTGCTGTCCTTGGTATGGCCGATCGCCATCGCGGGCGTCGCCTTGCCCTCCGTCGGCACGTTCCTCCTCGGCCTCGTCACGGTCCCGGCGTGGACCGAGGCCTGGGTACGGATCGGGATGCTCGCTCTTGCGCTCGCGGCGCCGCTGGGCGTGGGATTCGTCGCCAGCCGCCTGCGAGACCGGCGACCCGGCGGCATGGGCATGGTCCGCGCGCTCCTCGCCGGCTATCCGAACGCACTCGCGCTCGCCGCGGTCCTGATCTGGCTCATGGTCGTCACGCCTGTGCTGCAGGTGTCCGCGCTCGCGAGGCGGCACGAGACCGCACACGTCCCGATCGCGATCAAGCCCGGCGGATACGAAACGGTGGTGCGCGACCTCACCGCCGCGCTTGGGCGCGCGGACATGCGCGTCCGCCGCGAGCAGGCGCCCTGGCCGCTCGCGCTGCCCGGGCGCATCCTCGCGTTCGTCGGGGGTGCCGGCGTGCGCGCACTCGTACCAGAGGATCTCGTCCAGCTCCGCGGACGAGGTCTTGTCATCACGATCCATCCAATGGATCTCGGTCTCACCGGCAAAGCGAAGGTCATCTCGCGTGCGCGCGCGGCGCTCGTCAGGGAGCTCTCATTCACTGAGGCGTACCAGACGTGAACGAAGGAGTCGCAGGAGATCGAGGACGCGCTGATGCGCGCCGATCAGGGCGCTGTGCCGGTCGAAACGATCGCGCGGCAGCTCGCGACCATCGAGCTGTCGTTCGAAGAATGGGAGATCCTGTATCGGATCCTCCTGCAGGTGCGCCTGCGCCGGGACCCGATCGGTACGGGTGCGGTCGGGCACGAAGGGAATGGCAAGCCCGCGCTTCGTAAGAGGATCGAAGCGGCGATCGCCGCGCTCAAGCCTTAGCGATCGCCGCTGGGCGTTCTATTCCTTCTCGACGCGAGCCCCGTGGATCTCACCGCGCCACGCGCCGGTCGGCGCGCCGCGCGACTCGATGAACGTCTTGAACCGCTCGAGGTCGCCGCTGACGCGGTGCTCCAGGAGACCGAGCGCATCTCCGACCTTCTCAGCCGCGTCGCGCGGCTCGTAGGTGAGTTCTAGCGAGACCTTCGTCTGACCATCGCCGGCGGGCTGGAAGATCACAGACCCGGCGTTCATCGCGCCGGTGACGCTGCGCCAAGCGACGTGCTTATCGGGCACCTGATCGGTGATCTCGGCCTCCCACTCCTCGTCCTTGCCTGCGATCTCCGCGTGCCAGCGAAGTCGCTTCTCGTCGAGCTGTATGACTTCTTTGACGCCTTCCATGAACTCGGAGAACGACTCGAACTGTGTCCACTGGTCATACGCGACGCTGACCGGGACATTAACGACGATGTCTTTCTGGATCCGTGCCATGTCAGTCTCCTTCCATCTATGCGCTCGTGATGAGCTCGGCGACTGGACCCTGCCAGGTCTGGAGGAAGTCGTGCGCGTCGAGGACGTCGTCCTTCGTGAAGGCAGGCGCCTTTTCGGCTTCGCGCTCGACGATCGCGATGCTCGCCTCACCGCACACGGTGCATGCGAGCTTCACCATCAGCGCCTGCGGCTCTGCGGTTATGCCGCGCACCGCGCAGCTTGCGAGTCGCGCGCCGCAGGCAGGGCACTCCATCGTGCGGATGCGTTCCAGGATGGCCCCGATCCAGTCCACGCCGGGGTTGGACTGCACATCCGACGCCACGGCCCGGTGCGCTTGGCCGTAAGGCGACCAAGCGCACCGGCGCACACCCGTAACGCCGACGCGACCCCGGTCTACGGGTCGGTTATCAGGCGCAATCCTTCGTGCGCGATCTCGATCGTCTCGATCGCGAGATCATTGCCGCCCGCGTCGAAGTCCGGAAGCGCCACCTTCGTCGGCCACGCGTTCGCGAGGCGGTACCTCGCGACCTCTTTGTGACTGACGTCGTACATGACGATCGTGCAGTTCTTCGCTTCCGGGGTCCCAGCGGCGATGCGGAACGCCCACTTCTGCAGGTCGCTGGCACCAGCGAAGCCTTGCTTGAGCACGACGTTCGGGTACTTCACGCGACCGGGGAGTTTGTGAACGACGTCGTTCGCACCGCCCTCCCGGTACTCGACGACCTCGATCTCGATGCTCAAGCCGGAGACGGAACGGAAGTACGCGGTCGGCATGCCGTCGAACGTGACCGCGACCTGGAACGAGGAGACACGAATGTCATCGCCGCGGGCGGGTCCTCCGGACGCCGCGCCGCCAAGAACGATCGTCGCCACCATGAGAGACGCGAGGACGAGCCTGTTCACGCCTTCCTCCCCTTCACGCGGCCCCGCCGCGTCGCAGAGAGACTAAGGCCGAGGCTCAGCCCGGTGTCGCGTCCTCGGTCGGGAAAGCGCCGATGAGCGCGCCGGCGATGCGCGCGTCCGAGACGAGCTCTTCCCAGACGCGCTCGAGCGTGCCCGGGTCCGGCCCGTTCTCGCCGCGCCGGCGCGCGAGCAGCGCAAGAGCGCACGCGCGGAGCGACCGCGCGGCGACGATGATGCCGTCTAGACCGCGGCCGGTGCTTTCCGCATGTGGCGCGGCCCGATGGGCGGCGACGTACTCGTCGACGTCGTCCGGCGGCACGCCAAGCAGCGGAGAGCCATCGGCGAGCAGGATCGACACGACGTCGTACGGCGTCATGGTGTGGTTCGAGACGCCGCGCCCGCCGACATACAGGACGTCATTGAGGCGCAGGGTGATGCGTCCGTCCGGCGCGAGGGCGCCGGCGCGGGCCAGGATCCGCGTGGCGACGGTCAGCTCGGTCGCGGGCTGTTCGCGGATGAGCACCCCTGTAGCGTGGCACGCCGTGGAACCGGAGAGCCAGCCCGCTCGTCGTACTGGCATGCGCCCGATGCTCCTCGCGCTCGCGCTGCTCGTCGCTTCCGCCTGCGGCGGAGGTGCGGCCGACCGCGTCGCGGACATCGCCGGCATCGTCACGAACGTCAGCGGACGCACCGACGGCGTGACGGTGCTCGTCGAGTCGGACCCGTCGACGCCGTCCAGCGGAGCGAAAGCCTCTGTCGCGGTGACGAGCGGCACGCGCATCACCCGCCGTGCTCAGGGTGGCGAGGTCGCGGCGACGGCGCGGGAGCTCACACCGGGTGTGCAGGTCGAGGTTTGGTTCGATGGACCGGTCGCGACGTCCTATCCCGTCCAAGGCAAGGCCCTGGCGGTGGTGATCGTGCGCTAGGCGACAATCGCCATGTGAGTCGCGTTCTCGTCATCGGTGGCACGGTCTTCGTGGGCCCGAGCGTCGTGCGTGAGCTCGCGGCGAATGGACACGAGGTCGTGGTGTTCCACCGCGGCGAGCATGAAGTCGCTCTTCCGGCGTCGGTGCGGCATGTTCACGGCGATCGCGCTCGCATCTCGGATCACCGAGATGCCTTCCGCGCCTTCGCTCCTGATACGGTCGTGGACATGCGCTCGATGACCGAGAGCGACGCACACGCCGTCGTCGATGCGGTGCGCGGCATCGCGGACCGGATCGTCGCGGTGAGCAGCATGGATGTCTATCGCGCTTACGGACGACTGCAAGGCACCGAGCCGGGTCCGCCGCTCCAGCCACCGTTCCACGAAGACTCACCACTGCGCGAGAAGCTCTACCCCTATCGCGATCACACGCCTGCCACGATCGGACAGCGACCTGCCTGGCTCGGCGAATACGACAAGCTCCTCGTCGAGCGCACGGTGCTGGGAGACGACGCGATCGCCGGGACCGTTGTGCGGTTTCCGATGGTCCACGGCGAGCGGGACGAGCAGCGGCGCTTCTACCCGCTGTGGAAGAGGATGGTTGACGGCCGGACCGCGATCCTGATGAGCACGGGCTCCGCGGCGCACCGCTCCTCGCGCACGCACGTCGACAACGCCGCGCATGCCGTCGTGCTCGCGGCGACCGATGACCGCGCGCGTGAGCGTGTCTACAACGTCGGTGAAGAGGACGCGGTCGCCTGGATCGATTGGGCACGCCTCATTGCGTCACAACTGAGATGGAACGGCGAGCTCGTCGTCGCATCCTCCGACCAGATGCCGGCGCGCCAGCGCGACACGCGCCCCGACATATGGGACCACCACCTCGTGACGACGACCGCGCGCATCCGTCAGGAGCTGGGTTACCGCGAGGTGGTCGGCCGCGAGGAGGGGCTCGCTCGCGCTTTGGCGTGGTACGCGGAATCGCCTCCGGCTGATCCGGTCGCCGCCGCAGATCTCGACTACCCGGCGGAGGACGCGGCCCTTGTCACGATCCATGGCTCGGCGGTGCTTTGAAGGAAGAGATGGAAGCGGCTGAGCGTCTGCGCCTGGGTACCGTCCCAGGGCCAGGCTTGCCGCCGGCGTTCGAAGAGCTCTTCCGGAAGGAGTACGCCAGGGTGGTCGCGATCGCTCACCGCGTGGTGGTCGATGCCGATGAGGCCGAGGACGTCGCACAGGACGTCTTCGTCTCGTTCTACCGGAAGCACCCGGCGGAAGCGCACTACGCCGCACCGTGGCTCTACGCCGCGGCCGCGCACACCGCGCTCAACGTCCTGCGCTCGCGCGAGCGACGTGGAAAGCGAGACGCGGTCGAGGCGCTGCGCCGCGACACCCAGTCACCGGATCCGGCGCAGGCCGCCGAGACGGCCGAGACCAGATCCGAGGTCCGCGCGGCGCTCGCGCGCCTGCCGGACCGGAGCGCTGCGCTTCTGGCGCTTCGCTACAGCGGACTCAGCTACGAGGAGATCGCCGCCGCGCTCGGGCTCCGGCAATCGAGTATTGGAACGCTGCTCCGCCGCGCGGAAGACGCGTTCCGCAAGGAGGTCACGAAATGAGTGACATAGAGGAAATGCTCTCGGTCGCGGAGACGAAGGTCGATACGGAGCGGGCCCTGGCGCGACTACGCGCCCGCGTCGACGCTGAACGCATCGCGCCCGTGAGGCGAGGCGCTTCCGCGCCACGACGGGTCGCGGTGAACTTCTGGGTCCGAGGACTCGCGGCCGCGGCGACCGTCGCGCTCGTCGCGACGCTGCTCACGGTGAGCGGCCTCGCGGAGACGATCCTCACGATCTTCGAGCCAAAGCAGCTCGTCGCCGTGCCGATCACCTCCACAGACCTCAACAGCGCGGCCAGCTTCGGCGCCTACGGGACACTGACGTGGACGGAGCAGCCAAAGCCGTATGACGTTCCCGACATCCGCACAGCGGCGCGCGAGAGCGGTATGACGGTGCTGACTCCGGCCAATCTGCCTCAGGGCGTCAGCGCGCCGCGCTACGGTGTCATGCCGAAGACGACGGCGACGTTCACGTTCAGCGCGGCGAAAACGACCCAGGCTGCCGCCGCGCAGAAACGCACACCGCCGCCGATGCCGGCGAACATCGACGGCAGCAAGCTCTTCATCACGGGTGGACCCGCGGTCGTCGCGTTCTACACCGACGGCACGACCACGACCGGCGCAACGGGTGCGAGCGGCGCGACCGGCGCGAGCAGCGCAAGCCCGTTCTCCGGCATGCCGATGCTCATCGTCGCCCAGGGCAAGCCCCCGGTGGTGCAGTCCGACGGCGTGACCGTCGAGCAGCTCCAGAGCTATTTGCTCGCGCAGCCGGGCATCTCGCCGCAGCTCGCGGCGCAGATCCGAGCGATCAAGGATCCCTCGAGCACCCTTCCGGTCCCGATCCCGGTCGACATGGCGACATCGAAGAAGGTCACGGTGCAGGGCGTCGAGGGCATCTTCGTTGGTGACTCGACCGGTCTTGGGAGCGCCGTGATCTGGCAGAAGGACGGGATCGTCTACGGCGTGGCGGGGACGCTCACAGAACAACAGGTCCTGGCGGTGGCAAACTCGCTGCATTGATCGACGCGCCCGCGATACGCACGCACGAGCTGGCGAAGCGCTTCGGCAGCATCACCGCGCTCGCGGGGCTGACGATGACGATCCCGCGCGGCGACGTGTTCGGGTTTCTCGGACCGAACGGTGCCGGCAAGACGACTGCGGTCAAGCTGCTGCTCGGCCTCACGCCACCGACATCTGGCGACGCGGAGGTGCTCGGCGCCGCGATCGGCGACCGCGACGCGCTGCGCCGCGTCGGCTACCTCCCCGAGCTCTTCCGCTATCAGTCGTG
>Ga0137373_10002038_pt1 | contig 22031 bp, 22 predicted proteins | sample SagtaG_5_FD_104912 | JGI IMG/M metagenome (GOLD analysis project Ga0137373, IMG submission 104912) | Vadose zone soil microbial communities from Sagehorn Ranch, Mendocino, California, USA - Sage1_R_80_16 metaG | ecosystem: Environmental > Terrestrial > Soil > Vadose zone | place: USA... | reverse complement strand
TCGCCTGCGGCGCGATCTCGGGCTGGCATGCGTTGATCGGCTCGGTCGGGACCGCGCGCCAGATCGAGAACGAGACCGACGTGCTGCCGGTCGGCGGCGGCTCGATGTTCACCGAGATGACGCTGGGGATGCTCGCGCTGCTGGCGGTCTCGATCGGCATCCAGGGGCCTGCGGTCCCAACCTTCGCAAACGGCATCGGTAGCTTCCTGAGCGTCCTGGGCATCCCACAACCGATCGGCGCGGCGCTCGGGTTCTCAGCTTTCGTGGTGATCGTGATCACGGTCTTCCAGTTAGTCATTCGCGTCATGCGCGTGACGCTCACCGAGGGTCTGGGCGACCGGATGCCGGTCTTCCGCAACCCGCACGTCAACGTCGTCATCTCGCTGGCGCTGATGTGCTTCTTAGTGCTCAGCGGTATCTGGGTCTACCTGTGGCAGCTCTTCGGGTCGGCAAACCAGCTCATGGCCGCTCTGTCGCTCCTGGTCGTGACGGTGTGGCTGGTATCCACGAAGCGCAACCCAACGTTCGCCCTGATCCCGACGGTGTTCATGTACCTGACGACGATGGCGGCGACGCTGGTCATCGCCCGCAACCTGTGGGAGACGGTGCTGGTGCCCAACGTCGGCCGGGCGGGCGCGGCGATCGCCGTCGGGGGCGCCGGGCTGATGGTGTTCATTGCCGGCCTGCTGTTCGTGGCGGCCGCGATGATCGGCTGGGACGGCATCAAGGCCTACCAGCGCTACAGCGGCGCTGAGCCGGAGCCACTCCCCGCGGAGGCGCCCACAGCCTGAACCCAAGGTTGGCTCCGCGAAACGAACCCGCCCCGCTCTGCGGGGCGGGTTCGTTTGTCTCCCGGGAGGCGCGTCCCCACCCCCAATCCCCTCTCCCAAGCTTGGGGGAGGCAGCGGCCGGCGGGCCGTAGCTGCGTGATTCATCACGCCCTGGACTATGGCAGGCGCGCAATGGATTGCGCCCCTAGGCTATAACGAGTCAAAGGTTCGACAACGTGGGCAGTTGGTGTGAGCGAAGCGGCGGTTGAGCGGCCGAAGCGAGGCGGTCTCCTACGGGCGGTCAAGAGCTTCCTGTACGGGATGACAGCGTACGAGTTCGAGCGCCACGCCCTGGAGGAGCGGGCCCGACTTGAGGACCTGTTCGTCCTGATCACGCTGGGCGACATCCTGGGGGTGCCGATCCTGCCGCCCTACTACTCGCTGCGGCTGGTGCCGTACGCGGTCCCACGCCTCGAGGCCTGGAAGCGGCGCCTGCTTCGCGAACGACACGTCCTGGAGAACGAAGAGTATCATCTTATCGAGATGTGAGCCGAACGGGGGTCACGATGGCGGAAGAAGAGATTAAGTCGGGCGGACTGCGCGGCCTGCTGACGGCCGTCCGGGACGTCTTCTACGGGATGGCGTCCCACGACATGACGCGGTACGCCGTCCGGACGCGGGCCAGCATGGAACACCTGTTCATCCTGATAACCATGGGTGACCTGCTGGGCGTACCGATCCTCCCGCCCTACTACTCGCTGCGGCTGCTTCCTTATGTCGTGCCGCAGATCGCCACCTGGAAGCGCCGCATGCTGCGCGAGAAGGACCTCACCGACGCGATGGCGTAGCGCGAGTAGTGAGTAGCGATGTCCCTGAAAGAGACGTTCCTTCAGAACCCTGACCGCCGCTACATCATGTTCGGCGGCAAGGGCGGCCTGGGCAAGACGACCTTCTCGGCCGCCACGGCGTACTGGCTGGCGAAACGAGGCCATCGCGTCCTTGTCTTCTCGGTTGACCCGCAGGCGAGCCTGTCCGACATCTTTCAGCAGGACATCTTTGGAAAGGGCCCCATCGCGATAGCGGAGAATCTGTGGGCCCAGGAGATCGACGCCGACACACACATCAAGGCGTACCAGGGCGAGATCCGGCAGAAGATCCTGGACATGTACGGCTTCGACCAGGTCCCGGAGGAGATCGAGAACTACATCGCCGCGGCCTCGGCCGAGCCGGCGATGGAAGAGAGCGCCATCTTCGACGCGGTCGTCGACATCGTCGTTGAGGGCAAGTACGACTACTACATCTACGACCTCGTGCCGCTCGGCCACGCGCTGTACTACCTGTCGATGGCGAAGGTGTACGACGAGTGGATCACGCGCATCACCAAGCTTCGCGAGGAGATGCGCGAGTACGAGAAAGTGGCGAACGTGATGAAGCGGCAAAAGGAGCTGGAGGAAGACCAGATCCTGAACGAGCTGCAGTACATCAAGAACCGGATCGGGGCCTCGTCCAAGATCCTGACCGACAAGCTGAAGACGGCGTTCTTCTTCGTCGTGGTGCCGGAGGAGATGATCATCCTGGACACGCGCAAGGCGGCCGAGCTGTTCGCCCGCTTCGACGTGCCGATCGCCGGCTACGTGGTCAACCGGGTCCTGCCTGAAGAGCTGGCGCAGCAGGACTTGCCGGATTACCTGAAGAATCGCATGCTGATGCAGAAGAAATACCTGACCGATATCGACCGCACCCTCGGCGAGGGCGTGCTGGCGCGCGTCCCGGAGCTTGAGCGCGACGTGACCGGCCTGCCGATGATCGAGAAGCTGGCCAACATCATGTACGGAGAGGTCTGAGGTTTCTGGCCCTCACCCCCCGGCCCCCTCTCCCAAATTTGGGAGAGGGGGTGACGGCCCAGGGGCCCGAGGAGAGCAGTTGATGGAAGCGACGAACGGCGCGCGTGACGGGCGGATCCAGGAGTCGATGCGGACGCACCTGCAGCGGCATGACGGGTTGAAGTACGTCTTCTTCGGCGGCAAGGGCGGCGTCGGCAAGACCGTCATGGCCGGCGTAACGGGGTTGTGGAGCGCCGGCCAGGGCAAGCGGACGATCCTGGCCTCTACCAATCCGGTCCACAGCCTATCTGGCCTGCTCAGCCAGGACGTCTTCGGGAAGCACACCCCGGTCGAGGGCGTGGAGAATTTGTGGGCGTACGAGATCGACACCCACGAGACGATCGAGCGGTCCAAGCGGGAGATCCGCGAGAAGATCCAGTGGTTCCTGAAATTTGCCGAGATCAGCACCAAGGCGGATGAGTTCGTGGAGTCGGCGACGATGAACCCGGCCTTCGAAGAGTCGGCCATGTTCGAGAACATGATCGACTTGATGCTCAAGGATGAATACGACGCTTACGTCTTCGACACCGCGCCCACCGCCAACGCGCGCCGCTTGCTCGGCATGTCGAAGGTTTACGCGCTCTGGGTGAACAAGATGATGAAGTCGCGCGAGGAGGCGCGCTCGCTGCGGGAGATGCTCTCGTTCACCAAGAAGAAGGAAGAGGACCCGCTGATGGACTACCTGATCTCGTTTCGAGAGCGGATGGAGTCAGCGCGGGTGCTGCTCACCGACCCTGAGAAGACAGCCTTCTTCTTCGTCACCCTCCCGGAGGCGCTGCCGATCGCGGTCATCACGCGCTTCATCAACTGGTTCCACGATTTCGGAATCCCGGTCGGCGGGGTGATCGTCAACATGCGGATCGACCGCGAGGTGGTCGGCGACAAACGGTCCCAGTTCGTACTGAACCGCATGGCGATGCAAGACGAGCACATGCAGACGATCTGGGAGAAGTTCGACGGCCAGGTTCGAGCGATCGTCCCACTCTTCGAGACCGAGATCCGTGGGACCGACATGCTGCGGCGCACAGCGGAGAAGCTGTTTGGCTGACCGTAGGGGCGTATGGCATACGCCCCCAGGGCGCACGCCGTGCGCCCCTACGAAATCAGAACGTGCTGTAGCCCAGCGTAATCGTGGCCAGGCGCTCGGCCAGGCGCATGGTCTCGTGTGGATCGGTCGAGGCGGGGTCGGGCAGGTCCAGCGCCAGCGTCAGGTGCGGCGCGCGCCGGCGGGTCGCACGAGCGCGTAGTGGCCCGCGACTCTCGGCGAGCGCGTCGAGGAGCGCGCTACATAGCTCGCCGGCCTTACCACCCCCGTGCGCGGCCATGAGCGACTTGTCCTCGCTCGGTTGAATTGGCCAGCCCTCGCCTGTCGCCAGCCGCCGCGCGTCGCCCGCGAGGATGCTGCGCGGCCGGAACACCTCCAGGCCCCAGATCGGCTGGCGGCGCAGATCGCAGCGCAGCATCAGCAAGTCGCGTCGGCCAGTCAGGCGGTCCATGAACCAGACGGTGATCATGTCGCGCGACTGGAGCAGGACGGTGGCAATGATGCCTTGAAACGGCGGGCGGGCGCCCTCCAATAGGATGTTGAAGGCGTTCGTCGAGAGCCATTTGATTGACGCCTTGCTCTGGTTGGGCGGCTCATCCCGATAGCCCTCCAGCCCGCGATTGACCCACCGCGCAGCCTCGGCCATTCGGCGGCGATTGAGGACCGAGCCGACGAAGTACCAGACGAGGAAGACCGCGACGAGCGCGACGACCAGAGGTATCCCGAGCCTGTCAAGGTCCACCACGTACTCCGCGTCGATGACCGAGGCAAAGAGCTCGCACCGCAAGTATACGAGTCCGAAGTCCGAGGTCCGAAAGTCCGACACACGGCGGCGGCTGGCTGAACCACGCTTACAAAACAGTCCCTATAATGGGCCAGTATCGGCACCGTCGCGGGAGGGAGAAAGTGAAAATGAGAATCGCCCGGCGTGCATTCGTGGGACTCGTACTCGGGAGTGGCGCGGCGGCTGTGTTAGCGGCCTGCGCGCCGGCCGCGCCGCCACCCGCGCCAGCCAAGCCGACAGAGCCACCGAAGCCGGCAGCCGCCGCCGAGGCCAAGCCGACCGCCGCGCCGGCCGCCAAACCAGCCGAAGCCAAGCCTGCCGCCGGGCCGCAGCGGGGCGGCACGTTCAACTATGCCGAGGCCGGAGACTTCAACGACTTCAACCCGTGGACCTACACCGCCGTCAACTTCGAGCTGTACAACCAGGTGTTCTCGCGGCTGATGTGGAAGGATGGCACCGGCCAGTCCCTGCCGGACCTTGCCCAGGAGTGGGCAATGGCGCCCGACAACCTCTCGCTCAAGCTCAAGCTGCGCGACAACGTCAAGTGGCACGATGGCAAGGAGCTGACCGCCGACGATTTCGTCACGATGTGGGGCTACCTGAAGGACGAGGCGCTCGCCAAACACGTTGGGGTCACGAAGGTCAAGGGCATCACGGCCCCGATCAAGGACTTGGTGGCGCCGGATAAGTCCACGCTCGAACTAAAGTTCGACGCCCCTGTGCCGTACGTGCTGGACATTCTCGACTGGTTCTATGCTATTCGCATACCCGATAAGAGCGATCCCCAGATGCTCAAGAGCCTGCCGGTCGGCAGCGGCCCGTTCAAGATCACCGAGTGGGCCACGAACCAGTACGCCCGCTTCGTCAGGCATCCCGACTACTACAACAGGGACCTGCCGTACCTGAACGAGGTGGTCTTCAAGCGCCTGACCCAGGCCGAGACGCTGCTGCCTAATCTGAAGTCGGGCGCCGTCGACGGGGTCTTGATGACGAGCCTGGCGGACGTCGGCCCGCTCCAGGCCGACCCGAACTTCCGCGTGGACGTCAACGAGAACGCCGGCAGCTTCTTCAACATCCAGGTCAACGTCAGCAAGCCGCCGCTGGACCAGAAGGAGGTCCGCCAGGCGCTGTCGTACTCGCTGAACCGCGTCGAGATGGCCAAGACCGCCTTCTTCGGTGTCTCGCGCCCGATCGCCTCGGCGTTCTATAGCCCGACGTCGATCGGCTACCGCGAGGATCTGGTCATGGCGCACGCCTTCGATCTCGACAGGGCGAAGAAACTACTCGAGGGCGCCGGCGTCAGGAATCTGGATCTCAGCATCATCGTAACCCCGGCCTGGCCGCAGATGAAGCTCTTCTCCCTGATCTGGCAGGCCGATCTGGCCAAGATCGGCGTCCGTCTGAAGGTCGACGAGGTGGAGAACGCGAAGTTCTACGAGATCAACGGCTTCAAGGATTTGCAGGGTAACGACCTGCAGGCGTGGCTGAATGCCCGGGTGACGCGTGACCCGGCGATCTTCTGGAGCACGCAGCGCAACTACCGCGGCGGTCCCACGACGGGCACGCACGCGTACCTGAACGAGGAAATGGAGAAGCTCGTCTTTGTCTGCGCGGTAGAGCCAGACACCGAGAAACGGAAACGGATCTACCAGCAGCTCAATGAGATCGTCCTGGATTCCTGCCACGTCATTCAGGTCGCGACCAACCCGCGCGTCTGGGCATACGGCAAGGGCGTTGATGGCATGCGGGTCGACCTGAACGGCAACCTGGTCGTAGATCAAGCCTCAGTGAGCCGTTAATCTGTGCCGAATACCTGGTGCTGAGGAGCTGCTGTCGCGCGTTCGCCCCCACCCCCCATCCCCCTCCCCCAAGCTTGGGGGAGGGAACAAGTGCGCTTCGCGGGGATGGGGGGTGGGGGCTGCTGGTGACGGCTGCCGTCTCCCGACAAGTATAGCCAGGGGTCAGGGCCCCGCGGGAGAGGGAACGTGCTGACCTACCTACTGCGCCGGTGGCTGGCGCTGCTGCCGACCCTGTTGCTGGCGTCGGTCCTGATCTTCGCCATCATCCAGCTGTCGCCGGGTGATCCAGTGCGGATGAAGCTGGGCACCGAGGCGACGGCTGAGGAGGTGGCGCTCGAGCGCGAGCGGCTGGGCCTGGAAAAGCCCGTTCCGCTCCGTTACCTCATCTGGCTGTCCGACCTCACCCGGCTCGACCTGGGCCGGTCGCAGGTCAACAACCGGCTCGTGACCGCGCTGGTCGCTGAGCACTTCCCCAACACCCTGCGGCTGTCGATCATCGCCTTCTGTCTGGCGGTGATGATCGGTCTGCCGCTGGGATGCCTGGCCGCCGTCCGGCAGGACGCGAGGCCGGACACGGTCATCACGAGCCTGAACTCGTTGGGGCTCGCCGTGCCGGCATTCTGGCTGGGCCTGCTGCTGATCCTCGTCTTCAGTGTTACGCTCCACTGGCTGCCGCCCTCGGGCGTGGGAGACCCGAACAACCCCTGGTATCTCAACCTTCCGTATCTGGTGATGCCGGTGGCGACCATCGCCGTCTCGAACCTGTCGGTCTTCTCGCGGTTCGTCCGATCGGCGATGATCGACGTACTCGGGGCGGACTACATCCGGACCGCGCGCGCAAAGGGCGTTCCCGAGCCAGGTGTCGTCGGTCGCCACGCGCTGCGCAACGCCCTGATCCCGGTCGTGACCGTGCTCGGGATCCAGTTCAGCCGTTTGCTCGGCGGGGCGGTGGTGACCGAGGCGGTCTTTGCCTATCCCGGGCTCGGGCGGCTGGTGGTGACCTCGATCCTGAATCGCGACTACCCGGTCGTCCAGGGGGCCTTGATGTTAGTCGTGGTCATCTTTTTGGTGACCAGCATCATCATCGACCTCTCGTACGCGTACCTGGACCCCCGGATCCACCCACACGGCGCAACCTAACTTGGAGGGACGGCGACCCGGGGGCACGGAGGCGGAGGGAGGAACCTTCGGCGTCTCCGCCGCAGTGAGCGTCCCAACGCCCCTCGAAAGGCGGGACTGGCAGGCCGGAGGCAGCGGCGTTGGGGCAGTCGCGGCGCGGCTGCTAAGGGATCGCAGGGGCGCCCTGGGCACAGCGGTGCTCGTCGTCCTGATCGTAGTGGCGGTCTTTAGTCCTCAGCTTTCACCCTACGATCCCAACGAGATCCATCTGCGCGACCAACTCGCCGGGCCATCAGCAGCGTACTGGTTTGGGACCGACGAGGTTGGGCGGGACATCCTCAGCCGCGTCATGTACAGCGCACGACCGGCACTGGAAGCGGGGTTGCTGACAATCGTCCTCGCGGCGATCGTCGGGGCCCTGACCGGCCTGGTGGCGGGCTACCGGGCGGGCTGGTTCGATCTGCTGATCATGCGCCTCTGGGACACGCTGCTTGCGTTCCCGGCGATCTTCCTCGCGATTGGCATCGTGACAGTGCTCGGCCCGGGTTGGCTCAACGCCGTGCTTGCGATCGCCGTCCTGAACATGCCGGTGTTCTCGCGGCTGGTGCGAGCTAGCGCACTGGCCACCCGCAACCGGGACTTCGTCACGGCATCACGCGCCATCGGCTGCTCCGACTGGCGGATCATGCTCAGCCACGTCTTTCCCAGCTGCCTGGCGCCACTGGTCGTGCAGATGGCGATCGCCGCGCCCGAGGCGATTCTTGTCGAGGCGTCGCTGAGTTTTCTTGGACTCGGCAGCCAGCCGCCGGACCCGTCCTGGGGCAACATGCTCGGCGGCGCCCAGGGATACCTGTTCCGCTCCCCCTCGTATGCGCTGTTCCCAGGGCTGGCGATCACCCTCGTCGTCGTCGCGATGAACTCGTTTGCCGACGGGTTGCAGGACGCGATCGACCCGCATCGCGTCCGCGGCCGTGGCAAGGCAGCATAGCGGGTCCGGAGTCCGTCGGACTCCGGACTTATGGCAAAGGTGGGCGAGATGAGAGGTGTGGGCTCCTACGGACCAAGAAGCGCCACTCACGAGCGGCCCACTCGCCGGCGTAGTCGACGCCCACCCGCGGACCGGTCGCCACGAGGCCATTGTCCAGTCGCTCGCCACGTCGTTCGATCCAGAGCGCGCCGGTCACCAGGTCCAAGCCGTTGTGGCGGCGATCGATGCTCAGGGCACGGCAGAGCCGCCCAGGGCCGTTCGTGCTCAGCTCAACGCCCTCGCCAGGCTCCAGCGCGCGGATCAGAATCGCAGCCGGATATCCGTCGCTCTCGGTGACGACGTTCAGGCAGTGGTACATACCGTAGATCAGGTAGACGTAGGCGTGGCCCGGCGGCCCGAACATGACGGCGGTGCGCGCGGTTCGGCCGCGCGAGGCGTGCGAGGCGCGGTCGTCGGGCCCGATGTACGCCTCGACCTCGACGATCCGACCGGCGCGGCGACCTTCCTGTAGATCGTGCACCAGCCAGCAGCCCAACAGCTCGCGCGCAACCACCAGCGTCGATCGAGCGTAAAACTCCCTGGGCAGGCGCTGCGAGCGATCGGCTGGGGTCACGTCCTGAGTATGCCGCCAGCCACCGGTCGGGAAGTAGACTGAGTGCCATTGTGCTCCATTTTGCCGCGCGACGTTTCTCGAACACGGGGCTCCCACCCCGCGCCGCCGCGTCGCGCCCAGACACGGCTGTCCTCGTCGGGGCGATCCTGGCCCTGGCGCTTGGGTTGCGACTGTGGGGCCTGAGCTGGGGACTGCCCTGGGCGTTCCATTTCGACGAGGCGGTCAACTACGTCCAGCGCGCTGAGCGCATGGTCAGGTCCGGGGACCTCGATCCGAGGTATTTCCAGAACCCCAGCCTGTTCACGTATCTGATCGCCGGCGAGCTCGCCCTGAGTCGAAGGATCGGGCCGCTGAGCGGGCCGTTCTCGGCACGGGAGGTGGGCTCGGCCAACCTGTGGGCTCGCCTTGACAGCGCGCTGATGGGCACAGCCAGCGTAGCGGTCCTGTTCGCTCTGGGGGGCGAGCTGTACGGACGGGGCGTCGGTCTGTTTGGGGCGCTGCTGCTGGCCGCCAGCTTCTTGCACGTGCGTGACTCGCACTATGGGACCAACGATGTTCCAAGCATCGCGCTTCTTCTGCTGTCGCTGTATTTCCAGGCTCGGCTGATCCGCCGGCCGGGGCGAAGCTGGTACGTCCTTGCTGGCCTGGCCGGGGGTCTGGCGACCTCGACCAAATACAGCATGGGCTTCTTCTTCGTGTCGCTGCTTGTCGCCCACTGGCTTCGCAAGCGGCCGAGCGGGTGTCGGGCCTGGGACGACGCAGGATTGGTGGCCCTGGCCGGCTTGTCGGGTCTGGCCGGCTATTTGATCGGCACGCCCTACACGGTCCTGGACTTCGCCCGTTTTTGGCCCGGCTTCTTGAACCAGTACCACCTCGGTGACCAAGCCTGGTACGGACAGTCGCCCGAGCCCATCGCGCTGCTGTACTTGACGACCCTGCTGCACGGGCTGGGTGCGCTGCCGCTGGCGCTTGGACTCGTCGGCCTGGGCCTGGCCTGGCGGGCGCGGCCTGCACAGACGGTCTTTCTACTCGCGTTTCCTGTCGTCTATTTGTCCTTTCTGATGCCAAAACCGCTATTCTTCGCGCGCTTCACTCTGCCACTGGTCCCGGTCCTCTGCCTGCTTGCCGCCCTCACAGCGGTCAAGATAGCCGGCAAGGTTCGAGCGGCGTGGCGGCCCGGCATCGTGGCGGCACTGGCCGCGGCGCTCGTAGCGCAGTCGATCGCCAACGACCTGGCGCATAGCAGACTTCTACTGCAGACCGACACTCGCGTACTGGCCAGCCAATGGGTTCAGAACAACTTGCCCCGAGGCAGCCGGGTGTGGGTAGAGGACTGGGCAGTCTACGACGTGAGCGGGCGCAGCTACACGCCGCGCGCCGCCGAGCTGCGGCTGCAGCGTTTCGAGGACGCCGTCGGGATCGAGGACGCGCGCTACTTCACCGCCCGCGACGCCCAGTACGTGGTCACGAGCAGCTTCCCAGAGGAGTCGCTGCCCCAAGGGTGGGGCCTTCAGCGCGCGCACCACGTCTTGGCCGAGCAGGCCAAGCTGGCAGCCCGTTTCGGGCCCGGCCTGGGCGGCCGCGACGTCCCGTTCTCGGTCGAGAATATGAACACCCCATTCTGGAGTCTGCAGCAATATGAACGTCCAGGTCCGACCGTGGAGGTGTATTGGCTCACCAACAATCCCTAGCATTTGAGCGATATCATTTCCTCATGTCTCGGACCTCGGTGGTAAGATGAGCCTGAACACGGTGACGTCGACCAGGATGCAGACGCCCGTCAGCCCGTTGCACGCCGAACTGGGCCTTACAGACGAAAAGGCGATCGAGCTGTACCGATTGATGCTGCTCGCTCGCGCGCTGGACGAGCGGCAGTGGATCCTGAACAGGCAGGGGAGGCAGGCGTTCGTCATTAGCTGCCAGGGCCACGAAGCAGCCCAGGTCGGCAGCGCGGCGGCCCTCCGGCCCGGCGTCGACGCGATGGTCCCGTACTACCGCGATCTGGCGGCCGTGGTGGCCTTTGGCGCAAGTGCACGCGACACGGTGTTCGAGGCTCTCTCGCATCCGGAGGGACCCTGGAGCGGGGGCCGGCAGATGCCTTCGCATTTCGGCTCGCCGCGGCTGAGGATCCTGACCGGCGGCAGCTCCGTGGCCACCCACATCCCGCACGCGACTGGCGCGGCGCTCGCGGCGCTTCGGCGTGGTGAGGAAAGCGTCGTGATCGCCTACTTCGGGGACGGCGCGACCAGCAAGGCCGACTTTCACGAGGGGATCAATTTCGCCGCCATCCAGAAGCTGCCGGTGATCTGCTTTTGCGAGGACGACGGGTACGCGATCTCGGTGCCGCTTGCCAGGCAGAGCTCCGTGCCATGCATCGCCGACCGCGCGGCAGCGTATGGTGTCCCGGGCGTCGCAGTGGACGGCACCGACGTACTGGCCGTCCACCAGGTCACGAGCAAGGCTGCCGAACGAGCGCGGGGCGGCGACGGGCCGACCCTGATCGACGCCAAGTGCGTCCGCCTGACGCCTCACTCGAGCGACGACGACCATTCCCGCTACCGCAGCCGTGAAGAGCTGGCGGCCGAGCGTGCTCGCGACCCAATCCCGCGCTACCAGGCGTACCTCCGAGAGCACGAGCTGATCGACGAGGAGGCCGAGCGGCGAATTCGGGTCGACATCGCGGACCAGATCGAGACGGCGCTCCAGGAGGCGCTGGCGGGCGCACTGGACCCGTCCACGGCAACGCGGCACGTTTTCAAGGATGCTCCGACCCCAACCCTGGGGGAGGGGCCTGGTTAGCGAAGAGTGCAATGGCCGTCAAAACGCTTATCGAGGCCGTCAACGAGGCGCTGCGCGAGGAGATGGAACGCGATCCGAGCGTGATCGTGCTGGGAGAGGACGTTGGTGTGCACGGGGGTGTCTTCCGCGCCACCGAAGGTCTCCAGAAGGAATTTGGAGCCGAGCGGGTTATCGACACCCCGCTCGCCGAGCTGGGCATCGCTGGAATCGCGATCGGGGCAGCTATGAACGGCCTGCGTCCCGTGGCCGAGATCCAGTTCGCGGACTACATTCACCCAGCCTTTGACCAGATCGTGAACGAGGCGGCCAAGATTCGCTACCGCTCCAACGGGGCGTTCAGCTGCCCGATCGTCGTTCGGGCACCGTTCGGAGCCGGCGTGCACGGCGGCCTGTACCACTCGCAGAGCGTTGAAGCGTTGTTCTACCACGTGCCGGGCCTGAAGATCGTCATCCCTTCGACACCATACGACTGTAAGGGACTGCTCAAAGCTTCGATTCGCGACCCGGACCCGGTCATGTTCTTCGAGCACAAGAAGAGCTACCGGCGTGTGAAGGGGGATGTGCCGGAAGGCGACTACACAGTCCCGCTTTCGGTGGCCGACGTCAAGCGCGAGGGGACCGACATCAGCGTCATCACCTACGGCGTGGGCGTCCACCTGGCGCTCGAAGCGGCCGAGAAGATCGAGGCCGAGGCCGTGTCTGTCGAGGTGCTCGACCTGCGGACGATCGTCCCGATGGACAAGGAGGCCATCGCCCGCTCGGTGAGCAAGACCAACAAGGTCCTGGTCGTGCACGAGGACAACAAGACCGGCGGTGTGGGAGCCGAGATCGCCGCGACGATCGCCGAGGACCACTTCGAGGAGCTGGATGGTCCAGTCCTCAGAGTGGCGGCGGCCGATACCCACATCCCGTACGCCCCAACGCTGGAGGAGGCCGTCATCCCAAACGTCGACGACGTCCTCGCCGCCCTGCGCCGGCTGGCGGCCTACTGATCGCGTAGCGGAGACGAGATGTCCACAACCATCACCATGCCGCAGCTTGGCGAGTCGGTCGCCGAAGGGACGATCGGGAAGTGGCTCAAGGCGCAGGGCGAGCGAATCGAGCGCGACGAGCCGCTGGTCGAGATCATCACCGACAAAGTGAACGCGGAGATCCCTTCGCCGGTGGCCGGGGTAATCGAGCGAATCGTCGTGCCTGAGGGCCAGACAGTCCCGGTTGGGGCCGAGCTGGTGGTCATCGGAGACGGGTCCAGTCTGAAGGAGGTCGTGGCAGGAGTGGGGGAGGCTGAGCCAGCCGCGGCCGGCCAGGAGGACGGCGCCAGCCCGGCCGCGGCGACGGCCGAGCTGGCCGAACGCGTCGAGACCGGGGCCACGCGAGGTGACGGCGAGGCGGCGCCTAAGCGGGCATCGCCCCTGGTTCGAAAGCTGGCGCGCGAGCACGAGGTCGACCTCAGTTTGGTGCGAGGCAGCGGCCTCGGCGGCCGGGTGACCAAGAACGATATCCTCGCCTACATCGAGGGCCGCGGGCAGGTGGCCGCGCCCGCCGCCGGGCCAGCCACGGCAGCCAGGCCGGCCGCCCCGGCCGCGCCAGCCCCAGCTCCTCGTCCAGGCGTCCAGGTGGCGCCGGACGAGGAGCTGGTCCCACTCTCGCCAATGCGGAGGGCGATCGCCGAGCACATGGCCCGTAGCGTCCAGACTGCGCCTCATGCCTGGGCGATGATGGAGGTCGACGCGACGGCGCTGGTCAAGCTGCGCGAGTCGCTGCTGGGGCCCTGGCAGGCTCGGGAAGGCTTCGAGCTGACCTACCTGCCTTTCTTCGTCAAGGCAGTCGTGGCGGCGCTGCGCGAGAACCCGCCGCTCAATGCCCGTTGGACCGAGCAGGGCGTCGTTCTGAAGAAGCGCATCAGCATCGGTATCGCGGTGGCCGTGCCAGACGGGCTAGTGGTGCCGGTGATTCCCGACGCCGACCAGAAGAGCATTGCCGGCCTGGCGCACGGGATCCGAGACCTGGCGGGCCGGGCTCGAGCCGGCCGCCTCAGCCTGGACGACATCCAGGGCGGCACCTTCACGGTCAACAACACCGGCGCGCTCGGCTCGATAGCTTCGGGCCCGATTATCAATCAGCCCCAGGCGGGCATCATTACGATGGAGGCGATCGTCAAGCGGCCGGTTGTCGTGGCAGAGGACGCGATCGCGATCCGGAGCATGCTGAACACCTGCTTGTCGTTCGACCATCGCGTCACCGACGGGGCCGAGGCGCTGCGCTTTCTGCACAGCGTGAAGCGGTGGGTCGAGGCATACGGCCCTGACACGCCCATCTACTAGGCGTCAGAGGCTGGGGCGTGGCATGGTACTGGTATGAGTACCGTCCAACTTCTGCCGATGGTGCCGCGGACCCAGCCGCTTTCGCCGGATGCGCCGGCCCCGCGGGGCAATCGACCGCCGTGGCTCAAGGTCCGGTTCCCGCAAGGGCCAAACTACCAGGAGCTTCGGGAACTGATGCGAGCCGAGAACCTGCACACGATCTGTGAGGAGGCGCTCTGCCCGAACATCGGCGAGTGCTGGGAGAACCGGACCGCCACGTTCTTGATCCTGGGCGACATCTGCACCCGCAACTGCGGCTTTTGCGCGGTCACGACTGGTCGACCGACCGGCCTGGACCTCGAGGAGCCGGAACGTCTGGCGCGGGCAGTCCAAAGGATCGGCCTGCGCCACATCGTGATCACCTCGGTGACGCGCGACGACCTACCCGACGGAGGCTCTTCGATCTATGCGGCGACGATCGCCAGGCTCCGAGAGCATGTCGCGGGGTGCGGTATCGAGGTGTTGATTCCGGACTTCCAGGGCAATTGGACCGCGTTGGAGACGGTGATGAAAGCGCGTCCGGACATCTTGAACCACAACATGGAGACGGTCCCGCGGCTGTATCGTCGGGTCCGCCCAAAGGCCGTCTACAGCCAATCGCTGGAGCTGCTTCGGCGCGCCAAGCGGCTCGCTCCGAACATGGTGACCAAATCGGGCCTGATGGTTGGGCTCGGCGAGACACGCGAGGAGTTGTTGCAGACGTTCCATGATTTGCGCCGCCAGGAGGTCGACGTGCTGACGGTCGGCCAGTACCTGCGGCCAAGCATGCGACACCTCCCGGTCGAGCGCTACGTCCCGCCCGCGGAGTTCGCTGAGCTCAAAGCGGCGGCCGGGGCGTTGGGCTTCGGCCACGTCGAGTCCGGGCCGCTGGTGCGCAGCTCGTATCATGCTCACGAGCAGGTGCCGCGGCTCGGGGAGGTCGCGTCGAGTGCAGGATGAGACGCAGCCGCAGCAGCCCGCCTCAGGCGGGCCGCCGGCCAGCCAACCAGCCGCCGCGCCTCAGCCTGCCGCGGAGTCCGCGCCGGCGGCAAGCCCTGCGCCGGCGGCCGAGGGCCCACCCGAACCACACGACCTGGAGAGCCTCCGCGTCCAGCGCGAGACGGCGCCAATCGGAAGCCTCTACCCGCAAGAGCACGTCGAGCCGATGTATCTGCCGCTCGCGCTCTCGGTGGGAGCGGGCTTCAAGTTCGGGTGCGGCTTCCTGCTGGCGACCGGGATGGCGGCCGCGGCCCTGTTACTCCTCTTCTCGGTGATCTTCTTCGTCGCCACGCTGATGGGCATCCCGCTCCCGCTCGGGCCGGCGGTCGGGCCGTAACGGAGCTGTCAGCTATCAGCAATCAGCTGTCAGGAGACGAGGGTAGACTCGTTGTTGTCATCCTTCGCTGCGCTCAGGATGACAACAAGGTTTGGCTCGCCCGAAGCGTGAACAAAATTTGCGTTACAACAGGCGCAAGCGCCTGATAGCTGAGAGCTGACAGCTCGTTAGCGTTCGATGCCGTGGGTTAGAAGGATCGCCTCGGCCACTTCGCGCATCGTCTTGCGGCTGTTCATGCTGAGCTTCTGAATCCGACGGAATGCCTCGGCCTCTTTGAGGCCCAGGCTGTCCATCAGGACCCCTTTGGCGCGTTCGACCACCCTGCGAGTCTGGAGCGCTTCGCGTGTGTCGCCGAGCTCCTTCTCGACGGTGCAGAACTCCTGAAAGCGCGCAAGCGCGACCTCTATAGCCGGCACGAGCTGGGCCTCCCCGAACGGCTTGACGATATAGCCCATGACCCCAGCGTCGCGGGCCCCGTCGACAAACTCGCGGTCCGAGTAGGCTGTCAGGAGCAGGACCGGCGCGATCCGCTCCTCGGTCAGGGCGCGAGCCGCCGACACGCCGTCCAGCTCGGGCATTTTGATGTCCAGGATGACCAGGTCCGGCCGAAGCTCGCGGGCCAGCTCCATGGCCGTGCGGCCGTCGCCGGCCTGGCCAACCACCTCGTGGCCGAGGTTGTCGAGCATCTCTTGAAGGTCCATTCGGACCAGGGGCTCGTCGTCGGCGATGACGATCCGTCGCTGGGTCACGGCGCGGCTCCAAGCGGAGCTTGCGGAACCGGGACCACGCCAGTCGAGCCGCCAGCCGGCGACCAGCGCGGGAACGAGACAACCGCCTTGACGCCGCGACCGTTCTCGAGCTGGAGTTGTCCCTTCAAGTCCTCCCTCACCAGCGTGCGGACGATCTGCAACCCCAGCCCGCCACGCTGCGGGTCGAACCCTGGCGGCAGGCCTCTGCCATCGTCTTCGATCTCGACGGACATGCTGTCATCGGTCTGCAGCAGGCGGACGGTGATGGCGCCCTCGGTCCGCCCATCGTAGCCGTGCTCGACCGCGTTCTGCAGCAGCTCGTTGATGATCAGGGCACACGACGTGGCTTGCTGGGCTGGGAGCAGAAACTGCTTCGCGCCCTCGAGGCTCAGGGTAATCCGCTTGGTCGGGTCGAGCGTCCCGTGCGTCACCTCCTGCAAGATCCTATTGCTGACCTCGTGGATATTGATGATACTGGACTCGTCCTTTGAGAGGAACTCGTGGACAACGGCCACACTCAGGATCCGGCTCACGGTCTGCTTGAGGATCTCGGCCACCTCGGGCGAATCGGCGCGACGGGCCTGAAGCCGCAGCAGCGCCGAGATGGTCTGGAGGTTGTTCTTGACCCGATGGTGGATCTCCTGAATCATCGCGCTTTTGACGCGCAGCTCCTGCTCCTTGCGGTGCTCGTCGGTGACGTCCTGGATGATGATGATGGCACCCGTCGGCTGGCGGGAGCGGCCGGCCAGGCGACTCAACCAGCCACGCGACTCGGCGGGCAGGAGCGGGACGGCCTTCTTGATCCAGATGCGGTCCTGCTCGGTGACGCGCTGCTCCAGGCAGGTCGCGGTCTCGATCGCGCGGAAGGCAACGTACTCGTTTGTGTCCAGCTCCGAAAGCTGAGTGTTGACCAGACTGTCGGCGTAGCCGAGCAGACGATAGAGACCCTCGGCAACGGCCGTCACGTATTTGATCTCGCCGCCCGAGTCGATCACCATCATCCCGTCGTGCACGCCGAGTCGGCCGACGTTCTGGCCACCATCCAGGCGGCCCTCAATGACCAGGTCGCGGACCCGGGCCATCGCCCGTCGGAAGAGGGCGCTGCGCCTGCGCTGGCGCTCGTGCTCGATGACCGCCGTCTCGATGGCAAGGGCGGCGACGACGCGCTTGTTGGCATCATGGATGGCAAAGATCTCGCGCACGATCGGCACGCCGCCAACCACCGCGCCCTGGACCTGGTGGCGTGGCTTGTGCTGAAACAGTAGGCGTGAGACGGCCGGCGCCTGCTCCTGGCGCAGGCGCCGCCCGGTCAGGTCATGCAGGTAGACGGACGGGACGGGTTCTGGGCGGGCGTGCGCCAGCAGCGCCACCTGATCGTCGGGCCGAGCGTAGAGCAAGACGTCGGCGTGGATCAGATCGGCCAGAAGGTTGAGGTTGGGAAGCACACGCCCGACTAGGGCACGCCCCACCGCATCCAGCTCAGGCGGGAGGTCAGTCCCGATCGCCACAACTACCCATCCAGTCCACCAGGTCAGGAGTGCGGCCGGACGCCACGGCCCGAGACCGCTAGCAGGATTATAGGCAACCCCTACTGGACCTCAACGACCATCTCGATCTCGACGGCGATCCCACGTGGCAGCGATCCCATCCCGACCGCGGATCGGGCGTGCCTCCCGCGCTCACCGTACAGCTCGGTGAGCAGATCGGACGCCCCGTTGATCACCTCCGGCTGGTGGCCGAAGTCGGGCGCGCTGTTGACCATCCCGAGCAACTTGACGATCCGGGTCACTCGATCGAGATCACCGATCTCTTGCTTGAGCGAGGAAAGGCAGTTGAGCATGACCAGGCGGGCCGCCTGGTAACCTTGCTCGACATCGAGATCAGCGCCGAGCTTCCCCTGGTAGATCAGCTTTCCATCCCGAGATGGGCCATGCCCGGCGACAAAAACGAGGTCGCCTGTCCGGACGGTGCGGACGTAGTTCGCCATCGGCGGTGGCGGCGTCGGCAGCTCCAATCCCATCGTTTTGAGCTTCTCTTCAACCTGTCCCATGATCTCCTCCGAGCGGTGCCGGGCTTCGCCGCCCGACGGGGGCGATGGTATTCGACTGTCGGCGGCCGGTCAAACTTGACCGGCGGGTGGTTCCGGGTTAGATTTGCGGACGCAACAAACAGGTCCGAAATGTCAGAACGGGCCACAGCCAGGGAAGGAGTCATGGGATGATCGCACGACGACGCTCCGGCGCCGAGCGGGGTGGGTTGGGCCTGGCGTTCTCGCTGGCTCTGGTACTCGTCGCGGCCGGCTGCGCACCCCAGCGCGCCGCGGCGCCGGCCCCGACCGCCGCTCCAGCGGGCAAGGAGGTCGCCGCTCCAGCGGCCGCCCCGGCTCAGCCGGCCAGTGCGCCCAGCATGACGCTCAAGTTCAGCCACGTGGTCGCCAGGGACACACCGAAGCACAAGGCGGCCGAAGAGTTCGGCAGGCTGCTCAAGCAAAAGTCAAACGGCAAGATCGAACTCCAGGTCTTCGCCAATTCTGAGCTGTACAAGGACGGCGAGGAGATCGAGGCGTTGCAGACCGGTGCGATTCACTTCATCGCGCCCGGCACCGACAAGTATGGCGTGATCGACGGCCAGTGGGAGGCCACGGCGCTGCCCTACCTGTTCACCACCGAAGACGCGGCCAGCAAGTTCCTCGACCCGAACAACGAGGTAGCCAAGGCCCTGTTCGAGTCGCTCCGGGCAAAGGGTTTGCTCGGCATGGCGATCTGGTCCAACGGCTTCAAGCACTTCTCGGACGGCAAGCGGCCGCTCAAGACCCCGGCTGACTTCCAGGGCCTGAAGTTCAGGACGTCCGGCAAGCCAGACGAGGCGTTCGTCAAGGCGCTTGGCGGCAGCGCTCAAGTGATGGCCTTCTCCGAGGTGTTCGGCGCGCTCCAGCAGGGCGTGGTCGACGGCCAGTACAACACCTGGTCGAACATCTACACCCAGAAGTTCCATGAGGTCCAGAAATACGCCACCATTAGCCGCGGCGGGGCGTTCCTGGCGTATGGCGTGGCGACAAACGCGAAATGGTTCGACGGATTGGACCCTGATAGCAAGAAGGCAGTGACCGAGGCGATGAAGGAGGCCAGCATCTTCAACAACAAGATCTCCGATGATGAGAACGCGACCGCGCTGGCGGAGATCAAAAAGTCTGGCCGAATGGAGCTGTACGAACAGACCGCCGAGGACTCGAACGCGTTCGCAAAAGTGTCCGAATCAGTCTGGAAGGAGTGGGAGCCCAAGACCGGCAAGGAGATCATCGAGAAGCTGCAAGCGCTGAATAAGTAGCCAGGTGTAGGGGCGCTGCTTGCTGCGCCCTTCTAGGGCAGGGCAAGCCCTGCCCCTACAGTCCCGAGGGGGCGTTGTGCGGGCTTTCAATGAGTGGCTGAATCGGGGTGAGGACTTCATCGTCGGGTTTGCCCTCGCCCTCGCCACCATCGCGACGTTCGTCGAGGTGATCGCACGCTACGTGTTCAGCGCGTCGGTGGGGACGGGTGGCGAGCTGGCCGTGTTCTCGATCATCTGGGCCGCGATGATCGGCGCAGCCGTGGCCGCCCGAAGCGGCGTACACATCGGTGTCGACGTCCTCGTCAAGCGGCTGCCCGCGGCGCTCGCGAAGGGGATGGTGCTCCTGAGCCTGCTGGTAGGCGCCATTTTCACCTTCGTGGTGACCCTGCTCGGGATCCAGTTGGTCCAGCTCTCGTTTGAGACTGGCCAGGTTACGAACGAGCTCTTGATCCCGCGCTGGCCGCTGTACGCGAGCGTGCCGCTTGGCATGGCGCTGATGACCTACCACTTGCTGCAGCAGTTTGTCGCCCATCTTCGCAAACCAGCCGAGGACGTGGTTGCGGGAGTGGGCGCCGAGGAGGCTCACGCCGCGCAGGCTGAGGCCGAAACGGTCGGAGAGCACATCGAGGTGCGGCAGACATGAGCGCGGTTGTCTTCGGACTCCTGATGGTGCTGCTCTTCGCGGGCTTCCCGATTGCCCTGTCGCTCGGGATATCGACCTCGGTGGTGCTCTACTACTTCACTACCGTCCCGCTGACGGCCATCCCGCAGAAGATCTTCACCAACCTGGACAGCTTCCCCCTGATCGCCGTGCCGCTCTTTATCCTGGCCAGCAACGTCTTCTCGGTCGGCGGAGTGGCCAGCCGCCTGATCCAGGTCTGCACCGCCTTTCTCGGACACATCAGCGGCGGACTGGCGCTCTCGGGCGTGGCCGCTTGCGCGTTGTTCGCGGCCGTGTCCGGGTCCAGCCCGGCCACGGTGATCGCCATCGGCAGCATCATGATCCCGGCCATGATCAAGGCCGGCTACCCGCGCAACTACGCAGTCGGCTCGATGGCCACGGCAGGCTCGCTTGGGATCATGATCCCGCCCAGCATCCCGTTGGTGCTGTACGGCTTCGTGACCAACGAGTCGGTCGGCAAGCTGTTCATCGCCGGCATCCTGCCCGGCTTGCTGCTGGCCTCGATGCTGATGGCCGTTTGTTACGTGGTGGCGCGAGTGCGCAACTACCCGCGGACCGAACGCGTGACCTGGCCGGAGCGCTGGCTGGCCCTCAAGGATGCCGCGCCAAGCATGCTGCTGCCGGTGATCATCATCGGCGGGATCTATGGAGGGATCTTCACGCCGACTGAGGCGGCCGCCGTGGCCGTCATGGTAGGCGTCGTCGTCGGCATGTTCGTCCACCGCGAGCTGAAGCCGCGGGACTTCCCCAGGATCTTTATCGAGACCGGCAAGACTACGGCCATGCTGATGTTCATCATCACCATGGCACAGCTCTTCGCTTTCATTCTGACCAGTGAGCAGCTCCCCCACCGGCTGAGCCAGTTCGTGCTCGACCGGGACCTATCGCCCTGGATGGTGCTGCTGCTGATCAACGTGCTCTTGTTCTTCGCTGGCGACTTCATGGACGCGGCGCCGATCATCCTGATCATGTCGCCGATCTTCCATCCGATCGCCAAGTCGGTCGGGATCGATCCGATCCATCTTGGCATCGTGATGACGATGAACATGGAGATGGGCATGATCACGCCGCCGGTCGGGTTGAACCTGTACGTGGCGAGCGGGATCGCCAAGATGCCGCTGTACGACGTCATGAAGGCGGCCGCGCCATGGATTCTGGTGGTCGTCGCCTGCCTGATCGTCGTCACCTACGTCCCCTGGATCAGCCTGTTCCTGCCCAACTTGCTGTACCGCTGACGGCCGGGAGATCCATCTCGGCGGTCTCAGCGGTGGCCAGTGGAACTGCGTGAAAACGTCGCGTGCGCGGCAAATCTTCGCGCCCGGACATCGATTCCGGACCATGGGACAAGGGCGTCGGGCAGCGCGCTACTCATGGCCGCCGGGGCTTGACCGGACGAGGTATCTCTGGGTAGGATACTGTACAGAAACTTGGACAGACGAGGGCAACCCAGATGGCGCTAGTGGACACGGCGGACCTGATCTCCATTTCGGACGCCAGCAAGATCGGGCTCTCTGCCCTCGTTCGGGAGGCCGAGGCAGGCCACGAGCAGGTCGTCTTGCGCAACAACAGGCCCGTCGCGGCCGTCGTGAGCATAAGGCGGCTCGAGCAGCTTCAGCAGCTACAGGAGGACATGCTGGATGTCTCCCTGGCCGCTGCTCGCATGTTGACAACTGGGCCGCGCCGGCGCTCTCTCGACGAGATCCTCATACAGTTCGGCTACACCCGGGAGCAGGTCGGCGATCTGTCCGACTAGATGCGGGTTCCGGTCGAGCTGATAGACGAGGCCGTCGACGAT
>Ga0137373_10002033_pt1 | contig 22068 bp, 20 predicted proteins | sample SagtaG_5_FD_104912 | JGI IMG/M metagenome (GOLD analysis project Ga0137373, IMG submission 104912) | Vadose zone soil microbial communities from Sagehorn Ranch, Mendocino, California, USA - Sage1_R_80_16 metaG | ecosystem: Environmental > Terrestrial > Soil > Vadose zone | place: USA... | reverse complement strand
GGTCGAAGAAAAGTTCGCGGACGTCGGTTTGCATGGAGCCGCCTCTCGAATGAACCTCTCCGCCATCATCCAGGGGACCGGCGCTCGCGGCGACGCGGCGGGGGACCCCGAGATCGCGCTCGTGACGGGCGACTCGCGCGAGGTCGTCCCCCGCGCCGTCTTCTTCGCGCTCCCCGGCGCCGAGCGGGACGGCCACGACTTCGTCCCGGAGGCGGTGCGCCGCGGCGCGGTCGCGATCGTCGCCGAGCGCGCGGTCGCGTGCGCGCCGGCCGCGCTGCTGCTCGCCCCCTCCGCCCGGCGCGCGATGGCGATCGCCGCGGCGAACTTCCAGGGCCACCCGGCCGCGGCGCTCCGCCTCGCCGCGGTCACCGGCACGAACGGAAAGACCACCGTCGCCTGGCTCGTCGAGGCGTGCGCCCGCGCCGCCAGGCTGCCGGTGGGGATGCTCGGCACCGTGACGCACCGCTGGCCCGGCACCGAGCGCGCCGCGGCCCACACGACGCCCGAGTCCACGACCATCCAGGCGCTCCTCGCCGAGATGCGCGCCGCGGGCGCGCGCGCCGCGGTGCTCGAGGTCTCCTCGCACGCGCTCGCGCAGGAGCGGGTGGCGGGGATCCGCTTCGCCGCGGCCGGGTTCACGAATCTCACCCGCGACCACCTCGACTACCACGGCGACATGGAGCGCTACTTCGCGGCGAAGCGCCGGCTCTTCATCGAGCACCTCTCCCCGGACGGCGTGGCCGTCGTGAACGTGCGCGATCCCTACGGCGCGCGGCTCGCCGACCAGCTCGGCCCGGGGCGGCGCCTGTGGCGTCACGGGGGACGGACCGGCGACGAGCTGCGCGCGGAGGACGTCGTGACCGGCCTCTCCGGCATCTCGGGGACGATCCACACCCCGGCCGGCGTGCTCGCCGTCCGCTCGCCGCTCGTCGGCGCTCACAACGTCGAGAACCTCCTCTCCGCGGCGGGCCTGGCCCTCGCGCTCGACCTGCCCACGGACGCGATCTCCCGCGCGCTCTCGGAGTGCGGCGGCGCGCCGGGACGGCTCGAGCGGTTCGCCGCGCGCGGCGTCTCCCTCTTCGTGGACTACGCCCACACCGACGACGCGCTCACCCGCGCCCTCGAGGCGCTGCGCGCCCTCGCGCCGCGGCGCCTCGTGTGCGTGTTCGGCTGCGGCGGGGACCGCGACGCCGGGAAGCGCCCGCTCATGGGAGAGGCGGCGGGACGCGCCGCGGACGCCGTGGTGGTGACGAGCGACAACCCTCGCGGCGAGGACCCGGCCGCCATCCTCGACGCGATCGTGCCGGGGCTCGAGCGCGCCGGGCTGCGCCGGCTGACCCCGGCCGCGCTCCGCGCCGGCGAGCGAGGCTTCGCCGTCGAGCCCGACCGCCGCGCCGCCATCGCCCTCGCGGTCGCGAGCGCGCGGGAGGGCGACGCGGTGCTCCTCGCCGGCAAGGGGCACGAGGCGGTCCAGATCGTCGGACGCGAACGGCTCCCCTTCTCGGATCGCGACGAGGCGCGGAGGGCCCTCGGGATCGCATGATCGCACCGCGCTTCACCCCCGACGAGCTCGCCGCCGCCACGGGCGGGCGCTGGACAGGGACGCCCCCGGCGTCGATCGAGGGCGTCTCGACCGACACCCGCACCATCGGTGCGGGGTCGCTCTTCGTCGCCCTGCGCGGCGAGCGGTTCGACGCCCACGCCTTCCTGGCCGACGCCGCCGCGAAGGGCGCGGCCGCCGCGGCCGTGTCGGAGGAGTGGATCGCAAAGGACTCCGTTCGCCCTGAGCGTCTCGAGCCCGCCCATCCTGAGCGTAGGCCCCGCGTCGCGGGGCCGGAGTCGAAGGACGGAGGCGGCGCGGAGTCGAAGGGCCCGCTCCTCGTGGTGCCGGACACGCTCGCCGCGCTCGGCGCGATCGCTCGCCACCACCGGCTGCGCTTCCGCATCCCGCTCGTCGGCGTCACCGGCTCGAACGGCAAGACCACGACGCGCGAGATGATCGCCGCGATCCTCGCGACGCGCGGGAAGGTGCTGAAGACGGAGGGGAACCTCAACAACGAGGTGGGTCTCCCCCTCACCCTGCTCGGCCTCGATCCCTCGCACCAGGCGGCCGTGATCGAGATGGGGATGAGTCACCCCGGCGAGATCGCGCGGCTCGCCGCGATCGCCGTCCCGCAGGTCGGCGTCGTCACGCTCGCCGCGCCCGCCCACCTCGAGGGGCTCGGCACCGTGGAGGCGGTCGCGGATGCGAAGGCGGAGCTGTACGGGGGGCTGCCGGAGGGCGGCATCGCCATCGCCAACGCGGACGATGCCCGGATGCTCCGTCGCGCGCAGGCCTCCGGCCGGCGGATGATCACCTTCTCGGCGACGAAGGGGCGGCGCGGCGACGTCGTCGTCACCGAGATCGTCTCGCAGGGTGAGGGCGGGCTCCGGTTCGTCCTCGGCGTCGGCAACCGCGAGGTCCCGGTCCACATCCCCGCGCTCGTCGGCGCGCACAACGCCGCGAACGCCGCCGCCGCCGCCGCCGCCGCCATCGCGCTCGGCTGCACCGATCGCGAGATCGCGCGGGGGCTCGCCGACGTCCGCCCGGTGGGACGTCGTCTGCGGCTCGATCGTCTCCCCTCCGGTCTCCTGCTCGTGGACGACTGCTACAACGCGAACCCCGCCTCGATGTCGGCGGCGCTGAGGACGCTCCTCGACCTCGCCGCCGGCGGCGCCCGCCCGGTGGCCGTGCTCGGCGACATGCTGGAGCTCGGCGGGTTCGAGGCGGAGGCCCACCGCGCCGTCGGGGAGGAGGCGGCGCGGACGGGCGTGCGCGTCCTCGCCGCGTTCGGACCGCGCTCGCGCGCGGCGGCGGACGCGGCCCGCGCCGCGGGGCTCGAGGCCTTCCACACCGAGGAGCTCGACGCGCTCGTCCACTGGGCGAAGGCGACGCTCCAGCCGACAGACGTCCTCCTCGTGAAGGGCAGCCGCGGAATGAAGCTCGAACGTCTCGTCGAGGCCCTGCGGTAATGCTCTACCACCTCCTCTACCCGCTCTCGGCCCGGGTGGGCGTCTTCAACGTCCTGCGCTACCCGTCCTTCCGGATCGTGGCGGCCGGGCTCGTGTCGCTCGTCTTCGGGCTCCTCCTCGGCCCGCTCTTCATCGAGCGAATGCGCGTCTTGCAGTACGGCGCCTCGAACGTGCGCGAGGACACGCCCGAGGGGCACAAGAAGAAGGCGGGGACTCCGTCGATGGGGGGCGCGCTCATCCTCCTCTCCGTCACCTTCTCGACGCTCCTCTTCGCGGATCTCGCGAACCGCTACGTGTGGGCGGCCCTGCTCGTCACCCTCGGCTACGGCGCGATCGGCTTCTGGGACGACTGGCTCAAGATCTCCAAGCGGAACTCGAAGGGGCTCGCGGGCAAGAAGAAGCTCGTCCTCCAGGTGCTCATCGTGCTCGCCGTCTACTACGGCGTCCTCACCGACTGGAACTTCCACCTCGTGCCGGCGTTCCCCTGGCTGCGGGTGGGAAGCTACGTGGATCTCCACCTCACCCTCCCGTTCGTCCCGACCCGCTTCTTCGAGCCGAACCTGGGCTGGCTGTACCTGCCGTTCATGATCTTCGTCGTGGTCGCGACGTCGAACGCCGTGAACCTCACGGACGGGCTCGACGGGCTGGCCATCGGCCCGACCATCGTCTCGTCGATGACGTTCCTCGCGCTCTCCTACGTCGCGGGCGCGACGCTCGCCGGGTTCAGCCTCGCCGAGTACCTGCGCATCGCCTACATCCCCGGGGCGGAGGAGCTGGGCGTCTTCTGCTCGGCCATCTTCGGCGCGGGCGTCGCTTTCCTCTGGTACAACACCTACCCCGCCTCGGTGTTCATGGGGGACGTCGGCTCGCTCGCGCTCGGCGGCGGGCTCGGGACCCTCGCCGTCCTCACGAAGAACGAGGTGGCGAGCGCGATCCTGCACGGCGTCTTCCTGGGCGAGACGGTGAGCGTGATCCTGCAGGTCTGGTCGTTCCGCACGACCGGCAAGCGCATCTTCCGGATGGCGCCGATCCACCACCACTTCGAGCTGAAGGGTTGGGCGGAGCCGAAGATCATCGTCCGGTTCTGGATCCTCTCGGTCATGCTCGCGCTCGTCGCGCTCATGTCGATCAAGCTGAGGTGAGAGCAACGTGACCGAGCCTGCGCTCCAGGGACGGAAGGTGACGGTGGTCGGGCTCGCGAAGAGCGGCGCGGCCGCGGCGCGGCTCTGCGCGCGGGAGGGAGCGCGCGTGACCGTGACGGACCGGCGCGGGGCGGGCGACCTCGCCGGAGCGCTCGCGGCGCTCGACGGCGTCGACGTCCGGCGCCACCTCGGCGGCCACGACCGCGCCGACTTCGAGGGGGCGGACCTCGTCGTCGCCTCGCCCGGCGTCCCCCTCGCGATCCCCGAGATCGCCGCGGCGCGCTCGCGAGGGATCCCGGTGTGGGGCGAGGTCGAGCTCGCCGCCCGGTTTCTCCGCGGGACGCCGATCGTCGCGATCACCGGGACGAACGGGAAGAGCACCACGACGGCGCTCGCCGGCGCGCTCTTCGCCCGCGACCGGCGAACCTTCACGGGCGGGAACCTCGGGACGCCGCTCTGCGAGCTGATCCTCTCCGGCGAGCGGGTGGACGCGGTCGTGCTCGAGCTCTCGTCCTTCCAGATCGAGGGGGTGGAGCGGCTCCGGCCGCGGGTCGCCGCGATCCTGAACGTCACCCCGGACCATCTCGACCGCTACCGCGACGTGGAGGCGTACGCCGCGGCGAAGGCGCGGCTCTTCGGGCTGCAGGAGCCCGGGGACGCCGCGGTGGCGAACGCCCGCGACGACCGCGCGGTCGCCATGGCGTCCGCCTCGCGCGGCGCGCTCCACACGTTCGGCTTCGGGCCCTCCGCTCCGCGCGCGGCGCGTGATCCAGGCGGCGACTCGGGCGCGCTCGCGCTCTCGCTCGGCGCCGGCGCCGGCGCCGGCGCCACCGAGCGCTACCTCGTCCGGAGCCGGGCGCTGCGCGGGCGCCACAACCGCGAGAACGCCATGGCGGCCGTGCTCTGCGCGCGCCTGCTCGGCGTCCCCGGCGCGGCCGTCCAGGCGGGCCTCGACGCGTTCCCCGGGCTGCCGCACCGCCTCGAGCTCGTGTCGGAGCGCGGCGGCGTCGAGTGGGTGAACGACTCCAAGGCGACGAACGTCGACTCGACGCTCGTCGGTCTGTCCGCCTTCCCTCCCGCTCGCCCGCGGGTCGTGCTGATCATGGGCGGCCGCGGCAAGGGCGCCCCCTACGCGCCGCTCAGGCCCCTGTTCGAGGGGCGCGTGAAGGCGCTCCTCACCATCGGTGAGGACTCCCCTCGGGTCGAGGCGGAGCTGGGCGATCTCTGCCGGACGGAGCCGTGCGGGACGCTCGCGCAGGCAGTCCAGCGGGCGGCCGGGATCGCGTCCCCGGGGGAGGTGGTGCTGCTCTCCCCGGCCTGCGCGAGCTACGATCAGTTCCGCAGCTACGAGGAGCGAGGAGACGCGTTCCGCCGCCACGTGCAGGAGCTGTCGCGATGAGGTCCGAGGAGAGCGCGATCCGTGCTCGCAGCGGCCCGCCTCCCCCTCGCGCCGCGGCGGCGTCTCGCGGCGCGCCGGGGTTCGACGGGCTGCTCCTCACCGCGATCCTCGCCCTCGCCGCCGTCGGCGCGGTGATGGTCTATTCCGCGAGCGCGATCCCGGCGGGCCAGTCGCGCCGCCTCGGCCTCGACGAGTTCTACTACCTGAAGCGGCAGCTCCTCGCGGGAGGCGTGGGTCTCGTCCTCATGGCGATCGCGCTCCGCCTCGGCCCCCGGCGCATCGCCGCCCTCGCCTACCCGCTGCTCGGCGCGACGCTCGTCGCGCTCGTCCTCGTCCCCTTCCTCGGGAAGACGGCGGGAGGCGCGCAGCGCTGGATCCCGCTCGGCCCCGTCCAGTTCCAGCCCGCCGAGGCCGCGAAGGTGGTGCTCGTCCTCTACCTGGCGCGCTCGCTCTCGCGAAAGCAGGAGAAGGTCCGCCTCTTCTCGATCGGCGTCCTCCCGCACCTCGTCGTCACCGGCGTCTTCGTGCTGCTCTGCCTCGTGCAGCGCGACATGGGCACCGGCGTGATCCTCTTCGTCGTCCTGCTCGCGATGCTCTTCGCGGCGGGCGCGCGGGTCGGATACCTGCTGCTCGCGGCCGTCCTCGCCCTCCCGATGGCCTGGCATCTCGTGAAGTCGACGCCCTACCGCTGGGCGCGGGTGATGGCGTTCCTCGATCCGGAGCGCTACCGGAGCGGGCCGGGGTTCCAGCTGTGGGAGTCGCTCCTCGGCACCGCGAACGGCGGCTTCTTCGGGCAGGGGCTCGGCCAGGGCAAGGGGAAGCTCTTCTACCTCCCCGCCGCGCACACCGACTTCATCGCCGCGGTGATCGCGGAGGAGGCGGGGCTCCTCGGCATGCTCCTCCTCCTCGCGCTCTACGCCGTCGTGGTCTGGCGCGGGCTGCGCGCCGCGCTAAACGCCTCCGACCCGTTCGGCTGTTACGCCGCCCTCGGCGTCACGACGCTCGTCGGCTCGCAGGCGCTCGTGAACCTGGCGGTCGTGTTCGGGCTGCTCCCGACGAAGGGGCTCACCCTCCCCTTCGTCTCCTACGGCGGCAGCTCGCTCATGACGCTCCTCGCCGCCTCCGGCGTCCTCCTCTCCGTGAGCGGCGAGCGCGGCGGGTTCCTGCGCCGGCCGGTCGCCGCGACGCGGGTCGCGCCCGCGGCGGCGGCGGCCGGAGGGACGCCATGAGGCTGCTCGTCGCGGGGGGCGGCACCGGCGGGCACGTCTTCCCCGGCGTCGCCATCGCGGAGGAGGTGGTGACGCGCCATCCCGGCAACGACGTCGTCTTCGTCGGGACGGCGCGGGGCCTCGAGGCCACGGTGGTCCCCAAGGCGGGATTCCCCCTCGAGCTCATCGAGGTGCGCGGGCTCAAGGGAAAGGGGATCGCCGAGACGCTCAAGAACCTGCTGCTGCTGCCGCTCGCGCTCTGGCAGTCGTTCCAGATCGTGCGCCGCTGGCGGCCCGACATCGTGGTGGGCGTCGGCGGGTACGCGAGCGGCCCGGTCGTGCTCGCGGCGTGGCTCCTGCGCATCCCGACCGCCGTCCAGGAGCAGAACGCCATCGCGGGCTTCACGAACCGCGTGCTGGGACGGTTCGCGCGGGCGGCGTTCACCGCCTTCCCGGAGGCGGCCCGCCACTTCCCGCGCCGCAAGGTCTACCAGCTCGGAAACCCGATCCGCCGCACGCTCATGGAGAACTTCATGCGCCCGGAGGCGCGCCACGACGCGTGGCGGCTCCTCGTGTTCGGCGGCTCGCAGGGCGCCCACGCCCTCAACATGCGCGTCATCGAGGCGCTCCCCCATCTCGCCGATCTGCGCGACCGGCTCCACGTCACGCACCAGACCGGCGCGCGCGACCGCGAGCAGGTGGAGAAGGGGTACCGCGCCTGCGGATTCGAGCCGGACGTGCGGGAGTTCATCACCGAGATGAGCGCGGCCTATGCCGGCGCCGACCTCGTGGTCTGCCGGGCGGGGGCGACGACGCTCGCCGAGCTGACCGTCTGCCGCAAGCCGTCGATCCTGGTCCCGTTCCCGGCCGCCGCCGACAACCACCAGGTGAAGAACGCGAAGAGCCTCGTCGATTCCGGCGCGGCGGTGATGATCGAGGAGCGGGACCTCACGGGCGAGCTGCTCGCCCGCGAGATCCGCGCCATCCTCTCCGATCCCGCCCGGCGCGAGAAGATGTCGCGCGCCGCCGGCCGGCTGGGAAGCCCCCAGGCCGCGAAGGAGATCGCCGACGTGTGCACCGACCTCGTCCGCCGCCGTTGGGGCTCCCCCACCGGCCAGCCGCGCGCACGCCCTCCGGCGCCGGCGCGCCCGCCCGACCGCGCCTCCTAAGGAGCCGACCCGCCGCCATGAGCCTCTTCCGTTCCAGGCCCGCCAAGATCCACTTCGTCGGCATCGGCGGCATCGGCATGAGCGGCATCGCCGAGGTGCTGCTCAACCTCGGCTACGCGGTGTCCGGCTCGGACCTGAAGGAGTCGGACATCACGCGCCGGCTCGCCTCGCTCGGCGGCCGCATCGCGCGAGGGCACGCCGCGGAGAACATCGCCGAGGTCGACGTGGTCGTCACCTCGTCCGCGGTGAGGAAGGACAACCCGGAGGTGGCGGAGGCGCGGCGGCGGAAGATCCCCGTCATCCCGCGCGCCGAGATGCTCGCCGAGCTCATGCGGCTCAAGTATGGCGTGGCGATCGCGGGCAGCCATGGCAAGACGACCACCACCTCGCTCGCCGCCCACCTCCTCGCGCACGCCGGGCTCGACCCGACGGCCGTGGTGGGCGGGAAGGTGAACACCTTCGGCTCGAACGCGAAGCTCGGGAAGGGCGACTACATGGTCGTCGAGGCGGACGAGTCGGACGGCTCGTTCCTGCGGATCCCTCCCACCATCGCGATCGTCACCAATGTCGATCCCGAGCACCTCGACCACTGGAAGACCGCGGAGGCGCTCCGGCGCGGCTTCCTCGACTTCGTGAACCGCGTCCCCTTCTACGGGCTCGCCATCCTCTGCCACGACCATCCCGGCGTGCAGTCGCTCCTGCCCGACGTGGAGAGCCGCTACGTCACCTACGGTGAGAGCCAGCAGGCCGACTACCGCGCGCCGCGCATCGAGGTGGACGGCCACTCGGTGCGCTTCGAGGCAGTCCGCCGCGGAGAGGCTCTCGGCCGGTTCGAGGTCCAGATGGTGGGACGGCACAACGCGCTCAACGCCCTGGCGGTCGTCGCGCTCGGCGACGAGATGGGGATCCCGCCCGACGCGATCCGCGACGCGCTCGCCTCCTTCCGCGGCGTGCAACGGCGCTTCACGGTGCGCGGCGAGGCGGGGGGCGTGACGGTGGTGGACGACTACGGCCATCACCCCGCCGAGGTGAAGGCGACGCTCCTCGGCGCGCGCGAGGCGTTCTCGCGTCGCGTCGTGTGCCTCTTCCAGCCGCACCGCTACACGCGCACCCGCGATCTCCTGCAGGAGTTCGCCACCGCCTTCAACGACGCCGACGTCCTGCTCCTCACCGACGTGTACGCGGCGGGCGAGGACCCGATCTCCGGAGCGACCGCGGACGCGCTCGCCGACGCGATCCGCGCCTGCGGCCACCGCGACGTGACGCTCGTGCCGAGGGCCGAGCTCGCGCGCGCGGCGCGCGCCCGCGTCCGGTCCGGCGACATCGTCCTCACGCTCGGCGCGGGCGACGTGACCCAGGTCGGACCCGAGCTGCTGGAGCTGCTCGGAAGATGACGGACTGGCGCGAGGAGATCGCCCGCCGCGTCCGCGGCGAGGCGCTGCGCGACGCGCCGCTCGCGCCGCGCACGACGATCCGGGTGGGCGGGCCGGCCGACCTCCTCGTCCGTCCCGCCGACCCGGACGCGCTCGCCGAGCTGCTGCGCGCGGTGCGCGAGCTCGCGGTGCCGCTGCACGTGCTCGGCGGCGGCGCGAACACCCTCGTCGCCGACGCCGGCGTGCGCGGCGTCGTGCTGCGGCTGCCGCCCGACCTCGCCGGGGAGGACGCGCGCGGCGAGACGCTGCTCCTCGGGGCGGGCCAGCCCACCTCGCGCCTGTGGGTCCGCGCCCACGCGCTCGGGCTCGTCGGGATGGAGTTCATCGCCGGGATCCCCGGGACGCTGGGCGGGGCGCTCGCGATGAACGCGGGCACGCGCATCGGCGAGATGAAGGACGTCGTCCGGCGCGTCGAGCTCGCCACCGCGGACGGCGCCGGCTTCGTGGACGCCGAAGCGCTCGCGTTCGCCTATCGGACCTGCCGGCTTCCCGCGGGCGCGGTCGCGACGCGGATCGAGCTCTCGCTGCGTCCGGGCGACGTCGCCGAGAGCGAGCGGACGATGCAGGAGGACCGCCGCCGGCGCCGGAGCACCCAGCCCCTCGACCGCCCCAGCTTCGGGTCGACCTTCCGCAACCCGCCGGGGGAGTTCGCGGGCCGCCTCATCGAGGCGGTGGGCCTCAAGGGACACAGGGTCGGCGGCGCGATGTGGTCCGACGCCCACGCCAACTTCGTCGTGAACCTCGGCGGCGCCCGCGCTCGCGAGGTGCTCGCGCTGGTGAACCTCGCGCGATCGCGGGTGAAAGAGCGGTTCGGTATCGTGCTCGAGACCGAGGTGCGAATGGTCGGCGAGTTCCTTGCAGAGGATGAAGTCGAAGATGATGCGATGGGCTAGGGAGAGGAAGAAGACATGGCGAAGTGGACCGGCAAGAAGGTGGCGGTGCTGTACGGCGGGCGCTCGACGGAGCGCGACGTCTCGCTCAGGACGGGGAAGGCCTGCGCCGACGCCCTCGTGACGAAGGGCTACGACGTCACGCTCGTGGACATGGACCAGGAGCTACCCGCGCGGTTGCGCGAGGCGCGCATCGACGTCGCGTTCAACGCGCTCCACGGCCGCTGGGGCGAGGACGGCTGCGTGCAGGGGCTGCTCGAGGCGATGGGGATCCCGTACACCGGCTCGGGCGTCCTCGCCTCGGCGATGGGGATGGACAAGGTCGTCGCGAAGGCGATGTTCAAGGCGCTCGGCCTCGCCGTCATCGACTACCGGGTGTTCCCCGCCGCGCAGGCCGCCCGGATCGCCGCGTCCGACCTGCCCTTCGGGCTCCCCTGCGTCGTGAAGCCGTCGGGCGAGGGCTCCTCGGTGGGCGTCCACATCGTGAAGGACCCGACGAAGCTCAGGGACGCGTGCGAGGACGCCGCGAGCTTCAAGGGTGACGTCATCGCGGAACGGTACGTGAAGGGGAGCGAGGTGAACGTCGCGGTGCTCGAGGGGAAGGCGCTCGGCGCGATCGAGATCGTCCCCGCGAACGAGTTCTACGACTACGCCGCGAAGTACACCGCCGGCACGACGAAGTACTTCTATCCCGCGCGGATCCCGGAGGCGCACGCGAAGCGGGTCATGGAGGCGGCCGAGGCGGCGCACCGCGGGCTCGGCTGCGCCGGCGTCACCCGCGTCGACTTCATCATCGCGCCCGACGGCGTCCCGTACATCCTCGAGATCAACACGCTCCCGGGGATGACCGCGACCTCGCTCGTGCCGAAGATCGCGGCCGGGCTCGGCATCGCCTTCCCGGACCTCTGCGAGCGGATCCTGGAGTCCGCGGCGCTCAAGGCCTAAACGGGCAGGTACGATTCGCGATCACCAGAAACCGTTCGTGCTGAGCGTAGCGCCCGCGCAGCGGGCGCGCCCTTCGACTACGGGGCGCTTCGCGCCCCTACGCTCAGGGCGAACGGACCTGTGCGAGTGCGGGCGGGCTGCGCGCCCCTACGCTCAGGGCGAACGGAATCTCCCCGGTGTTCCGAATCGCGATCGTTCGTTTAGCCGCTACTTGCAGGCGCCCTTGGCCGACTCGACGGTCCCGCTCTCGTTCGGGTCGAGCTTGAGCGCCTCGGCGAAGGCCCCGTTCGCGTCTGCACACTTGCCGAGCTTCACGTACGCCTGGCCCAGCACCGTGAACGCGTGGGCAACGGGCGCGACCACGAGCGCCTTCTGCGCGAACTTCACCGCGTCGGCGTACTGGCCGATCTCGTAGAGGCGGCGCGCCATGTTGACGTCGCGCATCGCCTTCCTCATCGGATCGTCGCCGGGCAGCGGCGACTTCTCGGGATTCATCACCTTGTCGAGCGCCGCCTGGTCGGCCTCGCCGAGGAGCACCTTGATGCGCGTCCTGATGATCTCGCAGTAGTCGATCTGCCGGAACGGCTCCATCGCCATGAGCTTGAACTTGCCGTCCGCGATGCCGACCATCGGGTGGAGCCGCACGCCGAGCTGGTCATAGAGGACGTCGCCCTCGTCGATGAGCACCGGCATGGCGATGCCGGTCTGCTGCACGACCGCCAGGACGTCGGCCGCGGCCTCGGAGCCGCTCACGATCGCGGCCCAGTAGATCGACTTGCCCGCGAGCTGCTTCTCGCAGAGCGACATCTGCTTCAGCGCGTCGATCGAGCGATCCTGGCCGGTGCGGAAGAAGACGAAGACGTTCGCCTTCACCTTGCCCGAGAGGAGCTGTGCCTTGCCCCCCGCGATCGTCTTCAGCTCCACGTTCTCGATCGGCGAACCCGGCTCCGCGCGCGCGTGCGCCGGCGGCGGGAACGCCGCGAAGAGCGTCAGGAGCGCGAACGGGATGGAGAGACGGCTGTTCGTGGGCATGGGCGTCGATGATGCACCACCCGCGGGCCGCGGGGTGAGCGGTTTTGTCCATCGGGGAACGACGGCGCCGCACACCCGACCACACGCGGCGCCTTCATCTCCCGCAGCTCTTCCTCCCGTCCTGGGCGACGGTGTTGCCTGGCTCGATCTTCAACGCGGCGTCGAACGAGCGGAGCGCGTCGGCGCACTTCCCTTGTCCAGCGAGGATCTGCCCCTCCAGCACGTACGCGGGCACGCTCGGCGCGACGGCGAAGCTCTTCCGGAGCTCCTCGAGCGCCTTGTCGTCCTGCTTGATCTGGTGGAGCGTGCGGGCGAAGTTCACGTGCCGCTTCGCGACGCCGTCGTCGGTGCGGGTGGTGGCGCGCTCGGGGCTGTCGACGCGCGCGACGTCCGCTTCGGTCGCCTCGCCGAGCAGCAGCTTGATGCGGACCCGGATCCGCTCGCAGTAGTTGATCTGCCGGAACGGCTCGAACGCGGCGAGCTTCCCCTTGCCGTCCACGATTCCGATCACCGGATGGAGCCGGATCCCGAGCTTGCCGTAGAGGGCGTCACCCTCGTCGATGAGCACCGGCATCCGGGTACCCGCGTCCTTCACGAACGCCTTCACCACCTCGGGGGACCACGAGTCCGAGACGACGCCGACCCAGCGCACCGCCTTCGCCGCGAACTCCTTCTCGCAGCCCGCCATGTCCTTGAGCGTGTCGAGCGAGCGATCCTGCTCGGGGCGGAAGAAGACGAACACGTTCGCGAGCGCCCCCTTGCCGAGCAGGTGCTCCTTGCGGCCGTCGATGGTCCTCAGCTCGGCGTCCTGCACGGGATCGCCGACCTGGATGCGCCGGTCCGAGCTCGTCGACTCCGCCCGGTCCGGAGCCGCGAGCCCCCCCGCCGCCAGCCCGAGCATTCCGGCTGCGGCAAACATGCGCAGGCTGGGGAAGATCACTCTGCCTCGCTACTTCCTCGTCGGGACCGAGCTGGTCAGGGTCTTGTTGTTATAGGTCTTCGTGTCGTGGCAGGTCTTGGCGCACGAGCCGCCGTTCGGCAGCTTCGTGTAGCCCACCTTCAGCATCCAGCCCTTCTGGCCGTACGGCACGCCCTCGCGGATGTGGTGGTCCTGCTTCGATGCGTGGACCTCGTGACAGGCGCGGCAGGTCCTGCCACGCTCGCGGTTCACGTGAACGAAGTGGAGATTGCGCGATCCGTCCCGGAACCCGGTGAGGGTCGTCGTCTCCTCGACCGAGACGACCTTGTCGTGGTGGCAGCCGTAGCAGAGCGCGTAGTTCTTCCGCTCGTACGGCGCATAGAAGGCGGCCGGGTACTCGGCGACGAGGAGTCGATAGTTGTCACCCGCGTGCGTGCGGTGGCACGCGGAGCAGTCCTTGGCGCGCACCGGATCGTGCCAGATCTTGTTCTCATCGAGCCACTTCTTGTAGTTCGTCATCTGCTTGCCGTCGTCCGCCACCATGCCGTCGCGGTTGTGGCAGTTGACGCACAGGTCGAAGGGCAGCGAGATGAGGAGCCGCTCGATGTTCGCGGCGTGCGGGTTGTGGCAGTTCGAGCACTTCCGGTCCTTCGTGATCGCGGCGTGCTGCACCTTGCCCTTCGCGATCTGGTTCTTGATGCCCTGGTGGCACTTCGTGCAAAGCTCGACCATCTCGGTCGAGAGGAGCGCCGGCTCGGACGAGTTGTGCGCGTTGTGACAGTCGGTGCAGGCCTCCTCGGCCGGCACGTGCTTGTACTTGCGCGCCATGACGTCCCGCACGTCGTCGTGGCACTCGAAGCACTGCTCGTTCACGCTCGCGTGACGGATCGGCCCGGGGTTCGCGGCGTCGTTGTTCACGTGGCAGACGCCGCACTGCCCGCTCTCGTAAGGTGCGTGAGAGTGGGTGGCCTTCTCCTTCGGCAACGGCGCCACCGCCGCCCCTCTACGGAGGGGTGCCTTCTTCACCTCCGTCTTCATGGGAGCGGCGAGCGCGCGATCCGCAAGCAGCAGGAACGCGATGGGGATGAGTCCCGCGAGCATCTTGAGCCGCTTGCACATTCTCGTTTCGCTCCGAGGGGCCATGTCCGACGGGCCTCGCCCCCTCCATTGGACCCGCGCCGGCTCGATTTTTGGCCACCAGGGGGTGCCGGAGCCTTGATCTGCGGCAAGTGCGCAGAAAAAAGGCGGGGCGCGTTCAACCTGGGGCATCGCTCCTTCGGCCGTCCACGTGCGGGGGTGGGCGGCGCGCACGCCGAACCTACAGCCGCAGCTTCTTCTTCCTCGAGTTGTGCGGGTTGTGACACATCGTGCAGGCGGCGACGGTCTTCGGGTGCACCGAGCTCTCCATCTTCACCGGCGCGCTCCCGCGGAACTCGTCGTGGCAATCGTAGCAGAGATCGTTCGACACCTTCACCGCGGCGCCCGGGTTCGTCGCGTCGTGTCGCTGGTGGCAGGTCTCACAGGCACCCATCTCGTAGGGCCCGTGCGTGGATGCTGCGTCGCCCGGAGCGATGGGCGCGAGCCGGTTCGCCTCCGCGCGTGCGAGGCCGGCGGCGAGCACGATGGCGGTGAGCAAGACGAGACGCTTGGGCATGTTCCTTCGCTCCCGGGCTGGTCCTGGCCCGCTCCTCACTGTACGCGAAGCGGGTCCGGTTCATTTACCGCAACCCGGGACCTCGGTCGATATCGCGAACGTGCCAGGAGGGCGACGACACGTCGCCGCCCCATCCTGCAGCCACGGTGCCACGGCCCGCGCGAGTCCGTCCGAAAACTTGCCAGCGCCTGCTCCTGGGGCATGCTGCACCCTCGGGTGATAGCGCCCGGAATCCCTCTCGAGCTCGCGACGAGCGGGCGAGGCGACCGGGGCGGCGGGAGCGGCGGTGGCGCGGGCACGGAACCGGCGGCGGGTGGACAGGGATCCTGCAGAGGAGCGGCGGCGCCTCGCGCGCAGCGCCTCGCTGCTCGCTCCGCCCCTCGTCGCCGTCGCGATCCTTGCGGCGCTCATCCTGCTCGCCTGGCGACACGCGGTGCAGGGCGACCTGCTCCGCATCCGCGAGGTGCGGTTCGAGGGCCTCTCCCGCGCGACCGCGCAGGAGCTCCTCGAGCTCTCGCCGATCCAGCGCGGCGATCACCTCGTGTTCTGCGACCCCGCCCTCATGGAGCTCGCGCTGCGCCGCCACCCCTGGATCTCCTCGGTGGAGGTGCGGCGCACGCTTCCGCCCGCGCTCGAGGTGCGGGTCGTCGAGCGGCGGGCCGTCGCGATCGTGGACCTCGGGGCGCTCTACCTCGTGGGCTCGGACGGCGAGGTGTTCAAGCGCGCGGTGCCGGGCGACGGGCTCGATCTGCCGGTCGTCACCGGGATCGGCCGCGACGACTGGGTCGAGCGCCGCGCTGAGGTGGAGCCGCTGCTCCGCGCCGCCCTCGCGCTCCTCGACCGCTGGGCGGAGCGGGGCCTCGACCGCCGCGCGCCCGTCTCGGAGATCCACATCGACGCGGAGTACGGGACGACGCTGTGGGCGGGCGCCGAGGGGCTCGAGATCCGGCTCGGGCACGGCGCGCTCCCGGAGAAGCTCGCGCGGCTCGAGCAGGTCCTCGCGGCGGTGGAGGCGGAGGGTCGGAAGGCGGAGGTGCTCCACCTCGACAACCGGCGGCGCCCGGACTGGGTGGCCGTGCGGCTGGCGGTGGCGGAGCGAGCGGGGGGTCCGGGGGGGCACAGCCTCCCCGCGTCCTCCAGGTGACGAAGCAGGAGCGTCCGAGAGGGCGCAGTGGGGCGAAGCGCGACGCGCCAACTCGCCCGGAGGTGGTCATGGCGAAGAGCGGGGACATTCTCGTCGGTCTCGACATCGGCACGACGAAGATCTGCGCCATCGTCGGCGAGGTGACCGACGACGGCATCGACATCATCGGCATCGGCACGCATCCGTCGAAGGGGCTGCGCAAGGGCGTCGTGGTGAACATCGACGCCACCGTCGCGTCGATCAAGCGCGCGATCGAGGAAGCCGAGCACATGGCGGGGTGCGAGATCACCACCGTCTACACCGGCATCGCGGGGGGGCACATCAAGGCCTTCCCCTCGCACGGCGTCGTGGCGGTGAAGGACAAGGAGGTCCGCCAGCAGGACGTCGACCGCGTGATCGACCAGGCGAAGGCGGTGGCGATCCCGCTCGACCGCGAGGTAATCCACGTGCTCCCCCAGGAGTTCGTGGTGGACGACCAGGACGGAGTGAAGGAGCCGGTCGGGATGAGCGGCGTCCGCCTGGAGGCGAAGGCGCTCATCGTCACCGGCGCGGTCTCCTCCGCCCAGAACATCGTGAAGTGCGCGCAGCGCACCGGGCTCAACGTCGCCGACATCGTGCTCCAGCCCCTCGCCTCGTCGCTCGCGACGCTGAACGAGGACGAGAAGGAGCTCGGGGTGTGCCTCGTGGACATCGGCGGCGGGACGACCGACATCGCCGTGTTCCACAACGGCTCGATCCAGCACACCGCCGTCATCGCGCTCGGCGGCAACCACCTCACGAACGACGTCGCGGTCGGGCTGCGCACGCCCACCCACGAGGCGGAGCGGATCAAGAAGCAGTACGGCTCGGCGATGGCTTCGCTAGTCGACAAGACGGAGACCATCGAGGTCCCGAGCGTGGGCGGCAGCCAGCCGCGCGTCCTCTCCCGGCACATCCTCGCGGAGATCGTCGAGCCGCGCGTCGAGGAGATCTTCATGCTCGTCCAGCACGAGCTGCAGAAGTGCGGGATGGAGGAGATCCTCGCCTCCGGGGTGGTCATCACCGGCGGGTCGACCCTGCTCAGCGGCATGCAGGAGATGGGCGAGGAGGTGCTCGGGCTGCCGGTGCGCCGCGGCCTCCCACGCGGCATCGGCGGCCTCGTCGACGTGGTGAAGAGCCCGATGTACGCGACCGCGGTGGGCCTCGTCATCTACGGGGCGCAGCAGCAGGACGGCAGCCCCTACTTCAGGATTCGCGAGGAGAACGTCTACCGCAAGGTGAAGAACCGCATGAAGGAGTGGCTCGGGCAGGTGTTCTAGGCCGCGGGAGACGAACCATGATCGAATACACGGACAAGCAGGACGCGGCCCGCATCAAGGTCATCGGCGTGGGCGGGGGCGGCGGGAACGCCATCAACACCATGGTCGCGGCGCGGATCGAGGGCGTCGAGTTCATCGCGGCCAACACCGACGTGCAGGCGCTCGGCGCGAACAAGGCCACCGTCAAGATCCAGCTCGGGCGCGGCGCATCGCGCGGGCTCGGCGCCGGCGCGAACCCGGAGCTCGGCCGCCAGGCGGCCCTCGAGGAGCGGGACGCGATCGCCGCCGCGCTCGACGGCGCCGACATGGTGTTCGTCACCGCCGGGATGGGCGGTGGCACCGGGACGGGAGGCGCGCCGATCATCGCGGACGTCGCGAAGCAGACGGGCGCGCTCACCGTCGGCGTCGTGACGAAGCCGTTCCTGTTCGAGGGCAACCGGCGCCGCAAGCAGGCGGAGGCCGGCATCGCGGAGCTCCGCGCCGCGGTCGACACCCTGATCGTCATCCCGAACCAGCGGCTCATCTCCGTGGCGGGCGAGAACATGGCGATGGCCGACGCGTTCAAGCGCGCGGACGAGGTGCTCCTCAACGCGGTGCAGGGCATCTCCGACATCATCACGGTGCACGGGCTCGTGAACGTGGACTTCGCCGACGTGCGCACCATCATGAGCGAGCACGGGATGGCGCTCATGGGGACGGGCCGCTCCACCGGCGAGAGCCGGTCGATCGAGGCCATGCAGGCGGCGATCAGCTCGCCCCTCCTCGAAGATGTCTCGCTCGACGGCGCGACCGGTCTCCTCGTGAACATCACGGGCGGCGCGAACCTGACCTTGCACGAGGTGAACGAGGCGGTGTCGATGGCGCAGTCTGCCGCCGATCCGGACGCGAACATCATCTTCGGGTCGGTGGTGGACGAGTCGCTCGGCGACGAGATCCGGATCACGGTGATCGCGACCGGGTTCCTACCGCGCGACGAGAAGCGCTCCCAGGGACGCGCGGTGCAGGTGCAGGTCCCGCAGACGGCGGCGATGAAGGCGGTGCCGCCGCCGCTCCCGGCCGACGCGAAGGCGAAGGAGCCCATCCGGCTCGCCCAGCCCGCCGCGCCGGCGGTCGCGACCGCCCGCGTATCCACGCAGCGCCGCGACACGAGCACGTTCAAGCCGCTCGAGGCGGAGGACCAGTACGACATCCCTGCGTTCCTCAGGCGGGGAGGGACGCCGCCCAGGGAGTAGCCGCCAGTCGTGGTCGTGGTCGTGGACCTGAACCTCGACTTCGGACCTCGACTTCGACCTCGATCAGGACGAGGTCGAGGACCAGGACGAGGACGAGGTCCACGACCACGTCCAGGTCCAGGTCCAGGTCCAGGTCAGTCGTTCACGTCCTCGCCAACTTGGCCGCGATCCACCTGACGGACGCCTCGTACCGATACCCGGTTCCGATGTGCCCGTCCTCGAACTCCTGGTGCTCGACCCGGGCACCCGCCTCGCGGAGCGCCGCGGCGACCATCCGCGCGCCCCAGCGCAGGTTGAACTCGTCCCTCGTCCCGCAGTCGAGGAACACGCCCTCGAGCCGCCGGTACGCCGCCGCCGCCGCCGGCACGAAGCGGACGGGGTCATGGGCGAGCCAGCGCGCCCACACGTCCTCGCGCAGTCGCCCGCTGGGCAGCTCGAATGGCAGGTCGAGGCCGAGCGGCGCCCCGTCGCGCGGCGAGTAGTGCGCCGCCATCCCGACGATGTTCAGGGGTGCGTGGTCCGACCCGGCGAGCTTCGTCTCTCGCGCGCGCCGCTTCGCCCCCTCGAGCCAGGCGGCGGCATCGGGAGCGCCGAGGAGCGCTGCGGCGGCCTTCGGCATGTCGGGCAGGTAGCAATATTCGAAGAAGCAGTCGGGGGCGTGCGCGCCGACGAGGGCGAACACGTCCGGCCGGTCGCGCCCGAGGCAGAGGGCGCCGTAGCCGCCGCTCGACTTTCCGAGGACCGCGCGCGCCTCGCGGCGCGGGAGCGTACCGAGCCGGGCCTCCACCTCCCGCACGACGTCGTCGGCGACGAAGTCCTGGTAGCGCCCGACGGCGGGGGCGTTCGTCCACTGCGTCCCGCCGAGCGCGGTCATGCCGTCGGGGAACACTCCGACCACCGCCGGGATCTCGGCCTCCGCGACGAGCGCGTCGAGCCGCTCGAGGACCGTGGGCGCGAACGCGGACACGTTGAGCCACCCGCGCGCGCTTCCGGTGAAGCCGTGGAGGAAGTAGATCGCGGGCCGCCCCGCCGCGCCGCCGGGCGGGACGTAGGCGAGGGCCGTCCGCCGCGCCGGATCGCCGAGAGGGTTTTCCGCGAGCGCGGGGGAGTCCACCTCGAGCTCGACGACCGTTCCGTTCATCGCTCACCCCCGAGGACGAGGCGGGCGCGGACGCCCGCGTGAAACCAGCCGTGCACGGCCTTGTGCGCGAGCTCGGCCGACGCGGAGCCGTAGTCGGTCTCGACCTCGAAGGTCGTGTAGCGCGCCGCGGCGGCGAGGAGGAAGGGGCCGAGCGCGACGGAGGGTGCGACCCGCCACTCGAGCCCGCCCTGCGCGGCGAAGAGCTCGAACCCGCGCCAGGAGCTCCTCACGTCGCGCGTCCCGCTGCCTTGCCGCTCCGACGCCCATTCGTACCCCGTGCCGATGCCGGCCCACGGCTCCGCTCCGCGCCAGGGCGCGAAGGTCCAGGTGGCCTGGAGCCCCGCGCGCGTGACGGACGCGCAGGAGCCGTCGCACGCGCGGGAGCGCGCGAGGCCCCACGAGGCGTATGCCCCCGCCGCCGCGTGGCCGAAGCGCCAGAGGGCGTCGAGCTGGACCGGGAACTGGAGCCGTACCGCGTCGGACATGGGCACGTCGCGCGCGGCAGAGCCCGTGGCGGGCGCGACGGCGAGCCGGACGGCGAGCACGGGTCCGGGCGGGGCCTCGGGCGGGGGCTCGGCACGGCCGGGCCGCGCGACGAGCGCGAGGAGCGCCGCGGCCGCAGCCGCGCCGAGCGGGATGCGCATGGAGCTCATCCTTCGCACGAAAGCGCGGCGCCGAGAAGCGAGCGCGCACGACAGAGAACGGCCGCCCCGAGGGGCGGCCGCGGTCACTGCAGTCGCTGCGAACGGATTACAGGTCGAACTTGCCGGGCCGAACCCGGAGTAATGCCGGCCCAAACACACGGTGGCGCCGCAGCCAGACCCGGCAGACCCGATTCCCGCTGACCGCCGGGAACCGCTTCTCGCCCCTGCGCTTCCTGCGGATCCTGCCGGCGCCGAGATGGTGGCGGGGTTTCGTGCCGCGAGCGTCCCGCCGGTAGTCGCGGACGCCGTTTCCTGATCGGCAAGATCGACGCCGGGATCGACCCCGACGATCATCGCCTCGCGCATGAAGAAGGGGTGGAGCTCAGCGGGCCCCACCCCCAAGACGGCCTTACTCGCGCAATGAAGGGGCAGGCCAAGCAGCAGGAGATCATGTCGTCGCTGTAGCCGGCTGCCCGAGCGACAGGCACCGGGGTGAGCGCGCGCGCCTCGGTCGCCGACTCGCGCACAGAGCGCGGCAGGTACACGCGGAAGCACGAGCCCTCGCCCACCTCGGACTCTACCTCGATGTGCCCTCCGGCCTGCTCGACGATCCCGAACACGGTCGCGAGCCCGAGCCCGGTTCCCTGCCCCTGTCGCTTGGTGGTGAAGAAGGGCTCGAAGAGGTGGCGCTGGACGTCCGGCGACATTCCGCAGCCCGTGTCACGAATGGCGAGCACCGCGTACTCGCCGGAAGGAACGAGCGGGTGCCCGGTCCCGACGACGGAGTGGTGCGTCTCGATCGTGACCGTCCCGCCTCGCGCCCGATGGTAGTGCTCGAGCACGCCGTGTGCGACGTCGACCAGGCTGCGCGTCTGCAGCATCTTCTCGGCGTCGAGGCTCCTTCGCAGCGTCATCGCCGACGTCGCCATCACGGCGGCGAGGCAGAGCAGCGAGACGAGCACGAGGAGACCCAGCTTCTTCGTCGTCGCGTTCTTTGGTCCGAGCATCGAGCTTCCTCCCCTGGTCCACGATCCCCATCGCCTTCGAGACCTGCGCGACCCCCGCCGACTGCTCTGACGAGGCCGCCGCCACCTCCTGGACGAGATCCGCGGTCTTCCGGATCGCCGGCACGAGGTTGACGATGAGCTGCCCGGACTGCTCGGCCACCTTGACCGAGTTGCCGGCGAGCGCGCCGATGTCCTTCGCCGCGCTCTGCGCCCGCTCCGCGAGCTTGCGCACCTCCGTCGCGACCACGGCGAAGCCCTTCCCGTGCTCGCCCGCCCGCGCCGCCTCGATGGCCGCGTTGAGCGCGAGCAGGTTCGTCTGGTAGGCGATCTCCTCGATGATCGTGATCTTCTCCGCGATCGACCGCATCGCCCCGACCGTCTCCGTCACCGCCCTCCCGCCCTCCTCGGCGTTCCGGGCGCCCTCCTTCGCCATCGCCTCGGTCTGGCGCGAGCTCTCCGCGTTCTGCGTGATGGACGCGCTCATCTCCTCGAGCGACGAGGTCGTCTCCTCGACGCTCGCCGCCTGCTCACCCGTCCCTTGCGAGAGCGTCTGAGCGGTCGCCGAGACCTGCGCGGACGCGCCCGCCAGCGCGTTCGCGCCCGCGCGCACCTCGCCGATGATCTGCGCGAGCTTCTCGGCCATTCCCTTCATCGCCGCCTGGAGCTTCCCGACCTCGTCCGTCGCCGTCACGACCAGCTCCTCGCGGAGATCGCCGGCGGCGATCCGCTCCGCGACGCGCACCGACGAGAGCACCGGTGCGGTGATCGAACGCGTCACGACGATCGCGATCCCGAGCGC
>Ga0137373_10002022_pt1 | contig 22133 bp, 18 predicted proteins | sample SagtaG_5_FD_104912 | JGI IMG/M metagenome (GOLD analysis project Ga0137373, IMG submission 104912) | Vadose zone soil microbial communities from Sagehorn Ranch, Mendocino, California, USA - Sage1_R_80_16 metaG | ecosystem: Environmental > Terrestrial > Soil > Vadose zone | place: USA... | reverse complement strand
GTCATAGCCGTCGAGCAACCCCCCGATGACGTTGAACAAGGTCGATTTGCCGCAGCCGGAGGGGCCGATCACGCCGACAAATTCGCCCGGCGCGACGCTGAGCGAGACGTGGTCGAGTGCGGTAAGAACACCGTCCGGAGTCTCGAAGCGCTTGACGATGTCGTCGACGACCAGAATGGCGGCCCTTGGCGCAGCCGCGTCAATCCGCTCAACCGGCACGGCGGCCATTGGTCGTTCCCCTTCGGCGCTGCACCTTTGCCCGGCACGGTTGACCCGTTTGCCCGGCCCGCTTCCCGCCTATTAGCACACCGTTACTCTCACACGCTGCCGATGATGCCCGCGCTGTGTTCGGTGCGGCGCTGCGCCTCAGCCCTGGTCCGCCTGGAACGGCCGGCCGGCCCGCCGGCACCAGTTCTCCCAGGCCCGGTTGATGCCGTAGGGCCCCGTGCGCTCGGCAACCTTGTCCACCTCGCCGGCGGTCAGGAATTTGACCTCGCCCATGTCCATGGCCTGCTTTTGCAGCCGCGCATTGACCTCGAGATAGACCGAAATATAGACCGCTTGCCGGATGGTCTTGCCTGCCACGGTCGCCCCGTGGCCGCGCATCAGCGCAGTGGCACCCGCGCCGATGTGCTTTGCCAGGTCGCGGCCCATGTCCATGTTCTCGACCAGCAAGGCGGTATCCCCGAAACGGTCATGGGAATCCCAGACCGGCACGTCGTGGCCGATCGATGCGCCCATGTGGAAAATCGGCCTGATCTTCTTGCCGGTCACCCCGAACGGGATGACGCTTTCGCTGTGATTGTGCACGACCGACATGATGTCGGGCCGCGCCTCGTATAGAGCGCCGTGGATGAATCGCTCAAGATACGGCGCGCGGCCGCGAGGATCGACCGGCGTGCCGTCGAGGGTGAACTCCATGATATCGCCCTGCTCGATGCAGTCGGGCGCGCGTGAACGCGACAGCAGATAGCGTTGCGGATTATCCGGATGGCGCACGCTGACATGGCCGAAGGAATCCACCACACCCTCGCGGGCGAGAATGCGGTTTGCCGTGACGAGCTCTTCGATCAGGTGGTCCAGCTGGGCCATGGGTTTTTCCTCAACAGGCTGGGGCTTCTCGCCTCCCATCACCGTACATGTCGGCGCAAAACGGGGTCAATTCGGCCTGCATGGCCTCGCGACCCGAGTCAACGATCTCCCTATTGAACTTTTCACGAAGCCCGCTAAAGCACTTGTCTCCTTCGCGCGTGTCGAGCCATGGCAGAAAATCCCGTTCCAGTCTGCGCGGCCGCCGATCTTGCGCCCGGCAGCGTCAAGAGCTTCGAGGTTGGGGACGAGCGCATTGCCGTCTACAACATCGACGGAACGTTCTACGCCACCGAGGCGTATTGCACCCACGCCATGGCCGATCTCGGGGACGGCATTCTGGAAGGCGATGTCATCGAGTGCAGCCTGCACTTCGGCGCGTTCCACGTGCCTAGCGGGAAAGTCGTGCAACCGCCCTGCTGCACCGACCTCAAGACGTTCCGGACCGAGGTGAAGGACGGGCAGGTCTATGTCGACTTGTCGGCGCCGGCAGCGACTGCCTCATGAGAACGAGCCGCAGCGGCGCCCGCGCCGATACGGCGCTTGAACCTCTTTGGCTTCGGCTCGCGCGGCGGCCCCATCAGAACCGGCTGGAACAGCACCGCCGCCGCCATGGTGGTGACGAGCGCCAGCGCCATCAACTTGCCCATGCTCGAGGTGCCGGGATGGCTCGAGAGCCACAGGCTCCCGAACGCGGTGGCGGTGGTGAGCGCGCTGAACATCACGGCGCGGGTCAGGCTCGACTGCAGAAGGTCGGTTTGGCCGGCTCGCCACGCCATGATGTAGTAGATCTTGAAGGCCACGCCGACGCCGAGCAGCAACGGCAGCGCGATGATGTTGGCGAAATTGAGCTTCATGCCGAAGAGGACCATCAGCTCCATGGTCACGACGCCTGCCATCAGCAATGGAATGATGGTGAGCAGCACGTCGCCGAAGCGACGCAACACGATCCAGAGCAGAATCATGATCGAAGCAAGCGCCCAAAAGCCGGCTTCATAGAATGCCCGGACCACGGTACGGCCGGATTCCAGAATCGCAATCGGGCCGCCGGTGGCATTCGGTTCGACCGCCTGCACTGCGCGGGCGAACTGGCGCAACGTTTCGTTGTCGGTCGGATCGCCTTTGGGCAGGATTTCTACCTTGTAGCGCCCGTCTCGCGTGACCCACTCGTCCGCGATTTCGGTGGGCAAGGTTTCAAGCGTGACAGGCTGCGCCTGCAGGTAGTTTCGCAACTCGTCGAGTGCCGTATTGAGCGAAGGGATCATGGCTGCCTGCGCGCGAGCCCGCAGCGCTTCATCACCGCTGGCGAGCTTGGCGAGATCATCCGCCAGGCGCTTGGCCGCGACGGCGCCACGCCCGGTTTGGTTCCCAGCCGATTGCTTCAAAGCGTCGACCGCGGATTTGAGCGCGGCGACGTTATCGGAATCGGTCGGCGGCTTCTTGTTAGGGTCGGGCCGCAGCACGGGATCGAGCACGGTCGCGAGCTGGCGGATGGCCGCAAGCTTGGGCTGCTGATCATCGGGAATGAAATTCTCAATGGTCTTTACGCTCGACACCTCGGGTACCTTGGAAAGCTTCTCCACGTCGGCTTGGGCCGCTTCCTTGTTCGGCGCCAGCACAAAAATCGAACTCGCGCCGATGGCGGGATCGCTTCGCAGCTCCAGGAAGGTGGCAACTGATTGGGCCTGGGGACTTCTCAGGTTGAGCGGATTGAAGTCGAACTGCAGCCAATACAACAGGGGGAGACCGGCGGCGACGACGAGGCCCGTACCGACAATAATGGGGATTCGACGCCGCTCCATAAAGCGGTCGACCGGCGCCAAGCTTTTGAAACCCAGTTCTTTCAGTTCACCGGGCGGCCGCAAGACCGTCAGCAGCGCGGGAATGAGCGTAATGCTGGTCAGAAATGCGATGATCATCCCGAGCCCTGCGAGCAGGCCGAGCTCGGACAACCCCTTGTAGTCGGTCGGAAGGAACGACAGAAAGCCCGCCGCGGTTGCCGCCGCGGCAAGCGTCAGCGGCGCACCGACATGGCTCGCAGTGTTGATCAACGCGTCATGGAGATTGTCGACGTCGTGACGTTCGGCACGGTAGCGCACGCTGAACTGAATGCCGAAGTCGACCCCGAGTCCAATGAACAGGACCGCAAAGGCAATCGAAATCAGGTTGACCGCGCCCACGATGGCCAAGCCGATCGCAGCGGTAATGAACAAGCCAACCAATAGGCTAATGGCAACCGCCAGAATGATCCCAAACGAGCGCAAGGCGAGCCAAAGGATGGTTAGCACCACGACGATCGTCACCGCGGTATTGACGTATGCGCCCTCCTCCAACGTGGCATATTCCTCGTCGGCGATCGCGACCGGACCGGTGAGCCGTACTGTGGCGCCATACTTCGTGCCGATATCCAAATCGGCCGCCGACCGGTGAATGGCATCGGTCGCCGCCTTGCCCGGCATGAGCGCGGCATAGTCGAGCACCGGCCGGATCTCGACGAAGCGGCGCCGCTCGTCCGGTTTCGGTGGCCGACCGTTGAGCATGGCGCGCCAGGAGAAGCTCGCGAAACGCCCCGCGATGGCCTCATCCAGCGTGTCCGAGACCATGTTCAACGTGCCGGAGAAATCGTCGAGCGTGTATTGGTTCATCCGCGCGCCGATCAGTCCGTAATTGAGCGCGGTGGTCAGGCCGCGCAGGCTGGAATCCTGCGCCAGCGTCTGGATGAGCGGCTTGGCTTCCGCGAGCTTCTTGGTAAGCCCGACCACCTCTTCGGTGGGCAAGAACAGGAGTCCATTCTTCTGGAAGAAGGGCCCTCCCCCTGCCTCGAGAATGGAGCGGAAAAGGTCCTTCTGGACGGCCAACTTCTCGATCAGGGCCGTCGTCGCTTGGGTGACCAATTCCGACGTCGGAGCATCGATGACCGCCAGCATGGTCTCTTCTTTGGGAGGGAATGACTTTTCGAACGCCACCTCGCGTTGGCGCCATGGCAGTTCCTTGGAAATGAGCTTGTTGACGTCGGCGTCGATGGCGAAATGGCCGGCAGCATAGATGGCCGTGGCAACGCCCAAAACCGCCGCAATGCCTATGACTTGCACCGCGTAGCGGGTGCAATAATCGACGATAGTGACGATCGCCTGCTGCAGCATGCCTAGTCCTGGGAGCTATGCGATCGGGGTCCGATCAGAAGCAATGGGGGCCGGTGTGGCCGGCGGCATAACAGGCAATTCAGTGCATTGACAACGACTAAAGGTTGCATGGGAACACTGCCGGAACGTCAATCAAGTCGAATAACCCCCCAAAGCGGCATCGAGTTCGCGGGGGCGGCGAGAAGTCACGCAACCGCAAATTTCATAAGATTTTGGGCTGTGCCTGCGCGAGTCTATGTGGGAAAATGTTTGAATCATGCCGACCCCGCCGATTCCCCCTGCCGCGCAGATGCGTTCCCCGCAAGCGGTTCATGACCGTAACCGTGCGGGCGTAAGCCCTGAGGCCGTCCGCACCGAGCCCCGAGCCGCTCGGAAAGGGCCGCCGGTCATGCCTGCGGGGGAAAAGCAGCCGCGCAGGGCGATCAAGGTCATTCTCGCGCAACCTCGGGGTTTCTGCGCCGGTGTGGTACGCGCCATCGAGATTGTCGAGCGCGCGCTCGAGAAGTACGGCCCGCCGGTCTACGTGCGCCACGAGATCGTTCACAACAAGTTCGTCGTCGACAGCCTCAAGGCCAAAGGCGCCATTTTCGTCGAGGAGCTCTCCGAGGTGCCGCAGGGCGCGGTGACCATCTTCAGCGCGCACGGCGTCGCCAAAAGCGTGGTGAACGAGGCGGCCGGACGTCAGCTGCCGGTACTCGATGCGACCTGTCCGCTCGTTACCAAGGTCCATAACCAGGGCAAGCGCTACGTCGCCCAAGGACGCGTGCTCATTCTCGTCGGCCACGCCGGCCATCCGGAGGTCGAGGGCACGCTCGGCCAGATCGACGGTCCCGTAGTCCTGGTGCAGAGCGAACAGGACGTCGAGGCGCTCGATATTCCGCCCGACACGCCTGTCGCCTATGTGACGCAGACTACGCTGAGCGTCGACGACACTCGCGGCATCATTGCCGCGCTTGAACGGCGATATCACAACATCGTCGGACCCGAGATCAGAGACATCTGCTACGCCACCCAAAACCGGCAGTCGGCGGTGCGGGAACTCAGTCATCACGTTGATGTGATTCTCGTGGTCGGTGCGAAGAACAGTTCCAACTCCAATCGGCTGCGGGAAATCGGCGCCGAGGCCGGCATTCCGAGCTATCTCATCGCCGATGGCAGCGAGCTTGCGGCGGAGTGGGTCAAGGACGCAGAAACCATCGGCATTACCGCTGGCGCCTCCGCGCCGGAGGTGCTGGTCGAGGACGTCATCAACACGTTGCGGACGCTGGGGGAGGTCGAAGTCTCGACTCTGCCCGGCCGGCAAGAGCATATTGAGTTCCGATTACCCCGCGAACTGGCGACGAGCTGAGACGTTGATTTGAAGGCCTGAAGCGGCGAACAGGAAACAGACAGAATGCGAGTCCCGTTTTTCAAGGAAATGCGCATTGGCGCCTACATCCTCAAGCAGAAACTCTTGGGGCGAAAACGCTACCCGCTCGTGCTCATGCTGGAGCCGCTGTTTCGTTGCAACCTCGCTTGCGTTGGCTGCGGCAAGATCGACTATCCCGATCCGATCCTCAACCGCCGTCTGACGGTCAAGGAGTGCCTCGACGCCGCCGACGAGTGCGGTGCGCCGATGGTAGCCATTCCTGGCGGCGAGCCGCTGATCCACCGTGAGATCGGCGAGATCGTGAAAGGCCTGGTCGCCAAGAAGAAGTTCGTCTCGCTCTGCACGAACGCGCTTCTGCTCGAGAAGAAGCTGCATCTGTTCGAGCCTTCGCCTTATCTCTTCTTCTCCGTCCACCTCGACGGACTGCGCGAGCATCACGACAAGTCGGTCTGCCAGCCGGGCGTATTCGACCGCGCGGTGTCCGCGATCAAGGCCGCCAAGGCCAAGGGCTTCACCGTCAACGTCAACGCCACGATCTTCGACGGCCATCCGGCCGAAGACGTCGCGGCCTTCCTCGATTACTGCACGGAGCTCGGTGTCGGCATATCGATCTCGCCCGGTTACGCGTACGAGCGCGCGCCGGACCAGGAACATTTCCTCAGCCGCAGAAAGACCAAGGAGCTGTTCCGCCAGGTCTTCAGAATGGGCAAGGGCAAGAAGTGGAATTTCATTCACTCAAACCTCTTTCTCGATTTTCTTGCCGGCAACCAGACCTATCACTGCACGCCATGGGGCATGCCCACGCGCAACATTTTCGGTTGGCAGAAGCCTTGTTATCTCCTGGGCGAAGGCTACGCCAAGACCTTCCGTGAATTGATGGAGACCACCGACTGGGATTCCTACGGCACCGGCAGGTACGAAAAGTGCGCAAACTGCATGGCGCACTGCGGCTACGAGCCGACCGCGGCGGAAGCGACGATGTCGCAGCCCTGGCAGGCGCTCAAGGTCGCCATGTTCGGCCCGCGCACGCAAGGACCCATGGCGCCGGAAATTCCGCTCGACGGCCAGCGTCCGGCCGAATTCGTGTTCTCGCGCCATGTCGAGCAGGAGCTTGCAGCCATTAGAGAGACCGAGAAGCGGGTCCCGCTGCAGGCGGCGGAGTAACATAAATCCTTGAGCCGTCATTCCGGGGCGCGGGCGAAGCCCGCGAACCCGGAATCCATAACCACGGAACCCTCTGGTGAGCGTCGACGATAGATCGACCCAATCGGGGTTCTTGCTTTCGATCAATTCGATTTTCCAATCGCGGCGCCATTTCTTCAATTCCTTCTCTCGCGCGATTGCCGCGGTGGGGTCATCGAAAATCTCGAAATAGACGAGCTTGTCGACCGGGTATTTGGCCGAGAAACCTGGCACGAGCTTGAGCTTATGCTCGTGGACGCGCCCAATGATGTCGTTGGTGATGCCTATGTAGAGCGTACCGTGCTTTCGACTCGCAAGAATGTAAACATAGAACTGGCGAACCATCGAGTGCCCTGTGGTTATGGATTCCGGGTTTGCCGCTTCGCGGCGCCCCGGAATGACGAGGGCGTGCCCGCGCCCCGGGACGACGCGTTACATCCCATACGCCACCGAGCGAGCATTGCTGTTCTCGAGGTTGCGATAGCGCGCCAGCGCCCACAGCGGAAAGAACTTCGCGTACCCATGGTAACGCAGATAGAACACGCGCGGGAAGCCGGTCGCGGTGTAGCGCGGCTCGTTCCAAAAGCCATCCTTGCCCTGGGTCCGTAACAGATAGTCGACCCCGCGCTTGACGGCGGGATGGTCGGTCTCGTCTGCCGCCATCAAGCCGAGCAGCGCCCAAGCCGTTTGCGAGGCCGTGCTCGGCGCGCCTTCTTGCCCGCGGTAATCGAGCTTGTAGCTCGTGCCGTCCTCGCCCCAGCCGCCGTCGGAATTTTGGATCTTGGCGAGCCACGCCACGGCCCTGCGGAATTCGGGTGAGGCATGATCGGCGCCGGCAGCGTTGAGAGCACACAGCACCGACCAGGTGCCGTAGATGTAATTCATGCCCCAGCGGCCATACCAACTTCCTTCGTCCATCTGCGTGCGGCGCAAATAGTCGATTGCGCGTGTTACAGCCGCGCTCTTCGGCGCCGTCTCGCCGATCTGAGCCAGCATCGAAACACAGCGCGCGGTCACGTCCTCCGTCGGAGGGTCGAGCAAGGCGCCGTGATCGGCAAACGGGATGTTGTTGAGATAATAGTATTCGTTATCCGCATCGAACGCGCCCCAAGCGCCGTTTTTGCTTTGCATCCCCAAAATCCATTCGCGTGCCACGGCAATCGACGCACGGAAGTCGCTCTGCGCGTCCAGGCTCTGCGCGCGATCCATCGCCATCACCACCACCGCCGTGTCGTCGACATCGGGATAGTGCGGATTGGCGTACTGGAAGGCCCAGCCGCCGGGCCGGACATCGGGCCGCCGCGCGATCCAATCGCCTTTGACATCGAGGATCTGCTTCGGCGCCAGCCACTCCAGACCTTTGCGCACTTGCGCTACGGCCTGATCGCCGCCGGCCTCGAGCAGGCTGTAACAGGTGAGCGCCGTATCCCAAATCGGCGAAACGCAGGGCTGGCAATAGGCCTCGTGCTCGTGCACGACGAGAAGCTTCTCGATGGATTTGCGCGCGATCGCGCGCTGGGGATGATGCTCCGGATAGCCAAGAGCGTCGAACATCATCACGCTGTTGGCTATCGCCGGGAAAATCGCGCCCAGACCATCCTCGCCGTTGAGACGCTCCGTTACCCACGCGGCCGCGCGGTCGGTCGCGCGTTGCCGCAAGCGGCTCGGGAACATGGGCACGATAAAGCGAAGGACGGCATCGACGCCGCGGAACAACCAAAACCACGTCGCCTTCTGCTGCGGCGCCTTCGGCGCGAGGCCGATAGCCTGCGGCGGCTCGAGGAAGAGCTCTTCGATCGTGACCCCCTTCGGGTTGCGAGCTCTGGGCTGCAACGCCATCAGCACCAATAGCGGCACGATAACGGTACGGCTCCAATACGAAACCTTGTCGAGATGGAAGGGAAACCATTCCGGCAGCAGCATGATTTCGAGGGGCATCACCGGAACGGCGCGCCAGGGGATGAATCCGAACAGCGCCAGCATCACCCGCGTGAACACGTTCGAGCGCGACGCGCCGCCGCGTGCGCGGATCGCCGCCCGCGCACGGACCATGTGCGGCGCATCGACGCCGTCACCGATCATCTTGAGCGCGAAATAGGCTTTCACGCTCGCGCTCATGTCGAAGGCGCCTTCGTGGAATAGCGGCCAGCCGCCGTGATCCCCCTGGATGCGGCGTAGGTAGGCCGCGATCTTGGCTTCGAGAACCGTATCGACGGGTTCGTCCAGATAGTGCCGCAGCAAGACGTATTCCGCCGGAATGGTCGCGTCCGCCTCCAGCTCGAACACCCAGTGTCCATCGCGCTGCTGCAGAGCAAGCAGCGCGCGCGTCGCCGCCTCGATGCTCTGGTCGAGGGCAGATGGCGAAGAATCGAGCTCAGGCGACACGCGGTTCATGACTTAGCCTCAATCACGATCGAGCGACGAGATCGGCCGCCCGATTGCCGGAGCGGATTGCGCCCTCGATGGTCGCCGGCAGGCCGGTCTTGGTCCAATCGCCGGCGATCCACAAATTGCGCCACGCGGTCTTCGCATCCGGACGCTTGGCATTCTCGCCGGGCGTCGCGGCAAAGGTCGCGCGGCGCTCACGCACGATCTGCCATCGTGGCAGCGCCGTGGAAAGACCGGCAACAGCCACGACTTCCTGCCACAGGTTTTGGGCCAAGGTCTCGCGCGGAACATCGAGCAAGCGATCGGCTGCACTGATCGTGACCGACAATCGATCGGGGAAGGTAAAGAGCCACTCCATGGTCCCGTTCACGACTCCGATAATCGGCGCAAGCCCCGCCGGCGGCTCGAGCCGGAAATGCGCGTTGACGATGGCGCGGAACTGCGAGGGGGTCTTCAGCTCGGGAACGAGACCCGCCGCCACGATCGGCGGCACGGCGAGGATCACGTCATCATCGCCGATCGCCACCTTATCGTCGCCGAAGTCGAGGGTCACCACCTTGTCGTGCGCGAAGCCAAGCGCGCGCAGCCGATGCCCGAATACGACCTTCGCCTTGTGCTTGCCGAGAAAGCGCAGCGCCGGCTCGACGAAAACCTGCCCAAGCCCATTGCCGGCGATGAGCGGTCGGCAGGCTTCTCCCCCCGCGGCCAATGTTTCGCGGATAATGGCGCCAGCGAGGACTGCGCTTGCCTCCTTGGGCTCGGTGTTGAGCGCCGCGAGCCAGAGCGGCCGCGCCAGGCGTTCGTAGAGAGGTCCCCCGCATTTTACCGCCGCACAGATCGTCTTTGCGTCGGAAGCATACAGCAGACGAGCAAAGGAAAGATAATCCCTCGCAGTCGTGCCCGGCACGCGCCGCCTGCGATCAAAGATCCACCATGGCAGGCGCCCAGGGTTGATACGCAAGGTCCATCGCTCGCCGCTTGCGAGGTCCATGAACGCGAACTCGGCCGTTGCGGGACCGACCAGTCCGCGGCGGGAGCCAATCGTCTCGAGGTAGGACAGCGCGGCATGATTGCCCGAGAGTAACAGGTGGTTCCCGTTGTCGATGACCATGTCGAGCAGCGGGTCATGGTAGGACCGGCAGCGGCCTCCGGCCACGCCGGCGGCCTCGTGCACGATGACACTGACCCCGCGCCCCGCAAGACGCACAGCGGCGGATAGCCCGGCGAGCCCCGCGCCGATGACGTGAACCGTGCGCGGCATCAGATGAAAGCGTGGCGCATGATGATCCACAACAGCCGCATGCGCGGCAGGCGGATTGGGCGACGCGGAGGCGACCATCCGCGGCCGACGAGGCTATCGAGGATCAGCCGATACGCATCGCTCATGATCCGCGGGGCGCGCACGCAGCGGCGCGGGTTGCGTGCCATGATCTTGTCTGCCTGCGCAAAGTGCCCGCGCGCCCGCTCCACCATGCTCGCACATACCTTTCCGAGCACCGGGCTCGCAAGCACCGCGGCAGGATCGGTGGTGGTGATGCCGGCCGCCCGCAAGGCTTGCGCCGGCAGATAGAGACGTCCGAGCGCCGCATCCTCGTCGAGGTCGCGCAAGATGTTGGTGAGTTGCAATGCTCGCCCCAAATGGTGGGCAAGCGCAATGCCATCCTGCTCTTCCATTCCGAAGACGCGGACCGACAGACGACCGACCGCACTCGCGACCCGATTGCAATAAACGTCGAGCGTTGCCTCGTCGGGCGCCCGGATGTCCTCGATCACGTCCATTTCCATTCCATCGATGATGGCGTGGAAATCCTCGCGGCGGAGTCCAAACTCGCGCACCGGCGTAAGAAGGCCGTGCGTGCGCGTGACCGGCTTGCCCGCGTACAGCCCGTCGATATCGGAGCGCCAGCGCTCGAGCTGCTCGCGGCGTTCATCACGCGGACCGCGCGAGTCCGCGATATCGTCGACCTGACGGCAAAAGGAATAAATTTCGAACATCGCCAGGCGCTGGGCGCGCGGCAATATCCGCATCGCATTATAGAACGAGCTACCCGACGCCCGTTCCGCCGCAGCCATGTCTGAAGCTTCTGCCAGCGCCAAAGTTTCACGCATCCTGCGGTCTGGGGCCGGCCGCGAAGACGCGGCCGACGCGGCGGCTTGCGCCCCATAATAGGCCGACAATGCCGAAGCCCGCGACCCCCGCCTTGCCGAGATGCACGCGCTCGCTCAGCGGGTCGCGTCGGCTCAGCACCCGGACCAGGCGCTCCGCGAAGGTCTGAATGACCGCCACCTCCAACGCCAGCCGCATGTCCTCGATCGCGGCGGAAAAGGGCTTGCTATCGCGCAGGAGCGCGCCGGTGCGATCTGCAAGCTTGCGGATGCATGCCAGCAGGCCGGGAGAAGCCTGGTCGCCGCCCAGATCGGCCACGCTCGTGCCGGTTTCGGCAAGCACGTCGAGCGGAATGTAGACCCGGTCGAGATTCCGGTAGTCCTTTCCGCAGTCCTGCAGATGATTGATGATCTGCAGCGCCGCGCAGAGCGCGTCGTTTGCCGGCCAAGTGACACGGCTCTCGCCGTGCACGTCGAGGACGAAGCGTCCGACCGGCATGGCGGAGTACGTGCAGTAACCGATGAGATCGTCCCAGTCGCGGTAGCGAAGCTTGGTTACGTCCATTCGAAACGCGGCAAGCAAGTCTTGCGCGTGCCGTGGCGAGAGTTGGCGTGCCGCAAGTTGCGCGCGCAAAGCGACACCGACCGGATCATCATTGCTGTTGCCGAGCAAGGTTGCTTCGAGCCGATCGATGAGTGCGAGCTTTTCCGGCGGCGTCAGAGTGGGATGATCGGCGATGTCGTCGGCGGTGCGGACGAATTCATAAAATGCGAGGATGGGCCCGCGATGGCGCGGGTGAATCAGCCGTGACGCCACGGGAAAATTCTCGTCCCGATGGCCTTTGCCCGATCGCGCTTCCGCAGGAGTAATCATCGCCGTTCCAACACGTTGGCCTGCACCCGTCCCTTCCAGCTTCCACCCTGTCCTCGCACATATTGATGGGCGGAATCGAGGGTGAAGAGCATGTATTGCAGGGCGATGGCAGGCAGCGCGAGACCCCATAAGGGCGAGAGGCGATAGAATCGCAATGTCGGTTGGAACGCGACGAACATCATTCCCCACGCCGCCACGCCGATCATGCGCTCGATACCGCTGCCGAAAACCGCCGTGAAAGGAGGCACGAGATAGGTCAGCGCCATCGCAGCCATGGTCGCGGCCAGGAGAAGTGGCGAATAGCGCAGCTGAGCATAGGCCGAACGCACCACCATGCGACGGATATCGGCCAGCGCGGGATAGCGGCGGATGCTGCGCACGCGCTCGGTCAACCCGACCCAGATCGGTCCATGGGCTTTGAGCAGTTTCGCCAAGGCGCAGTCGTCGATGAGAGCGCCACGGATCGCCTCGATGCCGCCGGCGCTGCGGACAATCTCGGGCCGCACCAGCATGCAGCCGCCGGCAGCCGCCGCGACTGGGCTCTGCCGCCGATTGACCCAGGCGAAGGGGTAGAGCATCTGAAAGAAGAAGATGAACGCTGGAATAGCGACGCGCTCCGCGAAGCTTTCACAGTGAAGCTTGACCATGAGCGAAGCCAGCACGAGCGCATTGCGCTCGGCATGCGCCACCAGACGGCTGACGGAATCGGGCGCATGCACGATATCGGCATCCGTGAACAGCACATAGCGTGGCGGCTGGGGCAACTTGGCGGCGGCCTCCATGCCTTGCTTGATCGCCCAGAGCTTGCCCGTCCAGCCCGCCGGCAAGCCGCGGCTCGTCACGATCTGCAGTCGCTCGTTACCCGCCGCGCGCCGCGCGATGTCAGCAGTGCCGTCGCTACTGTCGTCGTCGACCAAGATCACCGTCCATCGGCCGCGATAGTCCTGCGCGAGCAGCGATGCGATGCTCGCGCCGATGCAGTCCGCTTCGTTGCGTGCCGGCACGACGGCTGCGACGGCCGGCCATGCGGGAAGCTGGGTTGACGGCCAGTCATCACGTTCACTGCTGCGCCAAAAGGCTCCGCGGGCCAACAGCAGATAGAGCCAGACCGCAAGCGCAATCAAAGCAAGAGCTATCACGCGAGCGAAGCCTCCGCCCTATCCTGGCCTGCCGCCGGCCGCCGCGGCCATAAACCGCCCGGCAAGAACAATTCAACATATTCAATGAATTGGGCCAGGAAAAGTTGGACGGGCGGGCCGGCCTTGGTAAATTGCCGGCCAGCGCGCTTTGACCGGACGGCGCGCTGACTTTCACAGGTATCGCGTGTCCGGACGCGAAGATCGCAAGCTTGCTGTACGTGCTGTGGGGGGCGGAACGCATGGCCCGCGTCGATCCTGCGAAGAAAACGGCGGTTGAGATCGAGGCGGTGTTTCAGGACCGACTCGGTCAAGTCGCCCGCGACACGGAAGCCTTGCTCGATCGCCTGCTCGCTTCGAGCCCCATTGACGGCGAGTCGGCGCGGCCCAAGCGCCTGCTCGACGCGATGCGCTATGCCAGCCTCGGCGGTGGCAAACGTTTGCGACCGTTCCTGGTGGTGGAATCCGCGGCGCTGTTCAATGTGCCGCGACAGAATGCGTTGATGGCGGGCGCAGCCGTGGAGTGCGTGCATTGCTACTCGCTGGCGCACGACGACCTCCCTGCCATGGATGACGATGATCTGCGACGGGGCCGCCCAACCACGCATAAGGCATTCGACGAGGCCAGCGCCATTCTTGCAGGCGACGCCCTTCTCACCTTCGCATTCGACATCCTTTCGCGTCCCGAAACGCATCCTGACGCGGACGTCAGACTCCAGCTCATCTCGGCGCTCGCACGAGCCGCTGGCCTAGGCGGTATGGTGGGCGGACAAATGCTCGACCTCGCGGCCGAAGGACGGTTCGACAGTTCTCCGCCCGATCTCGGCGAGCACGAGGTGAACACCCTGCAGGCCATGAAAACTGGCGCGTTGCTGCGCTTCGCATGTGTTGCCGGCTCGATCCTGGGCAAGGCCGACCAAAGCCGGCATGCCGCGCTCGAGCGTTACGGCTCGGCCCTCGGCGAGGCGTTCCAGATCGCCGACGATCTCTTGGACGTCGAAGGCGATCCGGCAACGGTCGGTAAAGCCACCGGCAAGGACGCGGCCGCCCATAAGGCAACGCTGGTCGGCGTCCTGGGGCCCGCGGCTGCCAGGCATCGACTGGAAAGCCTGGTCAGCGAGGCGCAAGCGGCGCTGAGCGCGTTTGGCAGCGATGCAGACGTGCTCAGGGTCGCGGCACGCTTTGTTGCCATACGCACGACATGAGGAGCGCATCGTCGCGGCTGCAATGAGCAGGACGCATTTGGTACAGCTGGGTGGACTCGAACCACCGACCTCTTGGTCCACAGCCAAGCGCTCTAACCAACTGAGCTACAGCTGCCCGCATCCTCGCGTGGCCGCAACCTAGGTGGCCGATCCCGCTTTGACAAGGTGCGAGCCCGCTCGCCGTCATCCCCGCGAAAGCGAGGACCCATGATCACCGGCCTCTGGAATATGGGTCCCCGCCTTCGCGGGGACGACGCTCAGAAGCTGCGCTGCGTACAGCTCGTCACTGGCGATTAAGAAAAAGCCCGGGCGGCGAGCCCGGGCTTTTTTCGCTGGAGCCGTCCCGCGACGGTTGCGACGGTCAGGCGACCTTCTTGAACGCCTTGCCGAAGCTCTCCTTGACGGGCTCGGCGGACTCGACGGCGACTTTCTGCGCGATCGCGGCCAGCTCCTTGGACTGAGCCGTCAGGGCCTCGAATTGCTTGCGCGTGTGCGCGGTGGAAAGCTCGACCATCTCCGAGAGCGACTTCACCGTCATCAGCTGGCTTGCGAAGTCGAATGCGGCGTTGGTATTCGCGCGCGCAGCCTCGATTACTTTGAGGCCGTAATCGGAGGCGCCTTTGGTCGCGGCCGCATAGGTGTCTTCGAGCACGTCAGTGGCCTCTTCCGCGGCGGACTTCATCTTCTCGTAGGTCTCCTTCGCCTGGGAGACGCTCTTCTCGGCGATTTCGCGGAACGCGGCAGGAATTTCCATCTTGGGAATTTCGAAGTTCGGCAGTTCGAATTTCGGCATGTCAAAGGCAGCCGGCGAAGCCGCCTTGGATTTGGACTTGGACGTGGTGGTCTCGATGGCCTCGGTCATTAGATTCATCCTTTGAGAGGGCGATGTTGCGGCGGCGCACGGATCTGCGCCCAGATCCGATCCGTGCCTCCGATACGGCGGCTCGTGGCCGCCGTCCGTGACCGGAAACGCCACCGCCGTCTGATGGGAGAGCTTTATAGCGGCAATTTTGGTGCAATGCAACAGAAATATTGCGCCGCACAATAAGTCACGATTGCGCCAGCCTTTTTGCAGGTAGGGCGATCAAATCTCGGGGTGCCCAGCCTTTAGCCTTTTGGCGTGGCCGCGTCCTTGGCCGCTTTGCCCGTGCTCTCGCCGAGCTCCTTGGCCTGCTCGGTCAATACCTGCATCTGGCGCCGGATGTATTCCGCCTGCAGCCGCAATACGTCCTGCATGTCTTTCGCCCGCACCAGATCTTGGGCAAATTCGAACGCGCTCGCGATGTTTTGCTCGGCGAAAGTCATCGCCTTTTCAGTGACATCCCTCGCACCTTTGCGGGCGGTCTGGGCCTGACCTTCGAACGCGCTCATGGCGTGGTGCGCTGCCGAAATAAAGCCGTCGAAGGCCTGTCTCGCCTGCTCGACGCTCTTTTCGGCAAACGCCCGCATTTCCGGGGGGACGTCGAAACGATCGCTGGCAGCCATGGTCATTCCTCCTATGGATCGCGTGGATTGCTACGCGCCACCGGGCGCGCGCACTGCTGAAGTACTAACGTGGCTGGCGCCCATCGGCTCCTACATGTGAAGTGCGTCGAACAGAGCCATCGCGCTTGCGCAGCACACTGTAACAGGAATTGGAATAAGCCGCATGCGTATCGTCGACATCCGCGAGTGCGCGGTCCCGCTGAAGTCCGAGATCAGGAATTCGAGCTTCGATTTCTCCGAGATGACGACATCGGTCGTGGCGGTCATCACGGATGTCGTGCGCGATCGCGCACCGGTCGTCGGTTTCGCCTTCAACTCGACCGGCCGCTACGCGTGCGGCGCAGCGATGCGGGCACGTTTCATTCCGCGTATCCTTTCCGCCGATCCGCGATCCTTGCTCGACGAGACACACGAGAACTTCGATCCGGCAAAAATTCTCGCCGCCATGATGCAGCGGGAAAAATCCGGCGGGCATAGCGAGCGCTCGATTGCCATTGGCACGATCGAGGTGGCGGTCTGGGATGCTGCGGCCAAGATTGCCGGGAAGCCGCTCCATCGCCTGCTGGCCGAGCGCTACAACGGCGGCAGGATTGCCAACAGGGTGTTCTGCTATGTGGGTGGCGGCTGGTACGCGCCGGGCCAGACCGTAAAGGATCTGCAGGACGAGATGCGTCGCCATCTCGATGCCGGGTACACCATGGTGAAAATGAAGGTTGGAGGTCTGCCGCTCGCCGATGACGTGCGTCGGGTGGAAGCGGTCAAGACGATATTGCCTGCCCACGCGCAGCTTGCGGTCGATGCCAATGCAAAATTCGGCCGCCAGGAGGCATTCGCCTACGCGCAGGCGCTCGCGCCGTTGCGGCTGCGCTGGTTCGAGGAGCCCTGCGACCCGCTCGATTTTGCCCTGCTCGCGGACATCGCAGCCCGCTATGAGCCGCCGCTCGCAACCGGCGAAAACCTCTTTTCGACGCAAGACGTGGAGAATCTCGCTCGCTTCGGCGGTTTGCGCCCGGATCGCAACGACGTCATCCAGATCGACCCGCCACAGGCCTACGGCATCGTGCAATACGCACGTACCGTCGCCATGCTCGAGCGCCACGGCTGGCCCCGCAGCGCACTGTTCCCGCATGGCGGCAATCAGATGGCGCTCGCCATTGCCGCGGGTTTCGGACTCGGCGGCGCGGAATCCTATCCCGGTGTATTCAGCGCCTTCGGCGGCTTTGCCGATGACGCGAATTTGGACGACGGCTATATCACGCTATCCGACCGGCCGGGCATCGGATTCGAAGGTCAATCGGCGCTCTATTCCATCATGCGGGCGCTGGCGGCGTGAAGACGTCATCGCGAAAAAGAAGTAGAGATGGGCCTCGTTTTCCTCGGTCGCCCCATACGCGCACACCAGATGATGATGCCCGACCCCGCCCATGCGCAAGGCAGCCGGAATCGGCTATTCTGTGACACGGCTTTGAGGCTCTGCGCGATGTCGGTCAAGACCATGGCATGGAGGACCGCATGATCCGGCTCGGGAGACGCATGTTTCTTCGATGCGTGCTGGCGCTGGGCGCGCTGATCCCGATTCAGCCGCCGGTTGCTTTTGCCGCAGAGCAGGTCGATCTGCTGCTGGTGCTGGCGTCGGATGTGTCGCGCAGCGTCGACCATCCGAAGTTCCTGCTGCAGCGCGAGGGCTATGCGGCCGCGATTTCCGATCCGCACGTGCTGGATGCGATCAAATCCGGCCCGCAGCAGCGCATCGCGCTTTGTTTTGTCGAATGGTCGGGCTTCGGCGCGCAGAAGCTTGTGATCGATTGGACCATCGTCGACGGCCAGGACGCGGCACGCAAATTCGGCGATCAGCTCTTGGAATTGCCGCGCTCATTCGCCGACCGCACCTCGATCAGCGGCGGGATCGAGTTCGCCGCCGCTCAGTTGGAGCGCGCGCCCTTCGAGAGCGCGCGTCGCACCATCGACGTGTCGGGCGATGGCACCAACAATGCCGGCCGCGACGTGAAACTTGTCCGCGACGAAGTGGTCGCAAAGGGGATTGTCATCAATGGACTCGTGATCCTGAGCGACCGGCCGGTGCCGTGGAACGCCGAGCATACCAACCCGCCTGGGGGCCTCGAAAAATACTACCAAGAGAACGTCATCGGCGGGCCCGGCGCGTTCGTCCTCGTGGCCGAGAACTTCAACTCGTTCGGTCGCGCCATCATCAAGAAACTGATCGCCGAGATCGCATTCCTGTCGCCGGCACCTCGTCGCTTGGTGCGCTGAGACGCGCTGCCCTCGTTCGGGCCATGCCCGCACCGGACGAGCGCGATCGCCCCGCGCGATCAATGAATAGTCCACTCTTTTCGAACGGTTCTAACCGAGGCGCACACTGGAATTGCTCCAAGCTATTGAAGATGTGGAGCTAATCCATTTGACGCCGGCCCGCTCCGCCGCCTACGTCAAGCAACGGTCGCGATGGAGGATTTGCCATGAAAACCATTTGCGCGTTCGCGCGTGGTGCGGCGGTCGCGAGTACGATCGTTGCTGCCGGCCCCGCCCTCGCCCAATCGGGCGACGTCAATGTCTACACTTACCGCGAAAGCAAGCTCATCCAGCCGTTGTTCGACGCCTTCACCAAGCAGACCGGCATCAAGGTCAACGTCATCTCCGCAAGCTCGGGCCTCGAGCAACGCATCAAGGCCGAGGGCACCAACAGCCCGGCGGACGTGCTGCTCACGGTCGATATCGGGCGTATCGAGGACGCGGTGCGGGCCGGCATCACCCAATCGATGAAATCCGATGTGCTCGACAAGGTCGTGGCGCCTCAATATCGCGACCCCGAAGGGCATTGGTACGGCATTTCCATGCGCGCCCGCGTCGTCTATGCCTCGAGGGACCGCGTGCGGGAGACCGCCCTGACCTACGAAGACCTCGCCGATCCGAAATGGAAGGGCAAGATCTGCATCCGCCCCGGCCAGTACATTTACAACAACGCGCTGTTTGCGGCCTTCATCGCCCATCATGGCGAAGCTAAAACCGAAGAATGGCTCAGGGGTCTCAAGGCCAATCTCGCGCAGAAGCCATCGGGCGGCGACCGCGAGGTGGCGCGCGACATCGCGGCCGGCAAATGCGACATCGGCATTGCCAACACGTACTACTGGGCGCTGATGCTCAACAATGAGCCCGACCGCAAAGCGTGGGCGCAGGCGACCAAGGTCATCCTTCCAAGCTTCCAGGACGGAGGCACGCATGTGAATTTGTCAGCCGTCGTGCTAGCCCGCTACGCGCCCAACAAAGCGAACGCCGTGAAATTGGTTGAGTGGCTGGTCGGCGACGAGGCGCAGCACATGTATGCGGACTTGAACTACGAGTACCCCGTACGCGCCGGAATTGCTGTCAACTCCACCATCGCCGGTTACGGTAAGCTCAATGCCGATACGATTGCGCTCTCGAAGATCGCGGACCACAAGAAGGCAGCGGCGAACCTGGTGGACAAGGTCGGATTCGACAACTGACCTGATGATCGATGCCCAATCCGCGGGCCGACCCTTTCTGGATCGAGGGCCGGCCTGTTGTTATGCGTTGGCAGACGCTCGTCTTCGGCGGGATGGCCGTCGCGGCGGCGCTCCTAGCGACCGCGCCGCTGGCCAGCCTGATCGTCCTTGCATTCGGGGAAACCCGCGACCTCTGGCCCCACCTCGCGCGCTATGTCATTCCCACGGCTCTCGTGGAGACGGCGCTGCTCCTGGCCGGCGTCGCCGCGGTGACGATCATCATTGGCGCCAGCACCGCCTGGCTGGTCACCACCTTCGCCTTTCCCGGGCGTGATGCGCTGAGCTGGCTGCTGCCGCTCCCGCTTGCGATCCCGACCTACATCGTGGCTTACGTCTATGTCGATATTCTCGACGCCATCGGACCCGTCCAATCGGCGCTACGGACGGTTTTCGGCTGGCGCTCAGCCGCCGACTATTGGTTCCCAAATATCCGCTCGCTCGCGGGCGCGATTCTCCTGTTCGGTTTCGTGCTCTATCCCTACGTTTATCTCGCCGCGCGGGCGATGTTTCAGACCCAGAGCCCATTGTTCGTCGAGCCCGCGCGGATGCTCGGCGCATCTGCGCTGGAACTGGCACGGCGCATCAGTCTGCCGTTGGCGCGGCCGGCGATCACTGTTGGCGTCTCGCTTGCCCTGCTTGAAACGCTCAATGACATCGGCGCGAGCGAGTATCTCGGCGTGCAGACCTTGACGCTGTCGATCTTCACCACCTGGCTCAATCGCGGAAGCCTCGCCGGCGCAGCACAGATGGCCTGCCTCATGCTGCTGATCGTCATCGCGCTGATCGCGCTCGAACGGCAGGCCCGTCGCCGCCGCGGTTTCGCGGTATCCGCTACTGATCCGCGACACCTCTCGCGCATCGCGCTGACCGGGCCGGCACGATGGATCGCTCCTATCGCCTGCCTCGTTCCGGTCGCACTCGGCTTCCTGCTGCCGGCGGGATATCTCCTGCGCGAGGTGATGGTGCGTGGGCTGCTCGTGGGTTTCGATACCAGCCTTGCCGGCTACGCCTTGACGACGGTCGCGCTGGCCTCCATCGCCACCGCGGTCACGCTGGTTCTTGGTTTTTCGGCGGTTGCGGCGCTGCGCTACGCAAAGCATCCGCTGATCGCAGCGAGCGTGAATATCGCCGGTATCGGCTACGCTGTGCCGGGGACGGTGTTGGCGCTCGGGTTGCTTTCGCCGCTCGTTCTCGCCGATGAAGTCATCAACACCCTGGTGCAGGCGTTTGGCGTGGGAGGCGTCGGGCTCGTCCTGGCGGGCTCGGGCGCTGCCCTCGTCGTCGCCTACGTCGTCCGCTTCCTTGCCATTGCAATCGGCTTCGCGCAGGCGGGATTTTCCCGCGTTTCGCCGGAACTCGACGAGGCCGCGCGCCTGCTGGGCGCGGGAGCGGGAACACTCGCGCGCACGATCCACCTGCCGCTCGCTCGGCCCGCGATCTTCGGAGCAGCGCTGCTCGTCTTCGTTGATTGTCTCAAGGAGCTACCGGCGACGTTGTTGCTGCGGCCGCTCAACGTCGAGACGCTCGCGACCTATATCTACCAGTTCGCGACCCGCGGCAGCTTCGAGCAAGGCTCGCTTGCGGCCCTCATCATTGTGGTCGTCGGCATCCTGCCGGTCATCCGCATCACTCAGTACGCCGATATCGCGACGAGGCTCAGGCTGGATGCTCGATCATAAGGCCTGACAAACGCAGCGGACGGAGATTGCAGCCGTTGCCCCAGCACGCTAGACAATTGCTGCGGCCGGCGAGCGCAGGTTTTGTGCGCGGTCGGCCGCGATGCAAGCAGGGGAGTCCATGCAAAAAGTCCATTCCGACGCCCGGTCCGCGCTCGCCGGCCTCTTGAAGGACGGCATGATGATCATGGCCGGGGGATTCGGACTTTGCGGCATTCCGGAGCAATTGATCCTGGCCATCCGCGACTCGGGCGTAAAGAACCTGACCGTCGTGTCCAACAACTGCGGCATCGATGGGGTCGGCCTGGGCCTGTTGCTCGACACCAGGCAGATCAAAAAGATGATTTCGTCCTATGTCGGCGAGAACAAGACCTTTGCGCAGCAGTACCTGGCGAACGAATTGGAGATCGAGTTCAATCCGCAGGGCACGCTGGCCGAGCGTATCCGCGCGGGCGGCGCCGGCATTCCGGCGTTCTTTACGCGAACGGGGGCAGGGACTCAGATCGCAGAGGGCAAGGAGGAGCGCGAATTCAACGGCGAGCGCTACGTCATGGAGCGCGGGCTCGTCGCCGATCTGTCGATCGTGCACGCGTGGATGGGCGACACGGAGGGCAACCTCGTCTACCGCAAGACCGCGCGTAACTTCAATCCAATGATGGCCACGGCCGGCAAGGTCACCGTGGCCGAAGTCGAGCATCTTGTGCAGCCCAGCGATATCAATCCCGACCACATCATCACGCCGGGCATCTACGTCAAGCGCCTGGTGCATGTGCCAAATGCGGTCAAGCACATCGAGCAACGAACCGTCCGCAAGCGCACCGCCGCGCCGGCGGGAACCGGAGAGGAAGTCTGATGGCCTGGACCCGCGAGCAGATGGCCGAACGCGCCGCCAAGGAGCTGCGCGACGGCTTTTACGTCAATCTCGGTATCGGCATCCC
>Ga0137373_10001983_pt1 | contig 22322 bp, 18 predicted proteins | sample SagtaG_5_FD_104912 | JGI IMG/M metagenome (GOLD analysis project Ga0137373, IMG submission 104912) | Vadose zone soil microbial communities from Sagehorn Ranch, Mendocino, California, USA - Sage1_R_80_16 metaG | ecosystem: Environmental > Terrestrial > Soil > Vadose zone | place: USA... | reverse complement strand
TTGCTCTGGGCACTCTGGCACTAGCGGCGGCAGCTTGGCAGCACCTGAATTTTCTTAAGCAGATTGGGGCGTTTCAGGCGCGGCATTTGTGGTCCATCTCCTTCGTGGTAGCGGTTGTTGTCGTCCTAATTGGATTCATCACGTTTTACGGTGTTCTGCTTCGCCATGGGCCGTTCTAGTCGAGACGGTGAAATTTACCTCCACTTTCTGTTGCGCGTCAAACTATTGGAAAAGGAAGCACGGAGCCCCTCCCACCGAGAGAAATTCCCCGCTGTCGCCGACTACCAACTCTCTCTGTCCTGTTCGCTAGCACTTTCGCAATTTGACACAATGTCAGGCACTAGTGCAAAGAATCGGCCGACGCGTTCGCCAGCAGATGACAGAGGTCGAGTGGCTCACACTCTCTGATCTCTTATCTCGGTTTCGAAGGCGCGATTTGCACTTCTATTGCGTTCGCGTTGTTTGATTTCGTCATATCCAGGAAAATTACACCCAGACTTCCGTCGCCATTTGGCACTTGAATCGTCTGTGTTGCCTGGGCGCCGGAGGGCCCCAGGCTCACTGTGTCAGTAGTTATTGCGGTCACCTGCAGGCCGGCTCCGCTGGCGCCGAAGTTGGGTTGCTCTGTCACTTGGATGGTCTGGTGGTTGCCGGAATTTGTGTGCTGGGTTGTCGTCATGCGCTGAACCATGTGCAGACTGCTGTCACGGGCCGCCCCGGGAACATCGATTGAATAGGTTTCCTCCGACTTGCGCTTCTCTCCCGAGACGTCCGCCGATTCATTGCGCACCGTGCGCGTGACTTCCGCCAGGTTGCCTTCGAAATCTGTGCGGGAGACTCGCTCATCGGTGCTACGGTTCGTACCTTCTGCCTTATTCGTCGATTTCCGAATTTCACCCACTTGCCACTTTCCGGCGCCATCAGGTAGCAGTGTTGTGTTCTGAATTTCAACCATATTTCCATTGCGTTTCTGGCGTTCGTGCATCTGCATGACAGGAGCCATGACGCCGCTGATGTCGGGGAGCATCACAGTGGTTTTCGTTTCTTCCGAGTCGGGGCCGGTCTTCAGAGTTTCCTGAACTTCGCGCTGCACTAACTGGAGATTACCGTTTATGTCTGGATTTGAGGTGGTGCGTACAACCTTTGAGTTCCCGCCCGTAAGAGTTTGCTTTTCTTCTTTCGTGATCTGGAACAGTGATTTTGCTCCGCTGGCGTCTCGCGCAAATGTGCGGGTTGTGGTCTGCACAGTCGTAGCGTTTACCTGCACGGTCTCGGTTTCGATATCCTGAAAAGGCTGGAAGCTTCCGTCGGTTGCAAGCACCTGGAGCGACTGCACGTCCACCGTTCGATTACCGCTCCGGGTATGACTCTGCAACGTGCGTGTGGGACTCACGTTCTCTCCTTTTGAGTCCGTCGTGACCGTCCAGGATTTGTTTGAATCACCAGCTTGGGAATCCGGCGTTTGCGCTAAAACGGATTGTGCGAAGCAAAGAGACACGGCGGTCGCGACGAGCATGCTCTTGTGCAGTCGTGGAAAACGTGTTGACGCCCTCGCTTCATCCCGTTCAAAAATGTTGTCTTCGATGTGCATAACGGCAATCTCTCCTCCACCTGGATACAGGGGCGCCGCATCAAAACTAAGCGTGACCTAGTGAGCATTTTTGCATTGAAGAGTTTTTGCTGGGGTGATTCCGCGGATATGTTAATCGTGTAGCGAGATGCCCCATCGCAATTCCTGAACAGAGGCTTCCACGTATCATTACCCTCTTTTGCATTGCTGAAGTTTACGCGCGCGACTACGTTTCAGAGACTGTAAAAACATACAGTGGCAGGAACGCCACTCGATCTGTCTAAGTGCTACACTTGTGATCTTCCTTCCCCAAAGGAGTGGCACTTGTTGGGAAGTCTTGCTTCCGCTATTCAGTTTTTCTCCTGGATGGTAGCGGTTATTCTGCTCTTTACGAGTGGGATCAATGGCCAGACAGATTCGACTGGTGCACTGATTGGCATCATTGTTGACCCCACAGGTGCGGTGCTGGGAGTCAGCATTTCGCTCAATCGACGACATCAGACAATGCCGGCGATTTCGTCTTTCCTACTTGCACCGTGGATCACTCTTGTTTCTTGAACGGGTTCGCTCGGATTTCAGCATTATTTGAGTGGTGCTACTCGGAAAGGACGAGACCAAAATGATCGGGCTTTTTGAGAAGGTAAGAGTCAAGCCAGGTGCGGTCTGGATGTACCTCGTCCACATTACGATTGTCTTTGTAGCCTATTTTGTCGCGGGCAAACTCGGTCAAGCCACCATCAACATCAGGAGCGGTAACCTCGGGCCAGTGTGGCCCGCATACGGGGTCGCCCTTGCAGCGGTTTTACTTTATGGCTATCGGGTTTGGGTCGCGATCGTGGCCGCGGCTTTTCTCGTTGCATTCTTGAGTCCAGTTCCTCTCGTGACTGCAGTTGGTCAAGCAGTCGGAGCCACCTTCGCAGCGCTGAGCGGTGCTTTCCTCCTCCGTCGCATTGACTTCCGCGCTTCGCTGTCGCGGTTGCGGGATGCGCTTGGCCTGATTGTCTTCGGTGCGTTGGTCAGCGCCATGGTGAGCGCGTCGATCGGTGTTTCCGTTCTGTACGCAACCCATGTGCAAGCTTATTCCGGAATCGGTCCGGCCTGGGTAATATACTGGCTTGGAGACGGCACGGGGGCGCTGTTGGTAACGCCTCTGGTGTTGGCTGTCCATACTCTCCTCAGGATTCGCCCTGCAATTCGCATTGCCGAATTTGCTGTGCTCTTACTACTTCTCACCGTGGCGTGCTTGATCGTCTTTGGCGACCTGCCTCTTATCCCGGTTAAGCTGCATATCCTGGCTTTCGCGGTGCTCCCATTGATAGTATGGGGCGCGCTTCGTTTTGGAATGCTCGGAGCCACACTGTCGACCCTCTTGGTCGCCACTATAGCCACGGCAGAGACCGCATTTGGCTTCGGCCCTTTCGCGCAGAACACCTCATTTATCAATGCTGTTCTTTTGGATGTGTTTTTTGCGGTGCTTTCTGTATCGGGGATGACGTTAGCGGCGGGAATCGCCGAACGGGAACAAGCTGAGAAAGAACGAGAGCAGCTTGTCCGCAAGCAAGCGGCGATTGAGGCCAGGCTTCGACTGGCAACCATTGTCGAATCATCTGACGACGCGATCATCGGTACGGACATGGACGGGATGATCGTGGATTGGAACCAGGGGGCGGAGCGACTTTACGGCTACCCGGCAAGTGAGGTCATTGGGAAGTCACTTTCTCTCCTTATACCACCTGACCTCCGTGAGGATTTTCCAGAAATCGTGGCTAAGCTAAGGCACGGCCACGCTATCAGCCTCAACGAAACCGTACGCCAGAAGAAAGACGGGACGCGTGTCGAGGTATCGTTAACGATGTCTTCGATAAGGGATACTGAGGCCCGGTTTGTTGGGGCATCAGTAATTGGCCGCAACATTAGCGAGCGTAAGCGGCAAGAAGCCCTTCTGCGCGAAAGCGAAGAACGTTTTCGTCTGGCGGCCCAGGCGGGGAAGATGTTCGCCTATGAGTGGGATGCGGCCACCGATGTGATCGTGCGCTCGCCAGAATCCGCCCAGATTCTCGGGATCGAGGAGGCGGCGCTCACTACTGGTCAGCAAATATTGACTCACGTTCACACTGACGACCGGGAAAGACTTGTGGCTGCGGTTGCCGCGCTGAGTCCTGAGAAACCCCACCTCCAAATCAGCTATCGCATCGTACGTCCCGACGGTACTGTGATTTGGGTGGAGAGGAACAGTCGAGCACACTTCGACGAGCAAGGCAGGATGCTGCGTATTATAGGCATGGTGGCGGACATCACCGGGCACAAGCGGGCGGAAGAGGCGTTGCGCGTGAGCGAAGAGCGGTTTCGTCTGGCAGCTCTAGCCGGAAAGATGTATGCCTACGAATGGGATGTTGCAACTGACAGGGTGACGCGATCCGCGGAACACGTGGATGTCCTCGGTTTCAGCGACCAGGGGGAGCAGCTTACTCGACAGCAACTAGTGGCCACAGTCCATCCAGACGACCGCGCTTTGTTTATCGGCTCGGTTGCCCAGGTTACTCCCGAGAACCCGACTACCCACACAAGCTATCGCATGTTGCGTCCTGATGGTTCGGTTGTTTGGTTGGAGAAAAGCGCGCGGTCCTTCTTCGACGAGCAAGGAAGGATGTTGCGTGTGATAGGAATGGTGGCGGACATCACCGAGCACAAGCGGGTGGAAGACGCGCTGCGCGAGAGTGAGGATAAACTCCGTCTGCTTCTCGACTCGACCGCCGAAGCCATTTATGGAATGGACCTAGAAGGCCGCTGCACATTCTGCAACCCAGCCTGCCTACGCATTTTGGGGTATGAATGCGTTGACGAACTTCTCGGCAAGAATATGCATGATCTGATTCATCACACTCGCGCGGACGGGACGTTCTTCCCCGTGGAACAGTGTCGGATTTTCGGGGCATTCCGAGCCGGAGAAGGAGCCCACGTTGACGACGAGGTGCTATGGAGAAGGAATGGAACAAGTTTCCCCGCTGAATACTGGTCGTATCCGCAGTGCAGAGGGCAAGAGATTGTCGGTGCGGTGGTCGCGTTCATCGATATCACGCAGCGCAAGCTGTCGGAAGCGGCTCTCGAGGGCGTAAGCCGCAAGTTGATTGAGGTGCAAGAACGGGAAAGAACCCGGATCGCCAGAGAGCTCCACGACGACATCGGTCAACGCCTCGCACTAGTGGTAAACGAGTTGGAACGACTCCAAGGTGGCTTCCCGGATTTGCCTGTGGAAGCCCGTAGTCGTGTGGCCGAACTATCAAGGCAGACCTCCCAGATATCGAACGATGTTCAATCCTTGTCGCACGAGCTCCACTCGGCAAAACTGGAATATCTTGGCATAGTTGCAGCCATGCGGGGATTCTGCAAAGATTTCAGCGAGCAGCAGAAGGTGGAGATTGACTTCAAAAGCGATAACTTGCCAAACCCTCCTTCGCCGGACATTTCTCTTTGCCTCCTCCGAGTTTTACAAGAAGCTCTACATAATTCGGCGAAACACAGTGGAGTACGGCACTTCGAAGTGCGATTGCGGGGAACTGGCGACGAACTTCATCTCACAGTTAGCGACTCCGGCGTAGGTTTCGATCGCGAAGCCGCCAAGGAAGGCCCAGGGCTTGGGCTTGTCAGCATGGAGGAGCGGCTGAAACTGGTGGATGGAACGTTTTCAATCGAATCGCAGCTCAAGAGTGGTACGACGATCCACGCCCGCGTGCGTCTCGGTTCCGCAGACGATTCCATGCGGGCGGTTGGTTAAGGGCACGGAAACCGCGGGTTGCGACCTGGTTGAATGTCCTTCACTGGGGCCAAACGGCTGAGTGCTCTGCACAGATTCTGTCGTAGATGTGGCTTTCCTGCTCGCGCTGAAAGCTCTTCAACACATACCCACACAGCATATCCACGTTGTATGTCTTGGCTATCTCGTCCCATAGGTGTTCGAGCTGAATTGCCGCATCTGGGTTACGTTGCGCCCACAAAATGGGTGCACATTCACCGCAGGCTGCAATACGCGGAGGTTTCCCCTTCGCCGATTTGGCCGCTGCGGCGACCAGATTCCGCACCACCTTTCGCAATCTCACCGGGTCAGGCATATCATTCACCATGAAGTTCGAGAGCGTCTCAGCAACATCCAAAGGGAGATAGTGCCCCTCTTTCATGGCGGCGGGAATATTCACTTCATGTTCCTGCAATCTCTGAAACAGACTCTTCTGGTGTGACTCGGTCGCGACCACGATAACCGCACTCCCGGCCAGCAGCGCGGGTTCGATAAAGCGAGTGAAACCAGCTAGCAAGGATGCATCGTCAGAATGGAATTGAACCTCGTGGCTGCTGGTGTTCTCGCCTTTTCTCGGTGCAAGGGACGGAAGAGCCTCCTCGGGGTAGAGACAGTCCTGGCCTTGCACGTCCGCATTGTCGGTTAGAGTGAGACCGGTCAGTCCGCCACTGATGAACTGTCTGCCGTGCCGAACTGCTTCCACAGCGGCTAACAGTTCACTTCCGGCACGTGCTTTAACCACGTAGCCCAGCGCTCCCAAGCGGAGAGCTTCCTGCACCACATCGGCAGAGGATTCTTGGCTCAGGAAGAGTATTTTGGATTCAGGGGAGAGTTTGCGGATTCGTCGAGCCGCTTCCATTCCATTCAGGGTTGGAAGCCCGAGGTCCAGCACAATCAAGTCCGGTTGCAATTCTTCGGCTTTTTGAACCGCTTCCAATCCATCCGACGCTTCGCCGATGACCTGCAATCCCGGCATTTGGTTCAGCGTCGAAGAGATGAATCGGCGAAACGGTTCGTAGTCCTCCACCACGAGAATCCGGACTGATGGCGTTTCCAAGCAATCTCCCGCTGAAAGTGTAAACCCAACTCTCCGAGTTTAGTTGTCTTTTCCACGTAAGAATTCCCATTTAGGAATTCCCAGGAGGCGCTGGTTCGGTCGTTTGCAAACGCAAAGTTCGATTGTGTTGCTGACGGGGGAAGCTTCGACAATACGGGGGGCAGGCTGCTCAACAGCCAGTTGATTGTGGCACAGGCGGTTGGGAGGCCTGTGCGTCTGTCGCGCCGGTCGAATCGTGGAGCAAGAATCCGCTACTGACAAAGTGCCTGCCCTGACGAACCGCCTCCAAACCGGCCAACAGTTCGCTTCCGGCACGCATTTTAACGATGTAGCCCAGCCCCACGCTGAGAGCTTCTTGCACAATATCGGCAGAGGATTCTTGACTCACGAAAAGTATTTTGGACTCAGGAGAGATATTGCGGATTCGTCGAGCCGCTTCGATTCCATTCAGGGTTGGAAGCCCGACATCAAGCAGAATCAAGTCTGGGCGCAGTTCTTCGGCCTTCTGAACCCCTTCCAATCCGTCTGACGCCTCACCGACGATGTGCAGTTCTGACCTTTTTCCCAGCGTCGAAGAGATGTATCGGCGAAACGGTTCGTAGTCCTCTACCACGAGCACTCGAATTGATAACGCTCTCGTGCTGTCCTCAGTGCGAGAAATGGTTGCCATCGCGCTTCCACATTCCTCCACCGTGGTTATAATAAAGCGCTACCCATCTGTCTGTACGCTGAGCTACACGCGAGTGTACTTTGCCGCACAGGAACTACTCCGAATCGCCGCGCGCCATTTCTCGATCTGCCGCTGCATGATTGCGTAGCCTTAGCAGGCCGCTTCTTCCAGTTCATCTTGTCAGCAAGGCTGAACGATGTCAGCGCTGAGAAATTGGGGAATGTGCGTTACCGTACAGAACAACGATGGGCTTGACCTCGACCCTCCAACGTGGTATCCAAACATTCCAAGGTTCATCGTATCAATCGATGCTTCTACCAAAATCGCACGAACCGCCGTACATCAGTGTTCGGGGTAGATTCAAGCCACCCTGTGAGTCGTTGTGTGCATCGAATGGCGTCAAATTTATAACGGTGGACGTCTGTGCGCAGAAAATTGCGTTTCTGGGATGTCGTTAGAGAGGTTCAGTCGGTCACGGGAGGCAAGTCCCTATGTTTGAAAATGTAGCTTTAAAGCTGAGGCGTAGGATCTCGCTGAGAAGGCGCCTGGCGCTGCACAAACTATTATTGTTCTTGCTCGTAACTAGTTTGGCTGGCAGTGGGGAAGACAAAATTCCGAGATTTAGAGCAAGCACAGAACTCGTTCAGGTGTCGGTTGTTGCTTTAGATCAAGAAGGACGAGTGGCAACTAGCCTGACAAAGCGAGACTTTGAAGTTTTTGAAGATGGCGTCAAACAAGACATCGTAGAATGCATGAGTGAAGCCTCTCCCCTCTCCGTTGCACTCGTTCTCGACAAGAGCCGGAGCATGAAAACCAACTTACCCCTCGTCATACAGGGGGCGTTCAGCATGGTTGACACGCACGTTAATAGCGATGACGAGTTTTTGCTGGTCGCTTTTGACAAAACGCCGAGACTCCTCCTTCCGCAGTTCACAGGCGATGCCGAGACAGTCAAGCATGTTATCTCAAGCGATGTTGAAGAGGCCAAGGGAGTCACATCACTTTTTGATGCGCTCTACCTCGCGGTCAGCAACGTAAAACAAAAAGCGAAGAACGTTCAGCGCGCCGTGGTTGTCATCACCGATGGAGGTGATACCGATAGCCGCTATACAAAAAAGGAGATCCTCGAATACATCGAGGAAGCTGACGTTCCGGTGTTCGCGGTGAATGCCAGTGAACCGAATATCTTCCGGACTTGGATCGTCGGAAAAAATGGGAAGCCTGAGCTCTTAACCGAAGATGATGCCATCGGTCCGGCCGAGCGCGGCGGGCCGAAGGTCCTCAAGGAACTCACTAGCGCAACAGGGGGAGCAGTATTTACAGCTCACGAACCCGGAGATATTCCTCGGATCATGAGTGCAGTCTACGACTTGATTGGCCATCAGTACACGATTTCCTACAAGCCGTCGCGTACCACCGGGGCATTTAGAATTGGCAGCAGCCACAAGATTAACCTGAAGTTAACCGCAGGAGACAATCGATTTGAAGGTTACCATTTAACTTACAAGCACCAGTACTATCGGCCCAGTGACCACGAGCGCGAGACAAACACTCTCGCCGCTTTTCCTCGTCTTTAAGAAGTTCGTGAAATTCTCCAGACGACCGGAGCAGAAAACAATCTGACGTCGCCATCAAATCCGATCTCGTCATCAGATCCAACGTCGATTCAGTAGCGAGCTTGTATCAGATTGCCTACTGAATCAGAGGAATATTAGCCGACAGCTGCAAGTTGATGATCAGGCTGAGCCGGCTATCCACCTGGTAAAACTTCGCCGCTCGTTTCGCTCCCAAGGCGTTCATGAACTTCGGCCAATAGTCCTCTCGCAGGTTCAAAGTTTCGTCCTCGATGTTGATCATCCGCTGCACCATGTCCTTCGCCTTCGGATCGTCCATGCTGTCATAGTTCTTCGCATAATCTTTGATTAGGGTATAGCGCTTGTCACCGATCACCTGCTGGTCGCGGGCGTAGTCGCGATACACGGGCCAGAACGCTGCGGATTCTGTATCGGTGAACTGCATCGTGTCCGCAATGATCTGGTTCTTGCCCGCCTGGACATCCGAGCGCAGCAACTGGATGTCGGAGTCGGTCAAGGGCTTGCCAGTGACTTCAGCAGTCTGAGCGGAAATAACAGCGCTGAGCAGGACCAACGAGGAACATATAGCAAGAAGCATTCGCATAAATTTCTCCTGTCGATCTTCAATTTGAGCTCGCGTACTCGTTTTTCACTTCGAAGGTAGCCCCCAGGTGAACTGCACCCGGTTCAGAAAAGTTAGTTACACTCAACCAACGACGGCATCACTGAACGGAATATCCGCGCGCATCCATGCATGCAGAAAACGCTCTTTTGAACGTATTCATGCCCGCCTCGTACCGGGCCTGCGTCTGGGCCTGAGCCTGTTGTTGGGTTTGGGCTGTTTGCTGCGCTGCTTGTTCCTTCGCTTGGTTGTCCTTCTCCCTCTGTTTACGTCTGCCGGCCACCGCGCCCACAGTGGCGCCGATGGCTGCTCCTTTTCCCGCATCGCCGGCCATCGCGCCGATAGCGGCGCCTCCGGCGGCACCTCCGGCAGCACCCTTCACGGCCCCGCCTTTGCTGACATCCTGCCCGGCTTGCTGCGCCGCCTGCTGCTGGGCGGCTTGCTGTTGCTGGGCGCTCGGCCCTGTAGGTGGCGGAGTCTGGGGGTTGACGCCACTGTTCTGCACCGCCGAACCATAACAATCGCTCTCGTCCTTGAGCTGCTGGTCAGAATTCTGGTTGTTCTTGGGATAGGCAAACATTCCAATGCTCTTCGCTGGCGACCATGCAGCTGGCGGACTATTTTGTGCGGTGACAATGGGAATCGTCCATGCGCTCAGCAGAACGATCAACAGCAGTTTCATGTCACTCCTCCTCTCCACGGGAAGCCTTCCCGTAACGCGACACGAAAAGAGGAGTTGCCTGTTTGGTTGAACCGGCAACTCCTTTGCGAGGCGTTCAATTAACTCGAGCCCTTGGGTAAACCATTAGAGACTCCGAGCCGTTCGCACGCCCAGCGAAGACGCCAACGATAGAAGACCCAGCAATCCGATTAAAGGCAGCTCGCTTCCTGTCTTCGGGAGCTCCGGCGCCGGTGCCTCAGCCACTTGCACTGGAGCAGCCGGTTCTTTCTCGACCACCAGAACCAGAATCGGGACATCAGGCGGCGGTGGAGGTGGCGGTGGCATCTCGCCGGTCACGGTCCTACTCTGGGCAACCTCAGTGACGGGGGTCTCCACGACTTTGGTGGCGGAGATTTTCATCCCTTTCTTGAGGCCCCATGCATCGACCACTTGGCCATCAACGTTGAATTTCTGATTTTTGGGAATCTTGAATTGCTGGCTCTTTCCGTCCGCCAGTCTCAGGATTACAGAATTTGGCGGGCTCACGAACCACACCGTTCCCGTAACACTCTGTACCGTTGTAATGGTCTGGGGGGTTGAGGTGGTGGTGATGGTGCGTTGAAGTTTCATTCCCGGTTTCAGATCGTGAATCCCGAGTTGCTGGCCATCAACCGTGACTCTGGCGCTTTCCGGCACGTTGGCCAAATGCCGGATGGAGCCATCTGCCATCTTGACAACCAGGTCGTTGCCTGAGACGGTCACGACTTCACCGCTCTCGACTTGGGTTTGGACTGTGGCTGTGTCACTGGTTGTCGCCGTTTTTGTTTGCACTTGCGCGCTCATGCCCAGGGTAAAGGCCAGGCAAACGGCCCCCACTACAAGCACCAGCCATGTCTGTGCCCAACCTGTTTTTGAGTTCATTTCCTTTTCTCCTTATCAGTTTTTCGGATCATTTTTTCAGATCGATCAACTTCATCTATTCGAAAACATTTCATCTCGTGAACGTTGCTTGATTAACAGCTCCTGGCTCGGGTTCCGACGCGACGCGAACATGAACTTTCGCCGGAACAGAGCCGGCGATAGCTGCCTGGACGATGTACCGCTTCGGTGCGCCACCGATGAAATAAAACGGGTAACACGTAATCAGGGTCAACGACGAACGTGCTCTCGGCTGCAGCACCGAAACATCGCTGCGCTCAACGATGATGATGCGATCGATGACGTAGGTCTCCGTCCCCTGCGGTGTCTCCATTTCGACCTTGTCGCCGAGACCCATGTCCTTCAACCCACGAAAGAATCCGTCTCGATGTCCCGCAATCGCCATATTTCCGTTCCCTCCGGGATAGGCTGTGCTTGCCACGTGACCGACTCCCCGGTTCAGGCTCAGGTCGTCTGTTCCTTCCAGGACAGGAACTTCGACGTGAATCTTAGGTATGCGGAGGATTGCGATAGCAGGCGCGAAATGGGCCGCCAAACTCACCTGGTAATCCTTGATACGATGTTCCGACCACAAATTGAAGTCCGGAGTTCGGGTGGTCAGCGCCACGGGTTGAGGTTCATTCGCCGAAGCTGATTGCTGTGACGTAAACCTCTGCAATTCCGCATGGGACAGAACGGCCTGGTGGATATGGCCTGCCATATAAAGGACGAGCATTAGCACACCGAAGATCAGCAGCAGTCGTTCAAGTCTGTGTAACCAACCCATTCCGCTTTACCTGTCGGTCCAGAGGAGCTCTGAACGCACTAAAGCTTCCGATTCGCCGGCGGTGCGTTCAGAGCCGGGCAGCACTTCTAGTGTTGAAGAGTAGGGGGAACCAAACAATGACATAACTGTCATTACTGACAGTCAGTTCTGAATTGCTTCAGTTAACTACCTCAGGGGTTGCATGACAGGCGCCCTAGCTGGTCTCATTTAACAAGCTCGCGGACACAAAGAGCTTATTGGAAAGCACCGCCTTGATAGCGGAGCGTAGATCAAGACTCAAGCGTGATTTAACGACGTAGGCCGATCCACCTGCGCCCATGGCGGCGTTTATATAGTCAGCGTCTTCGTGGACGGTGAGAAAGATGATCTTGGCTCTACATCCCGAATCTCGCAACTCCCGGGCAACATCGATCCCACTCAGTTCCCCCATGGAAATGTCGAGGATAATGACATCGGATCTGAGCCGGAGGCATTCGCGGACTACGGTTGCCCCGTCGGAAATTGCGGCGATAACCTCGTAGTCTTTCTCTTTTCCCAACATCTTGCCGACATGGGCGAGAACGACAGAGCTGTCATCGGCGAGGACTATGGTCGTTCTCGGCACAAGGTTCCTTCGGGAGCTGGCGCATCGGAATTGTGGTCGGACTGCTGTCGTTGTCACCGGCGCCGAGACCGCGAGCACTGCAAACTAACGTTCGCAGTTTACCGTAACGCGGCCTCAATGGTCAGTGCTACTGTCAGAATTGACGGGAAGACCGGCGGGCTTGGAGGGTTTTTACGCAGCTCCGTTTTCCGCTGACTTGTGAACCACTGTCGTAGTAGCCGGAACACTCCCTTGCACCTGTGTACCAAGGGATGGCCTCGACCAGATCGAGAACGCGCCGCCCACCGACCGCAGACGCTCGCGCATGCTGATTAGTCCAAGACCGTTGATACTTCGTGGTTCGTCCGGGTTGAATCCAACTCCATCGTCGGAAACGCGCAACCGAACCCTACTCGAGTGACAAGTCAATTCCACTTTCACATGCTTCGCATGGCTGTGTTTAGCCACATTGCGCAACGATTCTTGCACCGTACGGAACAGATTGAGAGAGACGATTTCGTTGAGGTCACCGGGCAGGTTCTTGGCTACGCATTCGACCTCAATCTTGTGTTGTTGAGCGAATTCCTTGCAGAGATCACGCACGGTGGCTGCTAGTCCGAGGTAGTGCAGCTTGGATGGATGTAATTGATGCGACATGTGCTGGATGTCGGTCGCGATTTCATTGGTAAGTTGCCAAAGGTCCCGCAGTCCTTGCTTCTGCAGCGGAGGCTTATTCGATGCCGCCCGCTCCGCATCCTGAAGTCCGTTCGCCAAAAGCGCGAGTCGCTGGTTGATGTCGTCGTGCAGCTCGCGCGCGATCCGGGCTCGCTCCTCTTCACCCGCTCGCATGAGCCGGCTACTAAATTCCAGAACGGTGGCTCTTGCTTGCTTCAGATCACTGATGTCCATGCAACAGCCCACGTATCCGGCAAAGGAACCGTCGCTATTAAGTCTGGGCACGCCTATGTCCAAGACCCACCGGTATTCTCCGTCGTGGCGGCGAAGCCGATATTCCATCCTGAATTGCTCTCGGCGATCAAAATATTCCGTGTGTGTATCGAGACATTTTCGCAAGTCTTCTTCGTGCACCCCTTCCGCCCAGCCGTTGCCAAGTTCCTCCTCTAGGCTCCGGCCCGTAAATTCGAGCCAGGGCTGATTGAAATAGTTGCATAACTTATCCGGACCGGACATCCAGATCAGCACGGGGGCGGTATTGGCAATCAAACGAAAGCGCGCCTCGCTCTCCGCTGCCGCTTCTTCCGCGCGACGACGCTCAGTGACGTCCCTCATGATGACCGTGAACAGTTTCTTACCTCCATCTTCAACATGCGAGATAGAGGCTTCAATAGGAAATTCCTCGCCGTTGGACCGCACGGCCCAGAGCAGGCCATGCGTACCCATGGCCCGGTTGGTCGTTCCAGTCTCGCCGAAGTGGCGAAGGTGAGCGATGTGCCGGGAACGAAAACGTTGCGGGATGAACCGCTCAATTGAAGTCCCAATGGCGTCGCGAGCTGGGCAACCAAACATCTTCTCGGCAGACGGGTTGAACAGCAGGACCGCTTGCTTGTTGTCAACAACGATAATTGCGTCCATTGCCGAGTCAACAATGGCCGTTAGCCGGTCCTGGCTATCGTGCAGTCTTGCCTCGAACTTCTTGCGATCGGTTATGTCCAGAGCCGTACCGCGAAGATAGGTAACGCGGCCTGTGGCATCGCGTACAGCTTCGCCGCAGGCGCTAACCCACCTGGTGCTGCCGTCCGGGCGTACCACTTCCAACTCGATCTCCGGAATTGAACCTGTCCGCAAAGCTTCATCCATCGCGGCAGTCAATCGGCCCACACTTTCGGAAGTGAAGATGTGTTCTAATTCCTCGAACTTGGGTGCAGGCAAGGTGGGATCAAGTCCGTGGATGCGATAAAGCTCTTTCGACCAGGTAAAGGCCCGATTCTTGGGCTCCCACAACCAATTGCCCACTTGCGCAAGCCGCTGCGCTTCTGCCAGTTCTTTCTCTCTTTGACTAAGCGCTTCTTGCGCATGCTTGCGCCTGGCGATATTACGAAGTAGCAAAACGATCAGCAGTGTCTCGATCAACAGAACTGCGGAAAGGCCCAGGATTCTCCACCGGTAGAGCTCCCAGGGGGAGTATTCCCAGAAAAGCACTACGCTACCGGGTGGGACTTGATTTTCGGAAATGCCCCAGCGGTGCAGTTGACGCCAGTCGATCACATAGTGCTGGAAATCGCCGGTGGTAACCGGAATGCTGCCCGGCTTCTCTCCCTTCAAAATGCGTACCGCATCGTGTCCCAGGACACGCCCGACCTCGCCGAGGTCAGCTACGCTGCCTCCCACCACTCCATCGCCGACGAAGGAGGAGAAGGTCCCGTAGATAGGGCGGTTGGCCATCTTGCCGATGACCGGCAGAATGCGTCTCGGGATGAACTGTCCACCACTCACGTCGGTTTCGAAATCGAGGAATATGACGATACTGTTTGGCTGGAGATGTGCCAGCCTGGGTGACAATTCTGTGAACGGTAGATCCATCAAGTATTGAAATTCCAGAGTTGACGAGTACGCACGAAACTGCTCGCGGGCTGTCTTCATCTCGAGTTTCTCGAACTCCGAGGAGCCCGAAATCACGATTACCCGGGAGGTGCCAGGATTTTGCTGCAATGCCAACTGGAGCGTGGGCAGGTAATTCAACTTCTGGATGACGCCCGTTCTGCCCGGCTTTTGACCAAACAAACGTGAAGCATCATCGGAATTGACCACGAAAAACAGCAGAGCCGCATCAGGGAATAATTTCGCCCGATTTTCTTCAGCAAAAGCCAATGTTTCTGGGCCGATCGTGATTACCAGGAGGAAGGTCTGCCCGCGGTACTTCTCATGCAGATACGAAGCCGTTACCCGCTTACGAGACGGGTCCGCAAAAGATGAAGAAAAGGGGAGGTACTCTAAGCTAAAGTGAACGGGGGTGGTGCTGTGCTCAAGAATGTCGGTCTGCGCCTGCTGGATCATGTCGGCGACGTCGGGCAAATCCGGATCTGAAGAGGAAAGGAAAAGCACGTCGATTTGCGGTCGAGCGGGAAGTGGATCGGGGGCCGCCTGTGCGGACGCGCTGCGTGGAACCGTGGCCAGGCAAAGGACGCAGATCAGCCCGTACTGGAACGTTGCCAACCACGGCATCAGACGAGCTCTGGTTCCGCGCAGTGGATCCACCACAATGCACTTTCTTTTCGATCAAGATTGACAAAACCCAGGGAACCCGCATGACGGAACAATCCCGCAGATTTGCTTTCGACCTTCCAGCACTGACGGGCTCTGATCTCGCTTCACATTGCGTCGCAGTCCTTCTCGCGCGATAGAAAGACGAACCGAATGCTAGGTTGGCATCCGACTTGCCACTACTGTCAGTGTTGACAGGTGTGTATGGCAGACGCACACAACTAGCATTCGCTTTCGGACAAAAGGAAAATGTTACAGAGGGATTCCTGCAACAGGGATTCCTGCAACAAAGACGAATAACGACGGCGGGTTATCGGCCTTTGGGTATGGCAGTTATCTTTTCAGCGGCCGCAGAAGTTTAGCCACCAGGAAGATTGCACTATTACCGGCACAGACCCGCAGCGCTTGGGATGTCTAATGAATCGAGTATGTGACTGATGTTTCGCCATAAGCATCCAGACATAGCAAACTTTCGCGATGACTACGCGCAGCTAGCTGACTTCTGCGAGGTGCTTCGAAAAGACATGAAGCCTTCCTACCTCCTTGCCTTTTTGCTGACAGCAAATCACAAAAAAGCTGAACAGTGTTTTGCTTCCACGGTCGAGAAAGGTTGCAAAGAGAACCGCGTCTTCAAACCGTGGGTGGGATCCTGGATAAGGCGCTGTCTGATCGAGGAAGCAATTCACACCGTCTTTTCTTGTTCCGGCCGAACCGGCGAACAGCAGCGTGAAGTGCGAGGAGACCCACGTGTAAGCAATGTGGTTAATGCAGTGACTGCCCTGCCGGCGTTGGAACGTTTTGTGTTTGTCATGTCAGTTCTGGAAGGTTATTCTTCGCGGGAGTGTTCACTCCTACTGAAGTGCGCAATGAACACGGTTATCGAGTTGCGAGTTAGAGCATTGTGCAGGCTTGCAGCATCCGAGCCGTTTTCTACTGGGAGCCCTGCGGGCCTATCAGGTCGGCGGGAGTCAGCGTGAGCCCGCCAAAATCCCCCGCAGGGTAGCTTCTAACTTGTGGAGCCCTTCCTCACTATGTATTTGTCAAGACTGGCAGCTTTCCGATTCAAGTAATAACCTCGGTCCTTGCTTTCGACGGCAAGGGAGCTGCCGCACTTCAAGTCGAACAAACTAGACTGCTGACCAATTGTCCACATCTCCCCCTGATCGGCGACACCAAGCCGCAAGAGCATTTCACGCAATGGAGCGTGGCTTACTTTGACTTTGGTGGGAAGTCCTTGAGAAGTTTCGCCACCGCCTTGTTCAATCGCTCCTGGTTCTTCTGCGGATCCTTGCTCGGGTTCAAAGTCTTCGTTGCCTGGCCTCGCCACACCAGTTGTTTGGCCGCCGAGTCGTAAAAATCGAGGCCTAGGGTGCCAATCTGGATCGTGGAGCTCGTGGCTGTTCCCATGCCGCCCCCCCACCGGAGTCCGCCTCCCCCATAAGCATTCCACTGCTTTTGCTGAGTGATGGAGACTTGGGTGCCCACAGATAGGTCGGCCTTGTCATCGTCGGTTTTAGTCATTCCTTTGGAGGCCAGTTGGGCATCAACGGCCTGCTTGATCTGCTGCTCCAAGATTTGGTCGGGTTGCTCGCTGCCCTCGACGTTGACCCACTTGTAGGTCTTGTATTTTGAGAAGTCGGCACCTGGCATGGAATTTGTCGTAACGTCCTGTGCGGCCATGAATCCGCACATTAGCAGGACAAGCCCCATCCCTAGAGCGATCCGAACCACTTCACCTTTCAGTCTGCAATGCATCACATCCTCCTTGTATGTCTGCTATCGTTAGCGGCCATTGCCGATCTCTTTTGAGGGGCAGCACAAAACAATCACTTCTACTTTACTGCCGGGCGCCTGGCCGTAGTGCTCAACGTCAACTGACCAGCCTTGATGAACTTGACCTTGCAGGCGCCATATAAGAGGCCCCCGCCTTCATCCTTATCGTTCACGTTCAACACCAGGAGCCAAAGTCATAGGCTCGTGCAGGTGCGAACATTTCTCTCGCAGGCTAGGGGTCGTGAGAACAGCGGACAACTGTTAAAACTGCCAGTTCAAAATGAAACTCTTGGAAACGACCCTGCTCGCGGCGACTGGTAACAACTCCATCTACTTAATCGACATCGGGGGCCGGGACGAGCAGTCCGATCTGCGGGTGGACTCCCCCTATCGCGATCATTGAGGATTTAGACCGAAGCCAGTGCGGTACAGTTATTGCGTGATTACCAACCTAACGATGTTAGAAGTGACCGTTCCGTTCAGGCCGGGATAGGTCGCCGTGACATCGAGGAGCAAGTTCGGCGGCTGCTGCGGAGCGTACGGAGTCTGCGCCGTAAACTGTTCACCCGGGCCCGTGCCACACGTGGCCAGCGTAATGCCCGACGTCTCCGGAATGGTCGTGCCCACAACGTTGATGTTCCAGGTGGCAGTCTGGCTGATGTCCAAGGGTTGTTGCTGACCTGACGCAACGGCTAGAGCCCGGAAACAGATCGAGTCGCCAGTCTGAATAGATTGCGAGGAAGGAGTGACCGTGATGCTGGTTACATTAGCCAGGGTTACCGTCGCAGATGTCGAGCCGCTGACGATGGCCTGACTGGCGGTAATGGTGGTCGTTCCAGCGTTGACGGCGGTCATCAGGCCGCCCGAACTAACCGTCACGACGTTGCTCGCTCCCGTCGACCAAGTTACCTTCCCTGTAAGGTTCTTATTGCTGCCGTCGTCATAAATGCCTGTCGCGGTCAATTGCAGCGCCTGAGTAGCCGGCAGGGACGGAGTGGGCGGCGTTATAACTATTGTCTGCAGATTCGGATTTACGAAAAACCCGTTGCAGCCAACTGCGAACGCCATGAACCAGAGAACTGCGAAGCCAGCAGAGAACCGGGGCTTACCCTGATCGGTTTTCATACCTAATCCTGTTTGCCCCTCGGGTGCCGTCTCGACACTCTCAGGCTTGGCAGCGATGGTCGTAGAAGTCACTTCATTCCGGCGACATCCACCGTGGCGCTGCTGTAGCGGATGGCGCGATTGCCCAATCGGTTGATAAAGTCGGCCGTGAGCAACTTGTCGAATGCGAGAACCACAACTCCTTTGGCAAACTGGGGTGGATCCCACTTTTTCAACCAGATCTCGTCTTCGCCATTTGTCGCTGGACGTACGTGAACCTCATTGTTGTTTGCACCGATGATGACCATAAAGTGCGGATGCAATTCGCCGGCGTCGCTCTGAAAATCATGCTGCACTACCGCGCACGCGCTTTTGTAGAGACTTTCTGCCTCGCGCATCTGGGCCGGATTGAGAGAAAATTTCGCGTGCTTGGCATGACGCACCGAAAACGATCCGTCAGAAGAGGATTGTGCCAGACCCACCGAAGCGAGAACGAGAAGAGTAAACACTACTTTCAACATTTGCAGCCTGCTTCATAGCGTGCTACGTAACGTCGCACTACTTACCCAACAAGCACAACCTAATGGACGACATCGTCGCCGAAAACTGTCAAAACAGACAGTGTCTGCTCTGTGATCTGGCTCCGCCTGTTCCGCGAACAACTGTCTTGTCGATGAGAGCTGTATTAAGAAGCTTAGCTGAGCGCTCTGCCGTAGCTGTTTTGACATCGACACCGGATGGGAGGATTTTGTGAACAGAATCCCGCTCGACTACTGTGCATGCAGGCTGTAAGAGAGGGCTACCAGGTTTTGCGGCTGCACCCGAATCAGGCCGTGACGCGGGCTATCAATGTCCGCTATGAGAAAGAAGGAGACGGACACAGCCAGAGGTATGACGATGAGCAGGCTACTGGTTCGCTGTGCGCCATAGCCGATCAACAGATTGCAGCCGCTGGCGATCGCCGCTAACAAGAACCAGGCCTGTAATGGAATGCGGTTCCACCACGCGGCCTGAGTGTATCCCTGCGAGTTCAACACATCGTTCATGCCCGAAGCGGCGAGTGCGGTCACGGGCGTCGGCTGGGCCACAGCGTGAACCTGAACAGCGGACCAGAGTTCGTTCTGCAGTTGAGCAGTATTGCTGTCGATCTGCCGAAGCCGCTGCCGATCACTGGTGGTGTAGAACAGCACACGCTGGTCGAGATAGTTCTTCAGGAGCTCTCGCACCCTTGCCGCATCTACGGCAGGCAGCAGACCGGCGCGGGCGTACTCCGTACCGATCGCGTTAGCCTCAGCCTCCTCGTAGTTTTTGCGCTGTTCGTACCGGTTGGTGGCCATCGAAAAAGTGAACCCGATGAGGAGGCCCAGTAGTGTGAGAACAGCGGCTTGGACAACACCGAAGTCTTCCCGCTGATCTTTTTCCAACGGTCCCAGCCTTTTGCGACAGAAGGCGCCGACAAGGGCCGCGAGCCAAAGTGCGAAGAAAGAGATCGCGAAAACGAGACGCGGGAAGTACATGATGTTCATATGGACAGCCGCCGGCAGCCTCAGGCAGAGAAATGGGATGCGGGACGCTTTTGCTTGCAATTCCTTGTAGGTTGTCGTCTTCTGCATGACGGGCGACTCGACTGTCGCCTCATCTGGCCAGCTACTACGAACACTCATGGCAACGGCAGAATCGGAAAGAACCTGTCATTCCTGAACTAGGTTCCAACCGGCATCGGGATCGAACTCAGTCATTGCAGTTGCGGCTTCGGTTGTGGTCTTTCCCAAATCCTTCTGGAGCAGCAAGCCATCCTGGTTGACGAGGAATGTCATCACCCCCGAGTTACGGTATTCAGCTGGATACGCAACGAAGGCAAACCCACCGACCATCTTCCCATCGACCACATAGTCCTTCACACCGCCTCGCGCGTGACTGCCTTGCCGTGTCAGCATACGGAAGTTGTAGCCATGAAAAGGTGCGTGCGCGTTCGACTTTACGCTATATCCTTCGTCGGATGCGAGTGCCGCCAATGGTCCGAGCGGACTTTTGGGCTGGCCTTCTCGCGACTCCCAGTACAAACCGTTCTGCTTCCCAGCGTCGCTGATGAACTTCAAAGCGTAGTGCTTCGTGCTTCCGTCATCGTGACGCTGCGAGAAATATTCGGCCTGCGCCTCGACCAGCGCTCCACAGACGTCGATGACTGCCAGTTCATTCCGGCCGATACGGCGCGCCAGAATCTCATCCTTTCCGGCAGCCGAGTCGAAAGACCACTGCCCGGCACGATTCTTCTTCAGTGGGATGGGAAAGGCAAAATTGTCCGCTCCAATTAGCAGGATTTGGGCGTCATCCGGCATCTTGCGCCAGCGGTGCATTACTCCATACGCTGCCACAAATGCGTCGACCATGGTTTTGTCCTGCACGGCATCGCCAGAGAAGATAATCTCCTTCGATTCTGTACCAAAAATTGCCAGCACCGCGTTTTGATCGCCTGACTTTGCTGCTTCCAGCAACCTATTACCCGCATCGTCGGGTGAAGCAAACACCCTGAACGAAGGTTTCTCCGACTTGCTGCAGGCGGCAAGGGGAATGATGAGTGCCAGAAGTATTATCCGATTCGTAACACCGATTTTGCAGGCCTTGAGCGACATAACTATCCTCCAACTCGACTGTAAGACACTTCACCAACACAGCACACCAACCTTGACCTAGTTTGCAGCTGAACTGTTGGTTTCATCTGCGGCCACGGCCGCTACGATCACCACCGCCCCCCCAGCCACCACCACCACCGCCCGTGCTTGCTGAACCACGAGCGCTCGACGACCTGGAGTCCCAGCCGCTGCTGCCCCCGCCGAAGGCTGATGACCCGCTGCTCTTTTCCTGTCCTCCCCACCCGCTGGATGCAGACTTACTCCCCGATGCGCTTTGGCCAGAGTAACTGGAGCTCCCAGATTTTTGAGTATTGTTCGAATTTCCGCTCCAACCACTCCCGGTGTTGCTGTAGGTATTGCCATTTGCCGTCGCATACTTGTTCCCACTTGCGGTCTGACCCACGGCAGCGCTGTTGTACTTACCCGACGCGCCATAAGCCGAACCGCCCTTCGAAGTTTGTACCGACCCCGTAGTTCCTTGAGAGGTCGTTTGATGCTGGCTGTACGCCGTGTTGCCATTTTTCGAAACCGTCGAGCTTCCCCAGCTCCCGTTGGCATTGGATCCTTGCTGCGTTTGTCCGTATGCCCCAGTCCTTGGGTTGTATGCTTGACCGACGCTTTGACTACCGTAGCCGTTCGAAACTGTGGCGCCACGTGCGTAAGTCCCGGTGGACGGGTTATAGCCAGAGCTGTAGTGGGCGGCGCCCTTGGCACCATAGTAAGAGCCGCTCGAACCATAATAGCCGCCGTGCCAGGCGCTGTTACCGTAATACGCACCGCCGCGGTACACCACCGTGGTGCTGTGCCAGTTGCAGTTCCAGGAGCTATAACCCCAAGAAGAACTCGCCATCATCGCGCCCACCGCGATGCCAACTCCAAACGCAACCACGGCGGTCGTCGCTGGAGCGACGGTGTATCCAGGAACAACATACGGATAGCCATAAACCACGGTAGGGTTGTAAACCGGGACGTAGACTACTTGCGGATTCGCAGGTTGAATCACGATGGTTTGCGGCGACTGTTGAACGACCGTAAGCTGTGACCCTGATTTCAGGTTGCCGGCAGCTAATGCTTTCGCACGCAGTACTTGGATGGCCGTCATGATGTCGGCGGTCTGGGTGTGATACGCCTCTCCTAACGCGGACGTCCAACTCAGGTTCGCCGCCAGGTTGCCGAGCACGGAGGGAAATTGCGTCAGCGCTTTTACACTGGGATCCCAACTCTCTGCATCAACCGCTTGCACCAGAGTTTTGCCCGTGAGTTTGCTGTTCTGCTGAAGCCAGCTGGCGGCAGAGGCGACCTGGTCAGGGAAGGTCGCGGCTGCAAGCGCCTGCGCGACCAAAGCATCGGGGTAC
>Ga0137373_10001981_pt1 | contig 22333 bp, 21 predicted proteins | sample SagtaG_5_FD_104912 | JGI IMG/M metagenome (GOLD analysis project Ga0137373, IMG submission 104912) | Vadose zone soil microbial communities from Sagehorn Ranch, Mendocino, California, USA - Sage1_R_80_16 metaG | ecosystem: Environmental > Terrestrial > Soil > Vadose zone | place: USA... | reverse complement strand
CCACGTCGACCGACACCCGCGATTCCTTGTCGACGGCCGCGGTCGCATCGTCGGTCGCGACGGTGGTGCGCGACGCGGACGTGTAAACGTTGACGGCGCCGGAGACCATCTTCACTTCGCTGCCGCTCGCCTCGGACGCGCTCGGGCGGCGGACTTCGAAGAGCGAGCCCGGCCGAATCGTGAACAGTGTTCCGTCCGTGAACATGATCTCCGCCGAACCGCTGTGTCCGGTCTTGATGAAGTCTCCGTCGAAGAGCGGCTGCCTCTGCTGTGCCGCCTCGAACGTCGACCGGCCGGCGCGCTGCAAAGCGACGTCGCCTTCCACGAAGATGAAGGACGCGTCGCCGTTCTCATCCGTTCCCCAGCCGCCGATGACCCTTCGGGAGTACGACTCGGACTCGACGGCCAGCCGGAACGCTTCCTCGAACCTCGAGTCGCTCATCGAGTTGCGCGCGTCCTGCAGAAGGCCGCGCGCGCGCACCACGTTCGAGCCGGGGCGGACGGTTCCCGCGACCCGCGTGGCCTTGTTGAGCAGACCCGACGCGCTCTCGATCTCCCCGCGCGCGCGATCCTCCGCCGAAGGACGAGTCTTGACGTACGCGCGATATCCCAGGACGCTTCCGGCCGCGACGACTGCGATCACGATGCCCCAGGTCGCGATCTTCCGGATCGGGATGATGAACCAGTCGAGGTCCGCGCCGACGAGGCGGCCGAGCTTCCGTCTCCGCATAACTTTCGTGGTTGGCGAGACTTACCCTGTCTGTTTATAGCACATTCTCCGGGCGCCCTGTTATAGTCGCCGGCTCCGAAAAGGAGCCTCCAATGCTCAAAACCATGCGCGCCAGCTTCCATCAACTGAAGTGGACGCTGTTCGCGGTGATCATCGTTTTCGTCCTCGGATTCGTCTTCTTCTCCGGCTCGAACTGGGGAGGGGGCGGCGCTTCCGGCCAGGTCGTGGCCCGAGTGGGCAGAGACCAGGTCTCGGCGATCGAGTTCGACCGCATCTACCAGAATCAGGTCCAGAGATACCGCGAGCTCTACAAAGGCAGCTTCTCGCCCGAGCTCGCGCGGGCACTCGATCTGCCCCGGCAGGTCTTAGACGGGATCATCGAGCGGAAACTGCGGCTCGAAGCGGCGAAACGGCTGAGGCTCATGGTGACCGACGACGAGCTCTCTCGCGCGATCGCGTCCCTTCCGTACTTCCAGGAAAACGGCCAGTTCATCGGAGGAGAGCGTTACAGCGAACGGCTGCGCCGCGCGGGGATGTATCCGGAGACGTTCGAGGGAGGGATCCGCCAGGACCTGCTCGTCGACAAGTACGGCGCGCTCGTCAAGGCGAGCGTTGCCGTCCCGGAAGCGGACGTCCGCAAGGAGTTCTCCGCGAAGAACGACAAAGCGACGATCGAGTACATCCTGGTTCCTTCGAGCCGTCTCGAGAGCTCGGTCGAGCCATCGGAAGCCGACCTCAAGGCGTATTACGAGAAGAACCGCGAGCGATATCGCTCTCCCGAGCAGCGCCGCGCCAACTACCTGCTCGTCGACAAGCTGAAGGTCCGGGCGAAGGTGCCGATCTCCGACGCGGAAATCCGCGCCGAGTACGAAGCGAAGAAAGCATCTTTCGCGGTTCCCGAGCAAGTCAACGTTTCGCACATCCTGGTGTCGGTCGATCCGAAGGGTGGTCCGGAAGCGGACGCGAAGCCCAGGGCAAAAGCCGAGGCGCTCGCGGCGCGCGCGAAGGCGGGAGAGGACTTCGCGAAGCTCGCCACCGAAAACACCGACGATCCGAGCGGAAAAGAGAACGGCGGGCAGCTCCCTCCGTTCGGCCGGGGTCAGATGGTTCCGGAGTTCGAGAAGGCCGCCTTCGACATGAAACCGGGTGAAATCCGCGGACCAGTGAAAACGAATTACGGATACCACGTGATCAAGCTGACCGCGAGGACGCCGGCCGGGACGAAGACTCTCGAGGACGTCCGACCGAGCCTGTCGGGCGATCTCGCGGAACGTAAGGCGACGGGCGAGACGGATCGGCTCGCGCGCGACCTCGCGGGCAAGATCCGTGCGCTCCGGACGAAATCGGACGAGGAGCTCCGCAAACTCCAGAGCGACATCGTGACCTACAACACGACCGACTGGTTTTCGCGCAGCGGACCGATCGCGGGAATCGGCGCCAACCCGGACTTCTCGAAGGAGGCCTGGTCTCTCAAGGTCGGCGAGGTGTCGACGAACCCGATCCCGACTTCGCGGGGGCCTGCCTTCGTCCGCCCGCTCGCGGAGCGGCCGGCGGGGATTCAGCCGTTCAGCGAGGTCCGGGCGGTCGTCGTCGAGAACTGGAAGTCGGAACGGCGCGAAAAGGACGCCCGGGAGAAGCTCGCACCGGTGGCGCGCGAGCTCGGCTCGGGAACGACGCTCGCCGAGCTCGCGAAGCGCTACGAGACCGAGGTGAAGACGACGCCGGAGTTCGGGCCGCAGGGCCCGGTTCCGGACCTGGGCGCCGCTCCACGCTTGACAGACGAGGTCTTCAAGACGCCGTCGGGGCAGGCGGGGCCGCCGGTACCCGTGCCGTCCGGGTTCGTGCTCTTTCGCGTGCTGACCCGTGCACAGGCAAACCCCGCGGCCTTCGCCACGCAGCGCGCGCAGCTCGTCGAGACCCTTCGCGCGAAAGAGGCCGAGCGTCTCATTCGCGCGGTCGTGACCCAGATGCGCGCAGACCGTAAGATCGAGATCAACGAGGAGCTCCTGAACTCGTTCCTGCCCGCGCAACCGAAGACGAGACGGGGATAAAAGGACCAGAGTCGACCGCGGAGATCCCTGACACCTTAGAATCGCTTTCGTGATCGGCCGCCTGGTCGGACGCCTCGCCGCGAAGGCGACCGATCACGTGATCTTGGACGTCGGCGGTGTTGGTTACCTCGTCCAGATTCCGCTCTCGACCTTCTACGAGCTCCCGGAGGCGGAAAGCCCCGCGTCGCTCTGGATCCACACGCACGTCCGAGAGGATGCCCTCGCCCTCTACGGTTTCCTGACGGAGCGCGAGCGCGCGCTCTTTCTGATGCTCTTGGACGTCGCGGGGATCGGGCCACGGGTCGCTCTGACGGTGCTCTCGGGGATTCCCCCGACGGATCTCGTCCAAGCGCTGCGTGGTTCGGACGTCCGCCGACTCATGGCCGTTCCGGGGGTCGGAAAGAAGACCGCGGAACGCATGGTCCTCGAGCTCGCCGAGAAAGCTTTCAAGTTCGCCGGCGAGCCGAGCGCGCCGCGCCCCGCCGCCGTCGCGGCGGAAGACGTGGTCTCGGCGCTCGTCAACCTCGGCTACCGGAAGGGCGACGCCGAGAGGGCGGTGGACGGGATCGGACGAAGCGGCGCGCCGACGGACTTCGGCGCATATCTGAAACTTGCTCTGAAGAAGCTCACGGGAGGATGAGCCGGACCGAAGACCGGGGACCCAGGACCAGAGTCGACACGTGCTACTTTGGACTTTGGACTTTGACCTCTGGACTCTGACGAATTCGTGGACGAGAAAGAAATCCTCTCCGGCACGGCCTTGGCCGACGACGTCGCCGTCGAGCCGACGCTTCGTCCGAAGATCCTCTCGGAGTACATCGGGCAGTCCAAGGTGCGCGAGAACCTGGGAGTTTTCCTGGCGGCTGCGCGCGGGCGAGGTGAGCCGCTCGATCACGTCCTCCTGACCGGGCCGCCCGGTCTCGGCAAGACGACGCTTGCCCACATCATCGCGCGCGAGCTCGGAACCGGCCTTCGCATCACGTCCGGGCCGATGATCACCCGCGCGGGCGACCTAGCCGGAATCCTGACCAACCTTCAGCCGCGGGACGTGCTGTTCTTGGACGAGATCCACCGCCTCAACCCGGCCGTCGAGGAGATCCTGTACCCGGCGATGGAAGACTTCCGCCTCGACGTGATGATCGGAGAAGGACCGATGGCCCGCACGATGAAGGTGGACCTGCCCCCATTCACGCTCGTGGGCGCGACGACACGTCCGGGGCTGCTCTCCCAGCCGCTGCACGGCCGCTTCGGAATCGCACTGCGGCTCGATTTCTATGACGTCGACTCGCTCGCGCGGATCGTCGAGCGATCGGCGAAGATCCTCGGCATCTCGATTACACCGGACGCGGCGCGGGAGATCGGGGGGAGGAGCCGCGGCACTCCACGCATCGCCAACCGACTCTTGAGACGGCTGCGCGACTTCGCGGACGTCGCGGGCAAGGACCGGATCGATCTTCCGACGGCGCGCGAGGCGCTGGCGCGCCTCGAGGTGGACGAGCACGGATTCGACGAGCTCGATCGGCGAATCCTCGCGACGATCATCGAAAAGTTCGGCGGCGGGCCGGTCGGGATCAATTCGATCGCCGCCTCCCTGGGCGAGGACAAGGGAACGCTCGAAGATCTGTACGAGCCCTATTTGCTCCAGGCCGGGTTCCTGCAGCGCACGCCGCGCGGTCGGATCGCCTCCGCGCAGGCGTACCGGCATCTGGGGATCCTTCCTCCGCGGAAAGAGGGATCCCTTTTCTAGCCGCGTGTTGTCGTCTCACGCCTCCCGTCTCACGTCCCGCGCACCGAGAAAACGCGGGGTCCTGATCTACAACCCGACCGCAGGGCAGCGCGATCTCGCGGCGCAGATGCTGACCCTGATCGCGAGAATGCGCGCCGAAGGACTCGAGCTCGAGAACGCGCCGACGACCGCGCCGGGCCATGCGACCGAGATCGTGCGGGCGCTGCTGCCTGCCGGGCTCGACGTCGTCGCGGTCTGCGGCGGCGACGGAACCATCTCGGAAGTCGCGGGTGGTCTCGTCGGCTCCGACGTACCGCTTGGCGTCCTGCCCGCCGGAACGTCGAACGTCCTGGCCCGCGAGCTATCGATCCCGCTCGCGCTCGAGCCGGCCGCGAGGCTGCTGCTCGACGGGGAGCCTCGCCCCGTTCGCGTGCTCTACGCTAACGAGCGGCCCTTTCTCCTCTGGGCCGGCGTCGGGCTCGACGCGCGGATCATGGGTCACATGAGCCTTTTCTTGAAGCGCTGGTTCGGCCGGACCGGCATCTTCTTCACGGTCGCGCCCGAGTTTTTCCGATACGAGTTTCCGCACCTGGAGGTGACGGTCGACGACGAGACCTACGAAGCCACTTTCGCGGTCGTCAGCCATGCGCGCCTCTACGGGGGCGACTGGGTGATCGCGCCCCATGCGCGTCTCGACTCCGACGAGATGGAGGTCGTCCTCTTCTCCGAACGGAACCGGTGGAGATTCTTCTCGCTCTTCCGCCAGATCCAGGTCGGCCGGTCGGGCCACATCGAGAGCGGCCTCGCGCGATGCATCCGCGGCCGGACCGCGACGATCCGATCGCTCGAGAGCTACCCGGTCGAAGTGCAGCTGGACGGCGACTGTGTCCTGGAAACCCCGGTGACCTGCCGCGTCGGGGAAGAGACGATATCGATTTTGGCGCCGCCGAACGGAGGCAACGCTTAAGGCTTTCCGTTTCCGGACTGCACCGTTTTCTCCACGTCGTCCGGTTCGCGCGGAATGAAGCACGACAGGCACTCGTAGCCGTCTTTGGTCACGAGAACCACGTCTTCGATGCGGACCCCGATGTTCCACCACTTCCGGTCGACGCCGGGGACGTTCGCCGGGATGTAGATCCCCGGTTCGACCGTGAACACCATGCCGGGCTCGAGCGGCCGCGAGGAGCTTCCGACGGAATATCGGCCGGCGTCGTGGACGGGCAAGCCGACCCAGTGCGAGATCCCGTGCTTCGTGAAGACGCGCTGGCCGTCTTCCCGCACGATCCTGTCGACGTCGCCGGAGAGGAGCCCCAGCTTGACCAACCCCTGAGTCTGGACCCGCGCCGCGGCAGAGCCGACTCGGGCGTGCGGAGCCCCCGGTTTGATCTCTGCCATCGCCGCCTTCTGCGCCGCGAGCACGATCTCGTAGATCGCGCGCTGCTCCCGGTTGAAGCTGCCGTTCGCCGGATACGTCCGCGTGATGTCTGTGGCGTAGCCGACGTACTCGGCGCCCGAGTCGTTCAGGACGACGTCGCCGTCCCGGATCTCCCGGTCGTTTGCATCCCAGTGGAGGAAAACGGAGTTCGGGCCGGACGCGACGATCGACGGATAGGCCATGCGCCGCACGCCGTTCTCGGAACAGTAGCCGTCGAGTGCCTGCTGTACCTCGAACTCGTACTTGCCCGGCGCCACCGCTTTCATCGCGAGGACGTGGCCCCGGCCGGAGATTTCGGTCGCGCGGCGGACGAGCGCGATCTCGTCGGCGTCCTTGACGACGCGCATCTCGTGGATGACTTCGCGCGCATCGACGACCGTCGACGGTCCCGCGTCGCGCGCCCGCATGGAAGCGATCGACTCCCGCAGTCCGCTGGCCCATTCCGCGTCTCCGCCGTCGGAGACATAAACCTTTTCGACGCCGGCCAGGAAACCCGAGAAGGTGCGGGAGACCGGCTCGTAGCGGGTCATGAGGTTTCGGAACTCTTCGGTGGAAAAGGCCGCGTCTGCCCCGTAGGCGGAGGCCGCTTCCTGCGGACCGATACGCGGCCCCCCGTAGGACTCGGCGCGGGGGTTGTGCGGACGGACGAAGACGATGAATTGCTTTCCGTCGGACGGATTGGGTCGGATGACGAGGATCGCCTCCGGGTCCTCGACGCCGCTCAGGTACCAGAAGTCGGAGTCCTGGCGATAGAGGTAGGCGACGTCGTTCGACATCGTGCGCTCGGGAGCGGCGCGGAGAACCGCGATCGAGTTTGGCGGCAGCCTGGCCAGGAACCGGTCACGGTGCGCGCGGAACATCGACGCCGGCGGCTTGAGCGGCGGGAAATCGAGCGCGCCGGCTACGAAGGGAACGAGGAAGAGAACGAGACCGACGAGCCTTCTTGGATCTTTGGGCTTGGGTCCCGGGTCGCTCATCTCTTGGAGATGAAGGACCACGGCATCGCGGCGGTCCCGGCGACCGCGGCGCGGGGGGGGCGGACGACGGCGTCGATCCGCCCCTTGTGTGTCTTCAGGAGTCGGCGCACCGGCGTGCCCGCCGCGGCCTCCTCGAGGATGTCGGCCGAGGACTCGTCCGCTTTCGCGAGGTAAGCCTCCCACACCGCTTCTCCGACGGGCATGCCGCGGAAGACGACGTTGCCCACGCGCGCGAGCTCCCGCTGGAGATAGCCGAGCTTCTCTTTGAGAGTTGTATCGTCCGCGAGCGACTCGTCCTCGTACGGCGTGTGCGGCTTCGGGATGAATGCGTTCACCGAAGGCACGAGCTCCGCCACGCGCCCGAAGCGCTTCCCTTCCGCGACGGCGATGTCGTGCAGATCGGCGACCGTCCGCACGATGTCGTGGACGTCCTGTTCGGTCTCGGAGGGAAGTCCGACCTGGAGGTACAGCTTCAGACGGGTGAAGCCGTGGGCGAAGACGAGCCGCGCCTTCTCGCGGAGCATCTCGTCGGAGACTTTCTTGTTGACGTGCCGGCGAAGCCTCTCATTGCCCGCTTCGGGAGCGATCGCGAGCGCGCGCTCCCCCTGCGCGGCGAGCACCTCGAGAATCGGGGCCTCGATCGCGTCGATCTTGATCGAGGAAAGGGCGATGTGGTACCCGAGCTCGGCCAGTCCCCGCAGGATGTCGATGATCTGCGGGTGATCACAGACGGCCGTCGCGATCAACCCCGTCCGATCGGTCAGAGGCCGCGCCGCGCGCGCGACGCCGACGATCGACGCGGCGGGATACTGCTTGATCGGCGCCATGGCGTAGGCCGCCCAGCAGAACCGGCACATCTCGGTGCAGCCCCGGGAAATCTCGATCAGGAGTTTGTCGGCGAGCTCGGTGCGCGGCGTCAGGATCGTCGAGTGCGGGACCTCGAAGTCCGGGCGGATCTCCTTGCGGGACATCGGCTGCTGGATGACGATCCGCGAGCTCTCCGCCGCCTCCGCACGCGCGCCGTGCAGCGCCGGGACGAAGAAACCGGGCAGGGCGGCGAGCTCCCGGAGAAAGGAATCGCGGTCGAGCCCGCGCTTCGCAAGGTCGGCGATTCCGGGAACCAGCCTCTCGCCGTCGCCCAGCGCAAAAGCGTCCACGAAGGGGACCAGCACGGCCGGGTTCATGCGGGCGATGTCGCCACCGACGAGAAGCACCGGGTGCCGCTCGTCGCGAGCCTCGCGGGAGAGTGGGATGTCGGCCGTGCGAAGGGTGCGCAGGATGTTGACGACGTCCATCTCCCAGGAGAGAGACCACGCGAGCAGGCCATACTCGGAGAGCGGCGTCCCGCTCTCGAAGGTGACCGCCGGTTCCCCGTCCTCGTAGAAGAAGCGCTCGCAAACGACGTCGGGGACCCGGTTGAAGAGCCGGTAGACCCACTGGAATCCGAGGTTCGACATTCCGATCTCATACGAGTTCGGAAACCCGAGCGCGATCCGGTAGGCGCCGTAGCGGTTCGGCTCCTCCGTGAAACGCTCGAGAAGGGCGAGCTCCCGGCTGCGTGAAGTGGTTCTCATGCGGAACGAGCGATTATATCGGGGGTACTCGTCGCTTCAGTCGACGGGGATGGCGCGGAGCCGGAAGGCGACCTGCATCGGCTCCTTGATCCGCGCCACGACCGGAAACGACGGATCCTCCAGGCCGTAGCTCTTCCAGTGCACTGGGAACGAGCCGCGGAGTTCGACCGCTTTCGGAAAAACGGAGACGTCCACGGGAAGCTGGACGGGCGCGCTCTTCCCGTGCACGGTCAGGTCGCCGGCGACCTGGACCGTGAACGTCTCGCCCGGGTGAAATCGCGACAGGTCGCCCGTGAAACGGCGCAGCTCGAAGACGACTTCGGGAAAGCGGCCGGTCTCCAGGACTTTTTCGCGAAGTGTCCGATCCCGAAGGCGATTTCCGGTGCGCATGGAGGCCGCCGGCACGACGATCCGGCCGCGGACGTCCCAGCCTCCGGAGGAGAGCGGGTTCGCCTCCACGAAGCCGCGGAAGAGTGGCACGATTCCTTTGATCGGCTCGAAGGTCGCTGGCAGCTCCCATCGAATCGACGAGCCGGCGACCTCGATCTTGTAGCGCAACGGCCGCGTCGGGCCGGGCTCCGCACGCGCCTCCGCAACAAACAAGGCAATCGCGAGCACTCCGGCCGCTCTCTTCTTCCCCTCTCGTCTCACGCCTTGCGTCTCCCGCCCTTATGTACGCGCGCTCCGAAGGCCCAGTCGCTGACGTTTGTTCCGGTGGGACCGGTGACCAAGAGACCTCCGACGCGCCGGAAGAAGGCCTCGGTATCGTGGCGCTGGAGCGCGTCCCGCGCGTCGACACCGCGTTTGCGCGCCCTTGCCATCGTGCCGCCGTCCACGAGCGCACCCGCGGCGCTCGAGGATCCGTCCTTCCCATCCGAGCCGGCCGCGAGGAGCGCGACCTCGGGATATCCGTCGAGCGACTCCGCGGCCGACAGCGCCAGCTCGAGGCTCCGCCCGCCCGTGCCCGGTCTGCGCGGCAGCGAGACGGTCGTCTCGCCCCCCGCGAGAATCGCTTCGCCGGGTCGAAGGTTCTTCGTCTCGTCGGCGAGCTTCTGACCGGCGGTGCGCGCCTCGCCTTCGAGTCGGCGCCGGAGAACGCGTGGTCGGAGCCCCAGCCGGCGCGCCTGCCGGGCGGCACCTTCGAGACCGATTCGATTGGAGCCGACGACGCGCGTCACGTCGCCTCGCCGGCCGCGGACGGTCGGTCCCGACCCGACCAGCGCGGGCCGGTCGCCCGGCACGTCGGAGAGGACGAGCGTTACGAGCCGCGCGCCGCTCGAGCGTCCGAGCTTTCCTCCCTTGACGGCGGAAAGTGAAGTCCTCCGGCGATTGACCTCGGCAATCGGTGCCCCTGCATGCACGAGGCGGGCGATCGCGCGCTTCTTCTGCGCGAGCGTGATTCCGGGCCGCGGCAGACAGAGGAGCGAAGACGATCCGCCCGAGACGAGGCACAGGATCACGTCCTCCCGGCCGAACCGCGAGAAGAAACGCAGAGCGGCGCGAGCGGCGCGAAGGCTGGACGAGTCGGGCTCCGGGTGCGAGGAGAAGAGTACCGTGACGCCCGGCCGTTGCGGCGCGGCATACCCGCGCGGAAGAACGACGAGCGCTTCTCTGCCCGGTTTCCACGCGGCGGCGAACATGCCGGCTGCCGCTTTGCCGACGGCGAAGATTCCGACGCGCCGTGCGCCCCCGAGTCGGTTTGACACGACCGGATCGGCGAGTGCGGCGCCGACCGCCGGACCCGGCTCGACTGCGGCGAGCGAGGCGTCATACAACGAGCGCAGCAGAGCGAAAGCATTCATCCAAACGTCATCTTTATCCGTAATAGGATGGGGAGTCCCGGATCCTCCGGGACATCCGAAAGAAGGAGACAGCATGAAGAAAGTCGTTTCTCGCGTCTTGCTGGGCGCTCTAGTCGTCAGTCTGGCCTCGTTCGCGTTCGCCGGCGACATGACGGAAGGCTCGTGGAGCGGATGGGTCACCGATACCGGCTGCGGGGCCAAGGGCGCCACGGCCGAGCACGCCAAGTGCGCCGCGAAGTGCGTCAAGGAAAAGGGCGCCAAGTACGCGCTCTACACGCCGTCGGACAAGCAGGTGTGGGTCCTCTCCAACCAGGAAGAGGCCGCGAAGATGGCCGGCCAGGAAGTCACGGTCAAGGGCAAGGCGGACAAGGAAAAGATGTCGATCGAAGTCGCTTCGATGGAGCCCGCCGCGAAGAAGTAACGCTCCCAACCCGGAAGAAAGAAGCCCCGACTGAGCTCGGGGCTTTTTTTGTCTGGAACTTTGAACCCTCGGACCTCGAACCGGACTGGCGGCACCTCGATGTCACAATAAGCGCAATGTCCCTGGCGAAAACGATCGCCCCCGACATCGAGGAGCTCATCCGCGAGAAGCCCGGCGAGCTCGCCGCGGCGGTGGCGGATCTCCACCCCGCCGACGTCGCCGAGCTTCTCGAAGACCTGCCGCGGGAGGACCGCCTCGTCCTCTTCGAAGCGCTGCCGCCCGAGCAGGGGGCGGCGGTCCTTTCGGAGTTAAAAGGCGAAACGCTGCGTCTCGTGCTCCATCAGGCTTCGCTCGACAAGCTCGGGCCTCAGCTCGACCGGCTTCCGGGAGACGAGGTCGTGTTCCTGCTCGAGCATCTCTCGCAGCGGCGCCGGGAAAACCTCCTCGGCAGGATGTCGCCGCGCGATGCGGCCGAAGCGAAGCGTCTGCTCCGGTACGACCCGGGCACGGCCGGGCGGCTCATGACCGAGAAGTTCGCGAAGGTCCGGCCGGAGTGGTCGGTCGGAGAAACGCTCGAGCACCTGAAGAAGATCGATCCGGAGGTCGAAACGATCCAGACGATTTACGCACTCGACGGCGAGGGCCATCTCGTCGGCGCCGTCACGCTGCGGAAGCTGCTGCCGCAGCCGCCGGATCGAAAGGTCGGAGAGCTCCTCGACCGCCGAGTCGCGACCGTACGAACCGACACTCCGCAAGAGGAGGTCGCGCAGCTCGTCTCCAAGTACGACGTGTATGCAATCCCGGTCGTCGACGAGGAGAACCGGCCCGTCGGGATCGTCACCGTGGACGACGTCATCGACGTCCTGAACGAGGAGCAGACGGAAGACGTGCTCCACATGGCCGGCGTCTCGGCCGAGGAGGAGCCGGAAGGCTACTTTGCGCGGAGCGCCTTCCGGAACGTCCGGCTGCGCTTCAACTGGCTGTTGCTGCTCTTCGCGACCGAGACGCTGACGGGAACGGTCCTGCGCCATTTCCAGGACGAGCTCTCGAAGGTCGTCGCGCTCTCGTTCTTCATCGCGCTGCTGATCGGGACCGGCGGCAACTCGGGCTCGCAGACGGTGACCACCATCGTCCGCGGCCTCGCGGTCGGCGAAATCCGGTTGCGCGACTTCGGACGTGTTTTCGCGCGCGAGGCGGGGAGCGGGCTCGTCCTCGGCCTGCTGCTCGGCGTGGTCGGATTCGGACGCGCGCTCCTGTGGGGGTCGACGACCCCGCTCGCCCTGACGGTCGGCGTGAGCATTCTCGCCATCTGCACTTGGGCGAACGCGGTCGGGGCCTCGATCCCGATGGCGGCCACGCTGTTCAAGATCGACCCGACCGTAATGTCCGCTCCGCTCATCGCCACCCTGGTCGACGCGACGGGACTCTTCATCTACTTCGCCGTCGCCCGGATCTTCCTGGGGCTTTGAGAGAATAGAGGCGGGCTTTTGGAGGTTTTCGAGTGGTCAACTTATGAGCGCCAATCCCATCCCGCCGGCCCGCCCGGAGGAGTATCCGCCGACCGGCGGCGAGCACTACTGGGCGAAGGCGACCCGGGAGCTGCGGCACCGCCTCGCGAAGGAGATCCCGCACGACGTGCTGAAGGACCTTCACCGCAAGAGCCCCGCCCGACACCTCGCCATCGCGGCCCGGCAGTTCCTGATCCTCGGAGCGGCCTCGGCCGCGTCGTGGATCTTTCCGCAACCCTGGATCTGGATTCCGACGGCGCTCGTCGCCGGCTGGACGATTTTCAACTTCACGGTGCTGCTCCACGAGGTCGTGCACCGCGCGGTGTTCAACGGCCCGCGACCCTCGGCCGAGCGCGCCCTCGCGATCCTGTACGCCGTTCCCTCGGGGATCTCGGCTCTGCAGTTCACGCGCTGGCACCTGACCCATCACGCCGAGCTCGGCGATTCCGAGGCCGACCCGAAGCGGCACTACCTGTCTCCGAAGATCAACAAGGCCTGGTACAAGCTCCTCTACTTCACTCCGGCACTCGTTCCGATCTACTTCCGCGCGGCGCGGCGGGAGACCGCGAGCTACCCGACCGGGCTCCAACGGCGAATCGCCTGGGAGCGCCGCGGCACGATCGTCTTCCATATCGCCGTGATGGTCGCGATTCTCTTTCTGAGCGGCTGGGGAGTCCTGGCGCGCGTGTATCTCGTGCCGTACTTCCTCGTCTTTCCGATCGCGTTCGCGTTGAACCGCCTGGGGCAGCACTACGCGATCGTTCCCGAAGATCCCGCCAAGTGGGGCAGCGTCATTCGCCCGTCGCGGTGGTGGGACTTCTGGTACCTCTACTCCGCGTACCACCTCGAGCACCACTACTTCACTGCGGTGCCGTTCTACAACCTGCGAAAGCTCCACTTCGCGCTGCGGCCGTTCTTCGAGTCGATCGACTGGCAGCCGACGACGTACTCGCGGCTCTTGAAAGCGTGGATCATCGAGAACAAGGTCCCGCACACGGACTGGAGCCTGGCAGACGGGCTCGTCGGCTAGCGAGCCCGTTTCAAAATCTCTTCCAGCGCTGAGGCGTCGCCCCGCTCGCGTGCGGTCTCTCCCGCGCGGTCGTAGACGACTTCCCCCCTGCGGTCGAGGAACGCGACGGTCGGGATGGCGCCGCGGTAGAAGCGGGCGATCAACTTCCTCTGATCGGCCGAGGGATTCCCGAGATCGACGACGAGGAATCGGGCATCCTCGCGGTGTTTCGCATAAAAGGCAACGAACCGTTCCGCCTCCCGGTTGGTGTTCCAGCAGTGGGACGTTCCGAAGAAGATCGCGGTCGGCCGGCCGGAGGCGATCTTCCCGTCGGAAAGGTTCTTGCCCCGGATCGGGAAGGCGCTCGAGGAATCGTCGGTGAAAGAGAGACCGGGCGCGAGCGAAAGGTTCACCGCTCCGCCGACGCCCGGTTCCGCGACCGCGGGCGGCGGATCCTTCACTTTCTCGCCGGCAAAGAGACGGCCGACGGCCGCGAGAGTGACCAGACAGGCCGCCGGAAACGCGATCGCCCGCTCGGTTTTCATCCGCTCGAGATTACGCCCTTCGGTCTCCAGCGGATTCCGCCTGACGATCCGGCCGCGGGTTTCGTAATATCCCTCCATGGACGAAGTCGAGGACCTGAACCAGCTCATCCGGGAGCTCAACACCGAGCGCCCTCCGGCAACGGAAGCCGGCAGCTCGGTCCGGTTGGAAGGCTGGCTGCGGACGCTCGTCGAGCGCGGGGGAAGCGACCTTCTCTTGGTCGCCGGCGCGCCGCCCTCGCTGCGCGTCGACGGAAAGATCACCCCGCTTCGGGAGGCGCCGCTCGCGGGAGACGAGGTCGACGAAGCGGTCTTGCCGGTTCTCTCCTCGCGGGCGCGCGCGCAGTACGCGAAGTCCTCGGTCGCCGACGTCTCCTACAAGGTCCGCGGCCTCGGCCGTTTCCGGATCAACCTTCACCGCGAGCGCGGCCGCGCCGCCGCCGCGATCCGCTCGCTGCCGAGCGAGCCGCCGCGGCTCGCCTCCCTGGGCCTGCCGCCGGGGACGGAAGCCCTGACCCGGCTCCCGCGCGGGCTCGTGCTGGTCGGAGGACCGACCGGCTCGGGAAAGACGACGACGCTCGCCGCTCTTGTCGAGGAGATCAACCGACGCGACGCCCGGCACATCGTGACCATCGAAGATCCGGTCGAGTACGAACATCCGCACCGGTCGAGCCTCGTCGAGCAGGTCGAGATCGGCGTGGATGCCCCCGACTTCCCCTCCGCGCTGCGCGCGGCAGTGCGCCAGGCGCCCGACGTTCTCGTCGTCGGCGAGATGCGCGACCCCGAGACCATGCGGATCGCGCTCGCCGCGGCGGAGACCGGGCACCTCGTCTTCTCCACGGTCCACACAACCGACGTTGCCTCCGCTGTCTCGCGCGTCGCGGACTCCTTCCCGGCGGAGCGGCAGAACACCATCCGCCAGGAGCTCTCGATGGCGCTCGCCGCCGTGCTCACGCAGACCCTTCTTCCCAGGAAAGGCGGTGGTCGCGTCGCTGCGGCCGAGCTCCTTTTCGTCAGCTACGGAGCCCGGCAGCACATCCGCAAGAATGCGCTCCAGCACCTCCATCAGGAAATCGTCCTGACCAAGAAGCAGGGCTCGATCACGCTCGAAGAGTCCCTCGCGAGAATCGCGCGGGAAGGGCTGGTCGAGACCGAGGAAGCGCGAGCCCGCGCCGCTCATCCCGAGGACTTCGAGAACCACCTGCGTGCAGGGTAGCTGCCACTTTGCGTCGCAAAGTGGCAGGTGGAGACCTGACCCCCTCTACACTTCCCGCCGGAACAGCACCTGCGTCAACAGGCCGCAGGCGAGCGAGAATGTCAGTAAAAAAACCCACTCCGAGTAACAGGTCCGGATGGGCGCGCCGCGAAGGAGCAGGTCGCGCAGGGCTGAGACGCCGTACGTCAGTGGATCGACGTCGGAAATCACGCGAAGCCACTTCGGGTAGGACTCGACCGGATACAGAGCTCCCGACGGGAAGAAGACGAGCACGTTGATGATGCCGAACATTCCGCGCAGCACGCTCGTCTTGCGCGCGCGGGCGAAGAGCAGAAACCAGAGAGCGGTGATCGCGAGCGCCGTCAGGAAGACCGTCACGAGCCCGCCTCCGAGCGCCTCCGGCGTCGTCATCGGCAGCGGCGTAAACAGCATGATCGCGAGCAGGACGAAAGCGCCGGCCAGGCCTGCGACGAGAGTGCCGGCGAGCATGTGTCCCGTCACGATTGCGCCCGTCGAAACAGGTGTCACCAGGTACCCCTCGTGGTATCCGTACATCCGGTCCTCGATCACCTGGAGCCCGCCCGCGACCATCGAGCCCATGAAGATCGCGAGACAGACGACGGCCGGTCCGAGGTAGGTCAGGTAGTCGAGGTACGGATACGCTTCGAGGCGGGCGGACTCCGCGGAGCGCCGGCGGGTGCCCGTGGCTTCTCCCCAGATCTCCGAAAGAGCGGACTGGAGGGCGTCGTACGAGGGCCGGTCCGTGTTGTCGCCGATGAAAGCGGGGGCCGGTCCGGCCGGCGAGAGCCCGTAAGGCAGCACCCAGATGCCGCGATAGCGGCCACGCCGCAGGTCGTCGAGCGCCTCTTCCCGGTCCGCCGGAAACGTCGCGACGACGAGTGCCCGCCCGCTCTCGAGGGCGAGCACTGCCCGCCGGCACTCGGCGGCCAGCGAGTTGCCCGCCTCGTCCACGACGGCGAGCGGAATGTTGGAGAGCTGGCGATTGAGCGCGTTGCCGAGCACCAGCAGGTAGATGACCGGAAACAGCATCGTGGAGACGATCAGGACCGGCTGGCGCCACAGCGTCAGGTAAGCGCGCTGGCAGATCGCCAGGATTCCGAGAAGAGCGAGGCGCGGGCCACGCGAGACCCCTTTTGCCGCGCGGTCCGCGACCCCGTGCGGGCGGCCGGCTGCTTCCACCGCCGCGCCGGTCACGCGACCGTCTCTTCCCGAAGCGCGCGGCCTGTGTAGGCGAAGAAGACGTCTTCCAGCGTAACCGGCGAGATCGAGAGATGGCGGATTGCATATCCGCGTTCCTCGACGAGCTGCGCGGCGAGGCGGCCGATTCCCTCCCCGGGGCGCGCCTCGAACTGAACGGAGGTGGGAGCGGGCGAGCGCCAGTTGACCGCCCCGAGCGCAATGATCGATTCTTTATCGCGCAGTTCGATCGTCCGGTCGGTTTCGATCTCGACGTGCTCCCCTGTCGGAAGGCTCCGCTTCAACGCCTCCGGCCCGTCCTCGCAGAGAATTCGACCCCCATCCATGATCGCCACGCGATCACACAGGTAGTTCGCTTCGTCCATGGCGTGCGTCGTCAAGACGATCGCCAGGCTGGCGTCGCGCGCCTTCAGCTGCCCCAGCATCTCCCAGGCCGCGCGGCGGCTCTGGGGATCGAGCCCGGTTGTCGGCTCGTCCAAGAAAAGGATGTGAGGCGAGTGAAGGACCCCGCGCGCGATCTCGAGCCGGCGGCGCATGCCTCCGGAAAGGGTCTTCGTGATCTGCTTTCTCTTATCCCAAAGGCCGACCTGTGTGAGGCGCCGCTCGATCCTCTCGGAGAGGGTGCGACCCCAGAGGCCGTACATCTTTCCATGCACAGAGAGGTTCTCGCGGACGGTCAGGTTCTCGTCCGTCGTCTCGGCCTGCGAAACGGTTCCGATCGACGCGCGGACCTTCCCCTTCTCGCGAACGATGTCGTAGCCGGCGACGCGCGCCTTGCCGGACGTTGGAGGCAGCAGGGTCGTGAGCATCCGCACGAGCGTGGTCTTTCCCGCGCCATTCGGGCCGAGCAGGCCGTAGGTCTCCCCCGGACGCACCTCGAACGTGACGGCGTCGTCCGCGACCGTGTCGCCGAACTTCCGGGTGAGCTTCTCCGCCTGGATCGGGTTGGTGGTCATCGGGCGGGGCGGCGCGCCGGCGGCTAGCGCGCGAATGGCGGGAGTCGCGGCGGGATCAATTCGCGCCCGCCTCGACCACGAACGTCTGCCCGGAGACGACGGGCAGCCCTTCGGGGACCAGTCGGACGGAGAAGGTGCGGAGGTCGCGACTCTGCAGCCCCCAATTGCGGCGCGTCGCGAACTCCGAGCGGGGTCGGATCGATACGACGCGCGCGTGCGCGCGGGAATCCGGGCGCGCCTGCGGCCAGATCTCCACGCTCTTTCCGAGGGAAAACGCGGAGAGACGCTCTTCGGGCACCTCGACGCGCAGCCGCGGCGCCTCGAGTTGCAGGGTGACGATCGGCTCGCCCGCCGCCACCCACTCGCCCATCCGGTGGTGGCGCGTGAGCACGACACCGGCCGACTGCGCGACGAGAGCGCCTTCCTTTTCGAAGTGCTTCACCTTTCCGAGCCGCACTTGGAGCGCTTCTTCTTCGGCGCTGATCTGACCCTTCTCCGCTTCCCGCGCGCGGATCGCGGCCGCGGTGCCCTGGCGCCGGTGCTGCACGGTCTCGAGATCCGCGGTGGGCGCGATCCCTTCGTGGACGAGCCGCGCGATCCTTTTTTCTTCGCTCGCGATCTGAGCGAGCTCCGCCTGAAGTCGCGCGACCTCCTCCCGCCGGGTCTTTTCCCGCGCCCGGCTCTGCGCCATCTGACGTTCGAAGTCGGAGGCGTCTTCGGCGAGGCCGGGCTCTTCGATCCGCGTGACGATCTGGCCGGCGCGCACGGGCTCGCCTTCGTCGGGAACCGGGCTGACCAGACGGCCGCTGCGCGAGAACGAGAGCGCGAGACTCTGCTCCTCCGCGATGGCCAGGAGCCGGACAGCGTGCCCTGTGTCGTCTTCCCGGCGCGCGAGCGCGCCGTAACCCCAGGTACCCGCCACAGCGATCGCGATCGCCACGCCCACCCACATGGCTTTCTTCATTGGCGAAAAACCGGTCAGGGCAGATCTTAACGCCGATTCCGGGTGTCCCGATTGGAGGACAGGCCGGCGGACTCAACCGTTCGGCCGTGCAGAACCTCCCGGCGCGCCGCCCCCTCGGGTATCGCTCTTGCTTTCTCCAGTCCTTTTCGACGAGGAGTGTCCAAGTTGGCCGGTGAAGAGTCGAACGTCTCGAAAGCGCCCGAGCGGGCGCGGCTCGTCCTTCTGATCGAGGACGACGGAAGCTACCGCTGGGTCATCCGCCGACTCCTGGAGAACGCCTTCGGCGATGACGTTTCCGTCGAAGAATTCGCGTCGGGAGAAGCCGCGCTCGAGCGCGCGGCGTCCGATCCTCCGCCCGACCTCGTCCTTCTCGACCTCAGCCTCCCCGGCTTGGATGGCTTCGAGGTCCTCCGCCGTCTGCGAGACAAGGAGCGCACACAGAAAGTGCCGGTTATCGTCGTGACCAGCTCGCAGGAGGAAAAGGACGTTCAGCGCGCCTATGAGTGCGGCGCAAACTCCTTCGTGTCCAAGTCCGATTCGCCGGAGAGAACCCTCCAGCGGCTGCGGCTCCTTCCGATCTACTGGCTGGAGCTCAACCGGCTGCCGGACGAGAGCTCGGCTTCGAGACGGTCGAGGAACTCCTCCGCGGGTCCCTGAAGTACGAGATCGAAGCGCGGCGTCGCGTCGGTCGGCTCGGGATTGATCTCGATCGTCAACGCTCCCCGGTTGCGCGCCTCGTCGGCGAGCCCGGCAGCGGGATAGACAACCGCGGAAGTCCCGACGACGAGACAGACGTCGCAGTCGAGCGCGGTGATCGCTCGTGCACTCACCCGCGGATCGATCGGCTCACCGAACCACACGACGCCGGGCCGCGCGAGGCCGCCGCAGTGCGGACAGCGGGGCGGCAGCTCGACGAAAGGAACGGTTTCGTCGCGCCATCGCTCGGGCGATCCCGCGCACCGGTCCCAGCACGACAGCTCCCAGAGCGAGCCGTGGAATCGCACGACGTTCCGCGTCCCCGCCCGCTCGTGCAGGCCGTCCACGTTCTGCGTGATCAGCGTGAATTGCGGGTAGCGGCGGCTCCAGGCGGCGAGCACCTCGTGCGCGCGGTTGGGACGACAGCCGGCGACCAACCGACGCCGCCACTCGTACCAGTTCCAGACCAGGCGCGGATCGCGCGCGAACGCTTCCGGGGTTGCGAGCTCTTCGACGCGGAAATTCGACCATAGTCCGTCGGCGCCGCGGAACGTCGGCACGCCGCTCGCCGCGGAGACGCCGGCGCCGGTGACGACCGCGACGCGGGAGGCGTTTCGGAGCCGCTCGGCCGCACGATGAAGGCCGGAGTCCAAGCCTCGCTCAGTCGCAGTAACGCTGGAGTGTCTCGAGGAGGGTCTCGACGGGGATCGGCTTCTGAACGTAGCCGTCGGCCTCGAGCCACGCCGCGTGCCGATAGCTGTCGTTCATTCCCGACACGACCACGACGGGTATCCGTGAGAGCTCCGAGTCCTGACGCTGCACGTACCGGAACTCCCAACCGGTCATGATCGGCATCATCAGGTCGAGCAGGATGACCGCCGGCCGCGAACCCCCACGCAGACGGCCGAGGGCTTCGAGGCCGTGTCGCGCGCACTCGACCTTGTACCCCTCGGCCTGCAGGAACGAAGCGAGAGAGCCGAGGAGATCCGGATCGTCTTCGACGACGAGCACCTGGCGGCTCATTTCAGGCCTTTGATTTTGGCCCAGGTTGCCTCCCGCCGGCAGAGACACCCTTTCTTCTGTCCGGTCCGCATTCCTGGGAGACACGGGTGCAAGACGACTGCCTTGTCCCCGCCGGGGGACGCCTGACAGAGGGTCTCGTCAGAAACGCGGGTGACGCGTCAACTCCCCCGGGTCCGCGACGAAGCACGATCGCCGGCTGCACCTCCTTCTCCGCAAAGGGGTAAGCCGATGCGACGGCGATCGAGATCTTGAGAAACGCGGATGGCGCCCGCGCAAATGCAGGAAATCCCCAACCGTTCATCCCCGCCATCACCAGGTCGAGGTAGATTGCGGTCAGATTCTTTCGCTCAGGACGAGTGACGATCTCCGGGCCGGCGTGTGCCCGCCCGGCGATGGCTCGCTTGTGGCGACGAGGGTGCCGCGCACCCAGAGGAGGACTCCATGAAACGCTGGTTCCGTCTCATCCCGCTCTCGCTTCTCGCCCTGATCTCCTTCGCCCCTTCCGCCTCACGCGCGCAGACCGCGAAAGAGCCGCCGCGCGCGCTCGTCACGATTTATCGCATCGCGCCTGGCAAGCATCTGGATTTCCTGAAGTGGCTGGCCGAATCCGAAGCGATCGCCAAGGAAGCCGGCATGCCGGCCGGCCAGATCTATGCGCACACCGACGGCGACAGCTGGGACTATTTAAACGTCGGTCCCGACCTCACCAAAGAGCAGCAGGCCAAGGTCGACGAGGTCACCAAGAAGCACGGCCGGAAAACCGGCTTCGCGGCGAGCCTCGAGTTCCGCAGTTTCGTCGCCTCTCACACCGATACGTTCGTCGTCGGACCGGTGGGCGCCGCAGACCTGGTGGCCATGGCGAAGTAGAAATTTCCCAGCACTCCGCGGGTCGATCGAAGGAGTCGGGCGAATCGCCCGACTCTTTTTTTCTTTGGTCGACCGACCAATCTCCTACGACCACAGTCCAATTTTTTTTGGTCGGCTCGAGTGCTACGTTGACCTCACACAACAAAGAGATGCGGAGGCGCAACCGCTGAGCGGCAGGCGGGTGTGTCGTAAGCGAGTCGCCGCTGGCGTGAAAGGGCAGATGAAATGAATTCCGTTTTCCGGTCTTCCAGCAGAGTGTTCAAGCCCGCAACGCTTCTCCTCGCCGCGTTGGGCTTGCTTCTCGCGGCAACGCGCTTCGCCTGCGCAGACAACGGGAATTCATCGGGGCACGGAGACCCGCACATCTTCCGAGTCGTCGACAAGCACGGCAAATTCGTCGGGTACTCGCTCACGGACAACCTCGTCACCCGCGAGATTAACGGCGTCTGGGTGACGTTCTACGTCCATCCGGGGATCGGCATCTTCGATTCGCGTGCGATCTACGTGCACTATCTGACGACGGACTGCACCGGCACTCGTTACGTCTCGCACTACTCGACGTTTTCGGAGGGGACACGGGTCGGTCCCACGCTGTATTACCCGACTGACTCGCAGATGCTCAGCCCGCAGTCGCTAAGAGTGATTTCCGGGAACGGCGAAGAAGGTGTCTGCTCTCCCGCTTCGGACGTCCCCGGCGTCTATGGAGTCGCGACGACGGTCGAAGTGGATTCCTTCGGGCTGGAGGTTCCTTTCAAAGCGACTCAGTAGAGCGCGCGAGGCGGAGGATCAGTTTCCGCATCGGGCAGCGACCCGTTCCGTGATCTCCAGGCTCGTCAGGAGTCGGCGACCGCGTGGTGTCTTGTCCGAGGAAGCCCGAGAACGGAGAAGCTTCAACGTCGCAGACTATACCGGCCGGCGAGTTTCGGGGTGCCTTAAGCTCGACGAAACGGCGCGGAGGTGCGATGACGAAACCACGCGGAGCCCGGATCTGGCGAGGAATCCTCGGCGTTGCGGCGGTGGCGGCTGCCGTCGCGGTGTCGCAGGCAGCAACCAACAAGCCGCCCCTCCATGCGCGAAAGTGGCTCGCGATTACCGGCAAGCCGCTCGCGGCGACGGCCGGGGCGATGATCTTCCAGAAGGGCGGCAACGCGGTGGACGCCGCGTGCGCGATGATCGCCGCGAGCTGCACGATGTGGGACACGCTCTCCTGGGGCGGCGAGACGCAGGCGCTCATCTACAACCCGCACACCGGCAAGGTCGTCGGCGTCAACGCGCTGGGCGTCGCGCCGACGGGAGCAACACCGGAATTCTTCCGCGGCAAGGGCATGGCCTATCCGCCGGAGTACGGCCCGCTCGCGGCCGTCACGCCCGGGACGCCCGGCGGGATCATGGTCATGCTCGCCGAATACGGCAAGCTCTCGCTCGCCGACGTGCTCGGTCCCTCGATCGAATTGGCGGACGGTTACGCGATCGAGCAACAGCTCGTCTCGACGGCCGCGCGCCAGCGCGACTGGTTGCTCAAATGGCCCGAGTCGCGGCGCGTCCTGCTGCCCCATTCGGGCGACCAGCCGCCCACCGCCGGCGAGATCTTCCAGCAGACGGACCTCGCGGGGACTCT
>Ga0137373_10001974_pt1 | contig 22367 bp, 18 predicted proteins | sample SagtaG_5_FD_104912 | JGI IMG/M metagenome (GOLD analysis project Ga0137373, IMG submission 104912) | Vadose zone soil microbial communities from Sagehorn Ranch, Mendocino, California, USA - Sage1_R_80_16 metaG | ecosystem: Environmental > Terrestrial > Soil > Vadose zone | place: USA... | reverse complement strand
GGATACAGCAGGGCGTCCACGGCGGACATAATCCGCGCCCGGTTGCCTACCAGCAGCAGCAGGTCTGCCAGCATCTTCATGTCCCCGGCGCTCTGCTTGACCCCGACGACGCCGTCCACCGACGTGAGGATCCGGGCGAGAAGCTGGGGTGAGAGGTAGGCCCACGGGACCACGTTGTAGATGAGGACGGGGACCCCGGTCTTGTCGGCGATGGCGTCGAAGTTCTTGAGCATCGCGTCATCGTCCGGCCGGAACAGGTAGTGGGGCGGTGTGACCTGCAAGGCGGCGACGCCCAAGTCCTTGACCGCACGCCCCCGCTCGATGGCGGATTCGGTGTTGTCGGTGATGATGCCTGTGATGAGCGGGACCCGCCCCCGTACTTCTTCGGCCACGATGGCGGTGATCTGCTGGACCTCGTCCGTGGTCAGGGTGTGCCCCTCTCCCGTGCTGCCGGTCACGGCCAGACCATGGACCTTTGCCGTCTCCACCATGTATCGCGTGTCGGCGCGCAGAGCTTGCTCGTCAATGGTGTTGTCCGGTCGGAAGGGTGTGGTCACCGGAGGGACGATCCCGTGGATCTGCTTGTACATGGGCGCTCCTTTCGTGCGCTGCTGTCAACGCTATTCCACCTACTCCTCCAGCTTCGCGAGTTGCGCCGCCTCCAGCTTGAGGGCTTGGCGCTGCCGACGCACCGCCACGAAGGTCGTGAAGACCGCTAGGAGCAGGATCACGACGGTGATCGGGCGCGTCAGAAAAATCGTGGGATCCCCCCGGGACATGGTCATGGCCCGGCGATAGTTCGACTCCATCATCGCGCCCAGGATCTGGGCCAGCACCATGGGGGCCACCGGGTACTCGTAGCGGAGCATGAGGTACCCGAGGAAGCCGAAGATGGCGCAGGTCGCCACGTCGTAGAAGACGTTGTTGATGGCGTAGGAGCCCACCATGCAGGTAATGAAGATCAGGGGAACCAGGAACTTCCGGTCGAGATTGATCACCTGGGCGAAGAACCGGGCAAAAATGAGACCGAGGATCACGAAGGTGACATTTGCCGCGATCATCCCGGCGAAGATCTGGTGCACGACCTCCGGGTGACTCTGGAAGAGCATGGGGCCGGGCTGGAGGTTATGGATGGTGAGCGCGCCCATGAGCACCGCCGTTGCCGCGTCTCCGGGAATGCCCAGGGTGATCATGGGCAGAACGTCCCCGCCCGTGCTGGCGTTCTCGCCGCATTGCGCGGCCGCCACCCCGGCGGGCTCCCCGGTCCCGAAGCGCTCCGGGTGCTTCGAGGCCCGCTTGGTCTCGGCGTAGCTCAGGAAGGCGGACGTATCGGCGCCGATCGCCGGCGTGATGCCCACGATCAGCCCGATGGGGCAGGCGCGCAGATACGCGGGGATGCATTCCGTGAGATCCTTTAGCGTCGGAAGGATGTTCTTGAGGACCGCGCTGACTCGTGGGGCGGTGAGAATGATCTCCACCTGGCGGAAGCCCTCGGACAGGGCGAACAGGCCGATGAGCATGGGGACAAAGGAGAGGCCTCCGGTCAGCTCGGCGAACCCGAAGGTGAAGCGCTGGAATCCCCCCATCGGGTCCAAGCCGACCATCGCAAGGAGCAGACCCAGCAAGCCTGAGATGACCCCCTTGACCGGTGAGCGGCCCGACAGGGTAATGGTCACCGACAGGCCGAAGACCGCCAGTGCGAAGTACTCGGGTGCCGAGAAGCGGAGCGCGAAACTGGCCAGGATCGGGGCGAAGAAGGCGAGGCAGATGGCGGTGAACGTTCCGCCCACCCCAGAAGAGATCGTCGCGATACCGATGGCCTTCCCGGCCAGCCCCTTCTGCGCCATCGGGTAGCCGTCGAACACGGTGGCGGCCGCTGCCGGCGTGCCCGGCGTCTTGATCAGGATCGAGGCGATCCCGCCCCCGTAGATGGCCCCCGTGTAGATCCCCAGCAGCATGACGATGCCCGTGATGGGCGTCATGCCGAAGGTGAAGGGCACGAGGATGGCGATCCCCATCGTGGCGGTCAGCCCCGGGATGGCCCCGATGATGATGCCGAAGAACGAGCCCAGAATTAAGGCCACGAGGTTGTAGCCGGAGAGAACCGTCCCAAAGCCCTGAAGCAGCAGACCCAGATCTACCATGCGAGCGACTCGTTGCCTCCCGCTAGCGGAACAGCCCGCGCGGGAGCGGCACGTTGAGGGTTCGATCGAAGAGCAGATACGTCATCACCGGGACCACGAGAGCGAAGAGGACCAGGCGCACCCACCGCCGCTCGCCCAGCACCAGAACGAAGCCGAACAGGTACGGGACAGTGGCCGTGACGAAGCCGATGCGCTCCATGAAGATCACGTACAGTCCGGTCAAGACGGCCACCCAGAGCACCCGGTTGCGATCCGCCCCTTCCACCCGGCCCGGCAGTGTCAGCGACTGCCCCCGGAGCGCTCGAATGAGCAGCAGAGATGCCGCCACCAGCAGGCAGACGGCGACCCCGCGGGGAATCCAGGCCGGACTCCCCATGTCCGGCAGAATGGGCCACTGCCCGGATTCATAGAAGACGTACGCGCTGATCGGGAAGATCACCAGCGCCGAGAGGATATCAATCTTCTTCATGGACACGTGGGGCATACCGTCTCCCTTCCCGGGCAAGCATGAGACGCCCCGCGGCAGTTGCCGCGGGGCGCTCGCAACCCCCACCGCGAAATCCGAAGCTACTTCTTCTTCAGCAGGCCCAGCGCTTCCAGGGTCGGCTCCAGGCTCTTCTCCATTCCGATGAGGAATTCCTGGAACTTCTCGTGACCCAGGTAGGTCCGCGGCAGGGTGACCTTGTCCATCAGCGCGATGTACTCCGGGTCCTCCGCCGCCTTCTGGAATCCGTCGCGCAGGACCTTCAGGACCTCGGGCGGCGTGCCTTTCGTCGTGGCCAGGCCGCGCCAGTCGTAGATGTAGCTCTCGAGGGGGTAGCCGGCCTCGGCCAGGGTCGGCACGTCCGGGAAGAACGGGTTGCGGGTGGGCGTGACGGCCGCCAGGATGCGCACCTGCTTCGTCTGGTAGAACTGCAGCACCTCGTCCATGCCGCTGGCGCACATGCTGATGTGGCCGCCCACCAGGGCGGTCCGGGTCGGGGCTGCGCCGTCAAAGGGGACGAACGTGAACTTCAGGCCGTACTTCTGGGCGATGGCCGCACCGGCAAGATGCCAGGCGCCGGCCGGCCCGGAATGCCCTATCGTGACCACGCCGGGGTTCGCCTTGGCGTACTCGACGAGTTCCTTCATGCCGCGGAACTGAGAGTCCGCCTTGACCGAAAGACCTGCCGGGCTCCGGTTGAGCAGCGCGATGAGGTCGAAATCCCGGTAGGACAGATCGGACTGGCCGAGCAGCCGGTAGGTGCTGAGGTTGAAGGTGATGACCCCCACCGTGTATCCGTCCGGCTTGGCCTTGGCCACCGAGTCCATCCCCACCACGCCGGTGCCGCCGACGCGGTTGACGACGTTGATGTTGACTCCGAAGTACTTCTTGCCGTTCTTCACCAGCGTGCGCGCCAGGGTGTCGGTGCCACCACCAGCTGACCACGGCACCACCAGGGTGATGTCGCGCTCGGGGAAAGCCGCCTTCGCCGGCGCGGGCACGAGCAGCGCCACGGCGAGCACGGCCGCCAGCATCAACCCAACCTTTCGCATCATGACTGCCTCCTTTCGAGGTTCGAGTTGCCTCTCAGGTCCGCCGGCAGAACCATCTCAGGTTCATCGGTTCATCCGGACGATGCACGAAGGGGTTCATGAATTCTCCGGAACAAATGACCAATTCCTCATACGTGGGCGGATGATGAGTTAAGCGAAACGGCAACGCAATAGGGCAATCCCATTGTTTCTGTACTGCGGCTGCGCCACCGACCTGCTGGCGCAGCAAAAGCAAATCGGGCGCTCCCGATTCTCCGGAAGCGCCCGATCGTCAGATGTTGGGCCGTGGAGGACTCGAACCTCCGACCCGCTGATTAAGAGACCGTTCCTGGCCAGCTTCCATCTGTCGCACTCCAGCCTACTCCATACCACTCGGTGTCATCTATCCCCCCGTCGTATGTGGAGATTCGAGGACAGGGCTCATGCGCTTGTGAGGGCCTGAGTGAGATAGAGCGTGACGGGTAAGTCGCACCGGGAGTAGCATCGTGATTAGCACCGGCAAACGCCCCGGGTTCGCGTGCGATGAAATCCGGCTAAGAGCGCGGACGACTTTACCTCAACCTCGTAACCGCTGCGTGCAGTGAGTGCCGCCGAGCGCACCCCCACCTGTCGGCCCAACCTCCGCGGGTCCCCCCAGCACTGTTCTGAAGTTAGCAGGTGCTATCGCTCGTATGTCAGGAACTTGTGATGCGTGGAGTGCCCCCCAATCGTCTGCACAGGTAGGGAGGTTAGTTAAGTTAGGTGAGGTCTTGTCAAGAAGTGTGTAACCTCCCATGATTTTCCCCCAAGCATAGCGACCGAGAAGTGTTGGCACCTCCCTGACCGAGAGGGTTGTGGCACTTGGCAGATTGGGGCTAATGCTCAAGCGCATTCGAGGAACCCGCGTGCTCCACGGGCAGACGGCGAGGAGGTGCCGAGCGGGATCAGCGGGACGCGTTCAGACGGCTCCTGGACGATGCGACTGGACGAGCTCTCCGGTGATCAGGCCATTCCGTACATCCCGCTCGAGCCGCTCCCCGTCCCGGGCCGTCGGCAAGCCAAAGCCGGAACCCCCGCCCGTCCACACGATGAGGCGGTCGCCCTTGCCGAGCAACGTGTTCACGCGTGCGGAGAGCCGCGTGATGCGGCCGTCCCGCTCCACCGCGAATCGGCCGGTGGCGCCGGGCAGGCCGCCGTGGAAACCCGGCGGCACCTCGAGATGGCGGTCCGAGTACCCGAACATGCGGATCCCGTCCTCGAGCACCTCGTAGACACGCTCGATGCCCAAGCCGCCGCGAAAGGTCCCGGCGCCGCCCGAATCCGGGCGCAGACCGTAGCGCACGATGCGCAGGAAGTCGAACTCGAGCTCCGCAGCCTCGATGGGTGTATTCAGGCTGTTCGTAAGCGGCAGCGTCATGCCATCCGCCCCGTCCGCGCATTCGCGCGCGCCGTTGCCCCCGGTGATTATGTCGTGGAACACGCGCCAGCGCCCACCGTCGTATCGCGACAGCGAGATGGCGGTTTGCGAGTTAAAGCCGGGCGACGGAATGCGATCCACCGCCACCGGCATGAGGGCGGCCACGATGGCGTCGAAGATGCGGTAACAGATGTTCGTCCGGGCCCGGGACGGCGCTGGTCGCCGGGGGTTGGCGGCCGTGCCCAGCGGCGCCACGATCCGGACGGGCCGGAAGCAGCCGCCGTTCTTCGGGATGTCCGCCCCGCCGAGCACGGAGAGGATGGTCGTGTGTACCGTGGACACCGTCGAGCCCAGCGTGGAGTTCGAGAAGGTCCGGATCTGGGGGTCGGTGTCCGAGAAGTCCACGACGATGTCGCCGTCCGCGATGGTGAGGGCAACGCGCACGGTGAGGGGCTTGCCCGCCGCCCCGTCGTCCTCGAGGCTCGCCTCGCCCCGGTACGTGCCCTCCGGTAGCCTGCCGATGGCCTCCCGCATCAGCCGTTCCGATCGCGCGAGCAGCTCGTCCATGCAGCAGTGCACCACCGCCGCGCCGTACTTCGCGAACAGCGCTCCGAGCCGGGCTGCGGCGATGCGGCTGGCCGCGAACTGGGCCCGGAGGTCGCCGAGCGTGGTTTCCGGCATCCGGACATTGGCGAGCATCATCCGGACCAGCGGTGTGGTCTCCCAGCGCTCGCGCACGTCGAGCTTCATGGGCGGAATGACGATGCCTTCCTGAAACACCTCCGTGGCGTCGGCGTTGCCGGAAGGCGCGCCCCCGCCCAGGTCGGTGTGATGGGCCACGTTGGCGACGAAGCCGCCCAGGATGCCCTCGACGAATACCGGCACGAACAGGAACACGTCGTTCAGGTGCTGCCCGCCGCGGAAGGGATCGTTCATCACAATCACCTCGCCAGGCTCGAGGGCCTCGAGAGGATACTCCGCCGACCATCCCTCGAACGCGGGGCCCATGGCGTTCAGGAGAATGGGCACGTATTGGGCCATGCCCACGATCTCCCCGCGCGGGCTCAGCACGGCCATGGAGATGTCGCGCGTCTCGCGGATGAGCGGCGAGAAGGCACCCCGGACGAGGTTTACGCCCATCTCCTCGGCGATGGCGTCGAGCGTGCGTCCCACGATGTTGAGGGTGACGGGGTCGAGTTGGGAGGAAGGCGGGGTCATCGGTATCACCTCGGCTCCATGACGATGGTCTGCTGCGCGTTCACCTCGGCCCGCCAGCCCGGCGGCACCCAGATCGTGGTGGTGAGGTCCTCGATCACCGCGGGGCCATCGACGCGGGCGCCGCCGGGCAGGGCGCCCCGGGCATGGAAGCGCGCGGGCAGCTCTCGGCCACCCACCAGGATGGGTGCCTCCTCCCCCGGGCCGCTCCGCCCCGCGGGCCCTCCGGACAGCTCGGGCGCCATCCCCGACCCACGGAGGCTCGCCGCAGCACGGTAGCTCATGATGACGATACCCTTCTCCGGCGCCGCGTAGCCGTAGCGCAGGCGGTGGGCGTCCTCGAAGCATTGCCGGATCTCCGCGGCACCGGCATCTGGGATGAGTTCCGCCGCGATGGGCACCGTCAGCTCGTAGCCCTGGCCCTCGTAGCGCATGTCGAGGGCGCACTCGACGACGAAGCGGCCGCCGTCCGCCGGATAGCTGGCCGCGTCCTGTTCGCCCCGCCGGATCATCTGCACGAACGGGTGCAGGAGATCCTTGCGCTCGACGCTGACCGGCGCCACCCGGGTCATCACGTAGTCGCGCCGGAGATCGGCCATGAGGAGGCCATACGCGGAGAGCACTCCCGCATGGGGCGGCACCAGCACGCGCCGGATGCCGAGCTCCTCAGCCATCGCCGCCGCGTGGAGCGGGCCAGCGCCGCCAAAGGCCACCAGGGCATAGTCCCGCGGATCCTTGCCCTTCGCGGTGGACACAAGCTCGATAGCGCGCGCCATGTGCGCGTTGGCGATCTTGACGATGCCGTCGGCCAGGGCGGGCACCGTCAGGCCCACCGCCTGCGCGAGCGGGCCGAGGGCGGCCCAGGACCGCTCCCGGTCCAGCACGAAGCGCCCGCCCAGGAAGGCCCCGGAGCGGATCAGCCCGAGCACGGCCTGGGCGTCTGTCACCGTAGGTTCGGTGCCTCCGCGGCCGTAGCAGGCCGGCCCGGGATTGGCGCCCGCGCTGCGCGGCCCCACGCGCAGGAAACCGCCACCGTCCTGCCAGGCTATGCTCCCGCCGCCCGCGCCCACGGTGACGATGTCCACCATCGGCGTCCGGAGCGGCAGCCCGCCAATCTTCGTCTCCGCGGTGTAGGCCGCCTTGCCGCCGTTCACCAGGCACACGTCAGTGCTGGTCCCGCCCATGTCGAGGGTCACCGCGTCGGGGAAGCCCGAGGCCGCGGCGAGGGTGGCCGCCCCGGTGACTCCGCCCGCCGGCCCGGACAGCACCATGCGCACGGCCTGCTCCCTGGCGGACTCGATGGGCAGCACGCCACCGTTCGACTGCATCACCAGGAGGGTGCCGGCAAATCCCGCCTCCCGAAGCCGTACCTCGAGGGTCTCGAGGTATTGGGCCACCACGGGCTTCACGTAGGCGCTGATCACCGTGGTGCTGGCCCGCTCGTACTCGCGGAACTCGGGGAGCACCTCGGAGGAGAGCGTGACGAAGACCCCGGGGGCGAGGGCCCGAATGACCGCACTCAGCCTCAGCTCGTGCTCGGGGTTCTGGTAGGCGTGGAGCAGGCACACCGCGATCGACTCCACCCTGCCGTCCTCGAGCAGCGCGGCCACCGCGCGGCGGGCATCATCCTCGCTGAGCGGCCGGAGCACGCGGCCATCCCCGGCCACTCGCTCGGCCACCTCCGCGATGCGGCGCCGGGGCAAGAGCGGCTCCGGCTTCGTGTAGGTGAGGTCGAAGAGCCGGTCCTTGCTCTGCCGCTGGATGGTGAGCACGTCGCGGAATCCCTCGGTGACGATCAGGGCCGTCTCGGCTCCCCGCCGCTCCAGCACCGTGTTGGTGGCCACTGTGGACCCGTGCACCACGATCTCGACGTCCCCGAGGGACACGCCGCTTTCCGCGAGGGCCTGGAGCGCGCCGGAGGCCATGGCCCCCGGCGTGGAGAAAACTTTGTGCGCCTTGACCAACCGGCCGCGATCGTCAACGACGATGAGGTCGGTGAAGGTGCCGCCGATCTCCACCCCCACCCGCAGTCGGGCCGCCACGCACCTATCCAGCCGCGGGCCGGCGCACGTCGAGGCGCGTGCTCTGGTAGGTGGCGCCCGCACCCAGGTCCGTATAGCGCGTGCCGCACAGCATGTTCACCGTGCCGCCGCCCGGCTCCATGGGTGGACGCTGGCCCGGGACCAGGACCACCCCCGGTGGCACCTCGTCGCTTACCCGCAGCACGAGACGGACCTGCGCCCGATCGTTGAGCAGTTCCACCACCTCGCCGTCGCGGAGCCCGCGGCGGGCCGCCTCCTTGGGATGGAGAATACACAGCGGTACGCCTTCCCGCGCCCGCAGGGTGGCCACCCCCGCGAAGGCGGTGTGGCTCTGAAAGTAGCCGGGCGCCGTCAGCAGGCGCAGAGGCCAGCGGGCGGCCTCCGCCACCTCCACGGGATCGGGAGTCCAGTCGGGCATGGCCGGCAGCCCCTGGGCAGCCAGCGACTCCGAGCAGAACTCGAGCTTGCCCGAAGGCGTGGCGAATCGCTGGCCGACGCCCGCGGGGGCCATCTTGAGGGGCCCGGCAGCCCGCACCGTCGACGGATCCACGCCGGCCGCGGTGCCTGTGGCTCCGTGGAACAGCTCGGCCACCAGCTCATCGGTGGTCATGCTGAACACGCGGTCGGTGACCCCCATGCGGCGGGCCAACTCCTGGGTGAGCCGGTGATTGGACCAGGCCTCGCCCCGGGGTAGCACCGCCGCCGGCCCGAACTGGAGGTAGTAGGTGCCATAGGCTCGGTACAGGTCCTCGGTCTCGAGGTACGTGACGGCCGGTAGCACGATGTCGGCGTAGCGCGCGGTGTCGGAGAGGAACGGATCATGGACGATGGTGAAGAGTTCCTCGCGCGCGAGGCCGCGCCGCACCGCGCCCGCGTCGGGACAGGTCACCACGGGATTGTTGGCGGCGATGAACAGCGCTCGGATGGGCGGCGCATCGAGCTCGAGCAGCGCCTCGCCGAGGCGGGCGTGGTTCACCGTTCGCGTCTCGGCCGGGCCGGATGGCTTTCGGAGGGCGACGGCGTTCAGGCCGAAGGCCGCGCCCGTCATGAGGAGCGCGCCACCGCCGGGCCGGTCGTAGGCGCCGGTGACGCCCGGCAGGAGCGCCACGGCCCGGATGGCCTGGCCGCCCTGCGTGAGCCGCGACATCCCCTCGCCCAGCCGGATGAAGGGCGCCCGCGCCTGCCCGTAGAGCTGTGCCAGCCGCTCCACGTCCGCCACCGACAGCCCGGTGACGTCGGCGACGTAGGCCGGGGTGAAGCGCGGCAGCACCTCGCGCTCGAGGCGGTCGAAGCCCACCGTCTTCTTCGCGAGGTATTCGCGGTCAGAGAGGCGGTCGCGCACGAGGATGTGCATAAGCCCGAGGGCCAGGGCGGCATCCGTGCCGATGTGGATGGGCAGATGCCAGTCGGCGCGCGCCGCAGTGCGGCTTCGCCGGGGATCGATGACGATGAGGGGGGCGCCCTTCTGGCGCGCTTCATCCACCTTGGGCCAGATGTGGACATTGGTGGTGAGGAGATCGGCGCCCCAGGAGATGACGAGGTCGGAATGCACCACCGACTCGGGATCCGCGCCTCCGACGCTGCCACACGCCGCCTCCCAGGCCGCGTCCGCGCAGGTGTCGCATACCGCGCCGGCCAGGAGGCGGCTCGTTCCCAGGGCGTGGAAGAATCCGTTCACGATGCCACGATTGATCTGGCCCTGATGCGCGCTGTAGGCATAGCCCAGGAGGGCCAGCGGGCCGTCCTCACGGATGATGGCCTGCCAGCGCGAGACGATCTCGTCCAGCGCCTCCGTCCAGGAGATGGTCGTGAACCGACCGCTGCCCTTGGGGCCGGTGCGCCGGAGCGGGGTCAGGACCCGCTCCTCGGAGTGCACCAGCTCCATGTCGCGATTGGTCTTGGCGCAGGCGAACCCGTCGGTGAGCGGATGATCCGGATCCCCCCGGACGCTGATCACCCGTCCATTCTTCACCTGCACGATGAGCGAGCACATGTCCGGGCAATCGTGAGCGCATACCGTCCGTACTGTCCTGACGTCAATGACCACTTGTCTCCTCGCCCGCGCCGTCGGCCGCTAGCCGCCGGCCGCGGCGGCGCCGGCGATGGCGCATTGATGGTCCTGCTCGGCATTGCCCCCGCCGCAGCCTATGCCCCCGATTACGCGGCCGCCCCGGCATATCGGCGCGCCGCCCAGACTCAGCAGCACCTCGCCCTGGAACAGCGCGGGCAGCGTGTTGTAGAACGGCGAGCCCGCCTTGGCCAACTCTAGGAGTTCCGCGGTGGGCTTCTTGTACACCGCGGCCGGAATGGCCTTGGCCCTCGAGGTGTCGGTGGTGAAGATGCTCGCCCCGTCGCCCCGCGCGCACAGCACGAGCCGCGCCCCCTCGTCCACCACGCTGACCGTGATGGGGCAGCCCAGCTCCTTGGCCTTGGCCTGCGCGGCCCGCACCACGGCTTCCGCGATTGCCAGCGTCATCTCAATCATCCTACTCGTCTCCCTTTGCTCTGGCCGGGGTGTCTGTCTGGGCGGCGTGTCTGCCCTGGTTTGAATGTGTGGCCTGGTTGGCGTCTCTGGGAGTCCTGCCCGTTCCGCCGTCCGACCTTCACCGGAAGCGGCTCAGCACCTTGGAGGCCCACACGTCGAGCTGATCGACGTCGAAGGTCACTGGGGTGAGGATCATGTGATCGATGCCGATCTCCGCCCGCTCGGCGATACGCTCGGCGATCTGGTCGGCCGAGCCGATCAGATAGGTGGCCTTCATGGCCCATTCGTCGAGGGCCTTGCCGGTGAATCGGCCGAATATGGCCTTGGCGCCCTCCACGTCGTCTGTCACCATCATCATCGAGGTCTGCGCCCGCCGGATCTTCTTCGGGTCGCGCCCGTACTCAGCGGCGTAGCGGCACACCTCGGCCCAGTCCTGCCGCATCAGCTCGGGTGTGGCCATGGCCGTGGCCATCCACCCGTCGGAGCGGGCGATGCGCCGGTACACGGCCTCGTAGCTCGGCTCGCCTCCCCTGAACTGGCGGTACGCGTAGCCCCGGTCGGCGGAGAACACCGGGGGCAGCACCGAGCCCCCCGCGATCCAGATGGGCGGATGCGGGCGCTGCGCGGGACGGGGCAGGATCTGGATGTCTTCGAAGCTCAGGAACTTCCCCTGGAAGGACACGCTGTCCCCAGTCCACAGCCGCCGCAGCACCTCCAGATACTCGTCGGTACGCCGCCCGCGCTCGCTGATGGGCACGCCCACCGAGGTGAACTCCGCCTCGTGCCAGCCCACGCCCACGCCGAACTCGAGTCGGCCATTGGACAGGCTGTCGAGCGTGGCAAACTCCTTGGCCACGATGGCCGCGGGCCGGAGCGGCAACACCAGGATGGCCGTGCCGAGCCTGATGCGCGTGGTCCGCGAGGCCAGGGCGGACAGCACCACAAGCGGATCATGGAAGCTGGAGAGATAGCTCGGCCGTGCAATCAGCAGGTGGTCCACCACCCACAGGCATTCGAAGCCAAGCTGCTCCGCCCGCTCCCCGAAGCTACACAAGACGTCAAGGCTCGCCGCCTCGTTCTCCCACACGTAGGTGGGCAACCGCAGTCCGAACGTCATTTTCGCCATGGTCTAGCTCCTCACGTGGGGCGGCCTCGTGGCCCATCTCCCCTATCTGCCCTATCTGAAGGACAGGTCGAAGGCGACGATGTGTTCGTCGTTCCCCGGCTTGAAGTTCAGGCTGGCCTTCGCCGCATAGACGTCGTCCGCGAAGTAGAGCGGCAGGTGCACGGCCTCCCGATGGGCGAGGTCGAGCGCCTCCCGGTAGATGCGGCGCCGGGCCGCGGGGTCCATCTGCGAGGCCCCGGCCTCCACGAGCTTGTCCAGCGCGGGGTTCTGGTAGTAGTTTACCTTGCCCTGCGAATGGAAGGTGAACTGGAACCAGCTATCGGCATCCCGGCTTGGCAGGCCCCAGCCCCAGAACGTGAGGCCCGGAATCTTTTTCGCATAGAGCTGCCGCACGAGGGCGCCGAACTCGTGCACCTCGAGCTTGGCCCGGATGCCGACCTTGCCGAGGAATCCCGTGATGGCCTCAGCCACCTCGCGATCCTTGAGGTAGCGTCCCGACGGCGTGTTCAGCACCGTCTCGAAGCCGTTCGGATGGCCCGCCTCGGCGAGGAGCCGCTGGGCGCCCGCCGGGTCATAGGGATAGCGCTTCACCGACGGATCGTGGCCGAACAGCAGCGGCGACAGCTCGGACTGGAGCGGGCGCCCGTAGCCGCCCAGCACGTCCTTGACGATCTGGTCCACGTCCACTGCCATGTTCACCGCGCGGCGCACGCGCACGTCCTGGAGCGGCGACTTGGCCAGCGTGTTGATGACCACATAGATCGTGCGGATGGACGGGATGCGGTGCACCTTGAGGTCGCTCCCCTTGGCCAAGGTGTCGGCGAGATGCGGCGGCACGTTGGCGATCAGGTCCACCTCACCGGACTGGAGGCTGGCCACCCGGGTGCTGTCGTCGGGAATGGCCCGGAAGATCACGTTCTTGATCTTCGCGGCGCCGCGCCAGTGGTCGGCGGAGGCCTCGAGGACCAGCCGGTCGTCCTTGGTCCACCGCACCACCCGGTACGGGCCGGTACCGACGGGCCGCCTGGCGAACTCCTCGTCGCCCACCTGGGCCAGGTACTTGGGCGGGAACATCGCGGCCGAGAAGAGCTGCTTGTCGAGGATGGGGTTGGCCGAGCCGGTGATCAGCCGCACCGTGTGGGCATCGATCACCTCGACGGCCTTCACGCCCTTCATGTAGGCGTTCCGCGACTTCGGGTTGTTGTTCAGACGGTCGATGGAGAAGGCCACGACGGACGCCTCGAATGGCTCGCCGTTCTGGAACTTCACGCCCTTCCGGAGCTTGAACTCCCACGTCGTGGGATTGACAATGCGATACGATTCGGTGAGCGCGGGCACGAGCTTCCCGCCCGGGCCCCACTCGACCAGCGTGTCGAAGATGGTGGACGTCACGTTCCACGTCGGGGTGGTCTGGCTGATCATCGGATCGAGGGAGGCGGCGTCGACTCCCTGGGCGATGACCACGGTGTCCTTGGCGCTCGCGGGCGCTGCTCCCAGCACGGCCAGTACCACTACTAACAGGGCGGCGATGGCGTTCACCTGGACTTCCTCCTCATGGCGGGCACCACGATCTGTTTGCGATCCGGCCCTGGAGACGGCTCCGGCGCGGGGAGGGGGATCGACCCAGTGCCAGATTCTACACAGAATGGCCCCGGGCACAAGGTCCATGGACACCTCCACCGTGAACGCGTCGGGCCCAAGAGTCTCGCCAACAAGAAGGCTGAGGGGAAGCGCGTTAACCGTCCCTCTCCGAATCGGCAGCCCAAGCCGGCTGCCTTCCTCCTAAGCGATGTGATCCGTGAGTACCTAGGCGCAGCTCGCGGTTACAAGCGCTCCTACCGCGACGATGCGCGCTATGGTCGCATGTGGACGGAGCGGTTTGGGGCCCGGCTGCTCGAAGAGGTCACGCCGGCGGACCTTGAGCGCATCAAGGCCGAGCGCGCTCAGCTCGTCGAGCCAGCGACCGTTAACCGCGAGCTCGCCTTCCTCAAGCACGTCTACAACGTAGCCATCCGGGATAGCAAGACCGACAGGAATCCGGTCAGCAAGATCAAGTTGCTTCGCGAACCGTCTGGCCGGGTACGCTACCTAACCGACGAGGAAGAAGCGCGGCTCATGGCGGCCTTGCCAACGGAGGCGGATCGCCAGCAGGTGACGATCCTGCTTCAGACAGGCCTCCGCAAATCCGAATTCCTCGGTCTCCGATGGAAGGACTTGGATCTTCGTGCCGGGGTGCTTACGATCCCACGAGCGAAAAATGGGGAAACGCGGCATGTCCCGATGACGTCAGACGTCCGGGGCATCTTCTCCCGACTCCCACGGCCCTTGGACAGTTCGTCGCTCACCTTCCCCAACACCGTCGGGACGCGTGACTTCCGGCGGGCGAGAAAGACCTTCCTAGCGGCCGTGCGGGCCGCCAGGATCGATGATTTCCGCTTCCACGACCTTCGATACACCTTCGCCTCGCGACTGGCAATGGCGGCCGTGGATCTTCTCGCGATCAAGGATCTCGGCGGGTGGAAGAGTCTGGCGATGGTCCAACGGTATGCTCACCTTTCCCCGGCTCACCACCGCGAAGCCTTGAGCGGCTCGTGACCCGCGCGAGGGCAACCGATGCCGCGCCAGCGGTCGGACCGGAGTAGCACCGTGACTAGCACCAAAACAACTTCGGGCACTCCCGATATTCCGGAAGTGCCCGATTCGGTTGGTGGGCCGTGGAGGACTCGAACCTCCGACCCGCTGATTAAGAGGCTCTACGGCGTGGTATCCCCAGTTGTCCTTAAACGTCACAGATTTACTACTTACCTGGCGCAGCGCTGCCCGACGCGTCCCAAAACATCAGGGCGAATCCCGCGAAAACCGTCAGCTTGGCGTCAGCAAAATTCGACATGCTGGAGGGATGCAACACGGACGCGCTCACCCCGTGCTGCCCTTCTCGAGCCAGTACGTCATCTTCATCTCGCCGTACATCGTCGTCGCCGCCGTCTGATGCCGGCTCGCTTCTTCGCGCTTGCCCATGCGCTCGAAGAGCTTCCAGAGACCAGCGTGGCAGTGCGCGACGAGCGGGCGCATTCCAAGCGCCTCGGCGAGCGCGAGCGCCTCACGGTAGTGGCCTTCGGCGCCGCCGGGGGAATCACGGCGGGCCGCGATGTCACCGAGGAGCCTGAGAGCCTTCACCTCCGCGTTGCGGTGGCCGTACTCGCGGCTAGTGGTCAAGGCTCGCCCGACCACGGCGAGAGCGTCGTCGAGCCGGTTGGCGAGCACGTACGCTTCGCCGAGCATCACCTGGACGGCGATCGCGACGAGTGGTGCGTTGCCCGTCGCCTCGAAGGCGCTCAAGACGGGCTCCATCAACGCGATGCCCTCGGCCGTCCGCCCCGAGCATGCGTACGCGTGCCCGAGGGTTGCCGTGTGGGTCAGTGAAAAGAGGGGCACGTCGCCGCTCACCGCCAGCCCGCGTTCGGTCAGTGTGATGGCGTGGTCGAATTCTCCTCTCGTGATACGGAGCTGCGCGAGAAACCAATAGGCGCCGGCCAGGGTGAGGGGGTGACCCAGCGGCTCCGCGACACGGATTGCTTCCTCGCCGTAGGCGCTCCCCTCATCGAATCTCCCCGTCTCGGCGAAGGCCCACGTCAACTGCCCGCGGGTGCTCGCAGCAGGAAATCCGATCCCGCCGTACCGTTGCGGGCTCCGCTCGCCCTCGATCAATCGCAAGACTTTGAGAAGAGGATCCTCGGCCTGCCCATAGTGCCCCGTGCCGACGCATGCCGTCCCAAGGGAGTGATTCGCCGCGATCTGAAGCGGAATGTCCCCGAGCGACTCGGCGATGGCGACAGCATCCCGCCCGAACGCGAGCGCCTCCGACGAATGCCCGGCCATCCTGAGGACGTGGCACATGTGGACGTACAGCTGGCCGAGTCGACGTTGGTCGCCAAGCGTCCTCGCCAGGACATCGGCTTCGCGCAGGTAGACGGACATCCGCTGGAACTCTCCCTGCGCATAGAGTGCACGTCGGAGGTCCAGCCGAACATCGATGGCCTGCTCCATGGTCTCCCGGCTCTCGGGCCGATGCGCGAGCGCCGCCAGCGCCTGCTCGAACCAATGCACCGCCTCGCGGTCACCCGAACGCGCCATGGCCTTGAGACCGGCCTCACGGAGATACGTGACTGCCTTCGCCCACATCTCACCCCGCATGGCGTGGTCGGCGAGCCGTTCGACGTGCTCGGGCAATCGGTCCGGATAGATGTGTTCGATGGCGTCGACGACGCGAGCGTGGAGATCCGTGCGCCGATCCTGGAGCAGGGTTCCGTACGTCACGTCATGAGTCAGTGCGTGCTTGAAGGTGTACTCGGCTTCCGGGAAGACCCCCGTCTGGTAGAGGAACTCCGCCGCTTGCAGATGCGAGAGTCGCTGGTGGAGGTCATCCTCGGGAATCTGCGACACGGCATGCAGCAGCACGAAGGGCACGTCCTTGCCGATGACGGACGCCGTCTGGAGTAGCTGTTTGGCATCCGCGGACAACCGCTCGATCCAGGACGCGAGGATGATCTGCACGGTCGCCGGGATCTCGATGCCTTGAATCGGGCGCGCCAGTCGATACACGCCGCGCTCGCGACAAGCGCACCGGTTTCGACGAGCGTTTGAATGCTCTCCTCGATGAAGAAGGGGTTCCCGCGTCTGACCAGTAATCGCTTGAGGGGCTCCAGCGTCGAGTCCTCACCAAGAACCGCATCGAGGAACTCGCCCGCACCCTCGGGCGAGAGCGCAACGAGCCGCAGTTGGCTGTAGTACGTCTTGCTCCCCCACCGATGCTCGTACTCGGGTCGGTAGGTGACGACCAGAAGCAGCCGCGCCGTGGGCAAGGTCTCGACGAGACCGTCGAGCACGACCTGCGTCTCGGCGTCGATCCAGTGCAAATCTTCGACGATGACCACGAGCGGGCGCATCCGGCTCTCGTCGCGCAGGAGGTGCTTCACCGCGTCCTGGATCCGTTGCCGCTGCTGCGGGGAATCGAGATTCCTCCACGCCGGATCGTCGACGGCGATATCGAGTAGCGAGAGCAGCGGCGCGAGCAATGCCTTTGGCTCTTCGTGGCGGGACAGAATCGTCTCCGTGATCTTTTCACGCACCGCTTCCGGCCCGTCGGCGTCGTCAATCGCGAAGTAGCGCCTCAGAAGATCGCCGACCGCGAGAAACGGCGTCGTCAATCCGTGTGAGACGCCGCCGCAGCGAAGGACGCGCCAGTCCTCCGTTGCCTCGATGCGCGTGAGCTCGTACGCGAAGCGTGACTTCCCGACGCCCGGCTCCCCGACGATCCCGACCACCTGTCCGTGCCCCCGAGCTGCCTCCGCCACGCGATCGCTCACGAGCTGGAGATCGGCGTCGCGGCCAACGAACCGGCTCAGCGGGAGACCGCCCAATCCGAATCCGGTGCGTTCGCGTCGCGTCAGGCGCCGGAACGGGATCGCGTCGTTCACCGATGCCGAACTGATCTCGAACCGGCGTTCGAGAAACGGCGATGCCGCCTCGCTGACGACAATCGTGTCGAACTCATCGAGCCCGGCCAACGCTTCGATCGTCGTCCAGGCCGCCCGCTTGCTCTCCAAATCGATGGTGGGAGCGCCCTGATGCTGACTCACCAGGACTGGCGCGACGTGCACGACGATCTCCGCGCGCGGTCCCGCGCCGTCGTCGCTCTTCGCACGCTCGCTCGCCTTCAGGATCGCCAACGCCCCCAGCGCGGCGCGCGCCGGCGCGTCCTCGAGCGCTTCCAGGCCGAACGCCGCCACGAGCGCACTGCGACCACGCTCGACGACATGCCCGCCGAACGTCTCGACCTTGGCGATGAGCTCGTCGAGGTGACGGCTCCCGTCGACGTCAACGCGAAGCAGCGCGATCCGGCGCGGCTCCCAGGCCGTTCGCGACGTTGAGACGCGCGAGACCGCGACGTCGGTTGGTGCAGGCGCCGGCGCCAGGGCGGGCGCGGCGGGCGCGGATCTTTTCAGCCCGAAGCGCTCGATGCGCGCGAGGACGGTGTTGCGTGCCACGCCGAGACGCACCGCCGTCTGCGAGATGTTCCACCCAGTCTCCGTGAGCATCTCGAGCAGGTGCGCGCGCAGCTGCTCGCGTGACGACCGCGACGGCGCAGGCTCCGTGTCAGGCGGGTCATCGACCGGGGCCGTCATTGGCAGCGCGAGCATGGCGGCAGTCACGACCGATTCGTCGGAGAGCAGTACGGCGCGTTCGATGACGTTGCCGAGCTCTCGCACGTTGCCCGGCCATTCGTACGCGGCGAGCGCCGCCCTCGCATCCCGGGCGAATGTTTTGGAAGGCAGACCGTAGTCGGCGCACGCGCGTGAGAGGAATCGTTCCGCGAGCAGGAGGATATCCGCGCCGCGCTCGCGCAGAGGCGGAAGCTCGAGCGAGAGCAACGCGAGACGATGGTAGAGATCTTCGCGGAACCTCCGCGCGCGCATCGCCTCCGCCAGATCTTCGTTGGTGGCAGAGACGATCCACACGTCGACGGGCTCCGCGCGCGTGGCGCCCAGCCGGCGCACGACTCCCTCCTCGACGACCTTCAGGAGCTTCGCCTGCAGCGCGGGCGTGAGCGTGCCGATCTCGTCGAGGAACAACACCCCGCGATGCGCAAGCTGAAAGAGCCCGGGCTTCGCCTGGTTCGCGCCCGTGAATGCGCCACGCTCGTAACCGAAGAGCTCGGCTTCGAGAAGATTCTCGGGAATCGCCGCGCAGTTGAGGTCGACGAACGGGGCGTGGGCGCGCGGCCCCGCTCGGTGGATGGTCGGGGCGACGAGCCCTTTGCCCGTGCCCGTCTCCCCGCGTAGGAGAAGCGACGGCGGACGCGGCGCCGTTGCCGCGCGCTTGAGGATCAGCTCGAGTTGTTCGCGTAATCGCCGGATGCCGGCGCTGGAGCCCAGGATTTCCGTGAGGGCGGTCACCCGTGAATCTTAGCTGACTATTCAGACCTGCTCAGTTGACTATTCAGAAACTGAAGACCCGCCCGTCTGTATACCTGTAACTAGCTGTTTTTTATGACTTTACAGATTGGTACGCCACGTGAAATGAGTATGCCCCAGAAAGGGAGGGCCAAAATGCTCAAAGACAACAGGTGGGGCCTCGGGTTGGCGGGAGCGGTCGTGCTGGCGCTCGTGGTTGGCGTGAGCGCCGTTCTCGGACTCGATCACGTGGTGTTCGTGGAACGGGAATCGTCGCCTGCGTGGACTCAGCGGATCGCGCTGGTCGACGCCGCACTCGAACGCTCGGACTTGAGCCGGGCGATCTACGAGTGGCGGGAGGCGTATGGCGCCGCCGTCAGGAGCGGGCGTTCCGAAGGATTGATCGCCGTCGGCGGCCGCGCGATGCGCCTGGCGGAGCTTTCCAGCGGATCGGGCTACTTCCGCACTGAGGCTCGATACATCTACATGCACGCGGCGTTTCGTGCGCGCGCCGAACGCTCGCGCGGCACGATTCTCCGGATCGTCGACGTGTTCGAGAAGCTCGGCGACGCGGAGCGCGCGGGGCAGGTGCGTCGCATCGCGGAGAACCTGTCATGAGCACGCGTCGCCTCGTCCTCGCGGGCCTCGTCGCCTCGTATCTGCTCACCATGAGTTTCTTCGGCGGGATGATCGTCAGCGCCGTGCGGTTCGATCACCGTCGCGCCGTCATCCTCGCCGAGCTCGACGACACGTCAACCCGGGTGCGCGCCAAGCTCATGCTGCTCGAGCATGACGCCACGCGGACTGCGGCGCAGCGATGAGCGCGGCCGATTGTTCGGAGGAGGGGCCAATGATCAAGACCAGGTGGAGCCTTAGTCTCGCGGGACTCATGCTGATGTGCACGATCGGCATCTTCGCGCTCGGCGCGAGCGGGAGTGCGCCGCTCGGACTCGATCGTTTCGTGTTCGTAGAACCAGACTCGACGCCTGTGTGGGTCCAGCGGATCGCGCGGGTCGACGCAGCGCTCGCGCGTCCGGACTTGAGCGTGGCGATCTACGAATGGCGGGAGGCGTACGGGGCTGCGGGCAGGACCAAGCGCTCCGAACCACTGATCGCTGTCGCGCAGCGGGCGATGCGACTCGCTGAGCTCGGGGCCGGCTCGGGCTATTTCCGCCGCGAGGCACGACACATCTATATGCACGCGGCGTTTCTCGCCCGCGCCGAACGATCCCCACAAGTCATCCTCGCAATCGCCGAGGCGTTCGACAAGCTCGGCGACACGGAGCGGGCGAGTCAGGTGCGGCGCATCGCGAAGACCTTGTCATGAGGCCGCGGCATTCGGAGGACGTCGTGACGGTGATCCGGCTCGTGTCGCTCGAGCGCGACGAGCGAGGCGTCGGCAACTCGGGCATCGTCACGACGGTGGGAGGGGCGTCGATGCGGACCGAGGGAGACTACGGTCTGAGCTGACCGAGCGAGGCCAGATGGACTACGGGATGCTCATCCCGAACGTGAAGAAATTTTGCGGGTCCCAGTTCTGCTTCACCCCCACGAGGAGCTTCGGCAGCATGTCCTTGTAGTACTCCCCGAGCAGGATGTCACGATCGACGAAGTTGATGAACGCCCCGTCGGTGTACGGCGCCATGGTCTTGCGGAACTTCTCGATCCAGTCGATGCACAGCTTGTCCAGATTCGGACCATCCTACCACGCCTGGTACTGCAACAGGACGTCGCGATCGCGAAACGCGTAGGCACTGGGCACACGTATGTTGGAGACGGTGCCGCCGAGGCAGTGCAGGCTCACGTACTGCCGGACGGGTTGGTTCAGGATGGGGTTGGTTCCCCGGATCACCTTGATCAGCGTCGGAACGAGATTTGGGCTGACCTGCGGGCGAACGAAGCCGGAGGAGATCTTGTGCCGAATCGATTCCCCTCCGCACGTGCTGGTCAGGTCCCCCGGACCCGGTTGGTACCCGGGGTGCGTCCCCAGGCGTTCGCGCAATCGCTCCCGCTCGGGCCCGCTGAGCCGAAGGGCACCCTTCCGCGTGCAAGGCTGGACAGGCTCGTACTTGATGCGCCGCGGTTTCGGGTATCCCCTCAGGATGAGCCTGTCCAACGTGCGCTGCGCCTCGAACTGGCTGCCAAGATATCGTCCGCTGAGGAGCAAGCGATCGTCAGTGCCGGAAGGCGCGACGGCCACACGCATGAAGGTCGTTAGTTTTTTGTCCTCGTCGCGCGGAAACGCGCTCATCCAGCGCCGCAGGAGCATGTCGAGGCCGTCCCCCCGAACCTCGTCATCGCCCCACGTGACGGCGAGGTCACAGTATTCGTGCGTCATCGGATGTAGGCGGAAGCAGAATCGCGTGACCACACCGAAGTTGCCGCCGCCGCCGCCGCCGCGCAGCGCCGCGAGCAGGCGTTGGTCCTCGGGGTGTAGCCGTCTGGGGATCTCGAGAATCTTGCCGTCCGCGGTGACGATCTCGACGCCGATCAGGCTGTCGCTCGTCAGTCCGTAGTTGCGCAATCCGAGGCCCCTGCCTCCACCCTGCGTCAGCCCGCCGACGTGCACGTCGCCGCACGCGCCACCCGGAAAGTAATAGCCGCGGCACCACAATGCGACGTACACATCCTTCAGCTTCGCCCCCGAGCCGATCCAGACACGTTGCTTCTTGTCCACGAAGTGAACCTTGTTGATGCCTGAGACATCGATGAGGAGCACGTCGTTGGCGCTGCACATGCCCTCGTGCTGATGGCCGCCCGATCGAATCCGAACGCCCTTTCGGTGTTTGCGCGCATCGGAGATCGCCTGTTTGACGTCGTCAGCATTCAGGCAGTAATAGATCGCCCACGGGCGGTAATCGAAGCGCGCGTTGCAGATGACGCGGTCCTTGTTGTAGCCGGGATCACCGGGACGGACGATTCTCATGGTTCCTCCGCGACCTGTTCGAGCCAGTACGTCATCCCCATCTCGCGATACATCGTAGCGGCGGTCGTCAGGTGCTCTCGGGCTTTCGTATCATCGCCGGCCCGACGGTGCAGCTTGCCGAGGCCGAGGTGGCAGTGGGCGACGAGCGGACGCATCCCAAGCTCATCGGCCCGGGCGAGAGCTTGGCGGTACTGCGTGTCGGCGGCCTCCAGGTCAAGAGGGTCGGCCTGCGCGGCGATCTCACCGAGGAGGCGGACGACCCACGCCTCGTTGCCGCGCTCCTTCTGCCGCTGCGCGAGATCGACAGCGCGCCGGGCGACCGCCCGCGCGTCGTCGCGGCGGCCGGCCAGCAGATGCGCCTCGCCGAGGTACGAGAGGAGGAGCGGGTGGTGGCCGGTGCCCGTCGCCGAGGGGTCGGCGAGCGCCTCCTCCATGAGGACCACGCCCTCCCGGAGGCGGCCCGAGAGCGCATACGCGTGGCCGAGGTGCGCGGCCGTGATGTCAAAGAGGACTCGCACTTGGGCTCGGCACATCTCGACGGCGC